>Ga0315907_10006759_pt1 | contig 12082 bp, 9 predicted proteins | sample LakEriMetagenome_3_FD_203525 | JGI IMG/M metagenome (GOLD analysis project Ga0315907, IMG submission 203525) | Freshwater fungal communities from buoy surface, Lake Erie, Ohio, United States - Buoy 12 MA123 | ecosystem: Environmental > Aquatic > Freshwater > Lake > Lake biofilm | place: USA...
AGGAGAATATAAGGGAAAGCAGTCTCAAATCAAGCCATTGTATTTGGGGTTCCGAAATTCATCGGAGGCATTCCTTGGTCATTGTCCTCTATCATACCGAATTGTTGCTCGTACTTCTGTACGTTGTCTATCAAAGCTCTCATAAAGCGCTTTGCATTCTCCGGGGTCATAATGATCCTTGAACGTACGCGTGCCTTCGGCATTCCCGGCATAACCTGAACAAAATCACAAACAAATTCTGAATGAGAGTGGGTAATGATCGCAAGATTGGAATAAGCCCCCAATGCAATCTCCTCTGAAAGCTCAATATTCATTTGATTTTCGTTCTGATTTTCCATAACTGCAGTTTATGAGGTGAAGTTAATGATTCTCGATCGCTGTGCAAGTTAAAAAAGAATAAAAAAGGGGAACAGTTTGCCATTCCCCTTCTTTTCTATTTTGCTTTTTTATTAACTCTCAAGCAATTCAGCATACGTTTGCTTTGAAGCAACCACATGCTTCTGGAAGTCACGCACACCTGTACCTGCAGGGATCAAGTGACCAACGATCACATTCTCCTTGAGACCAAGCAGAAGATCTTCCTTTCCGGAGATCGCAGCTTCGTTAAGCACCTTTGTCGTTTCCTGGAAGGAAGCCGCAGAGATGAACGACTGAGTTTGCAGAGACGCTCGTGTGATACCCTGAAGAAGAGGCGTAGAGGTTGCAGGAACTGCGTCACGTGCTTCAACCGTTTTCTTATCGGATCTCTTCAGCTGAGAATTCTCATCACGCAACCTTCTCGCAGAAACGATCTGCCCTGGTTTCAGCGTTGCAGATTCACCTGCATCAACAACTACCTTCTTACCGAAGATCGCGTCGTTCTCTTCCATGATGTCAGCCTTGTGTACAGACTGACCTTCCAGGAATCGAGTATCTCCGGCATCGATGATCTCTGCCTTCAACATCATCTGACGAACGATCACTTCGAAGTGCTTATCGTTGATCTTCACACCCTGAAGTCGGTAAACTTCCTGGATCTCGTTCACGATATACTCCTGTACCTTTGTTGGTCCTTCAATGTTGAGGATATCATTTGGCGTGATCGCACCGTCTGACAGCGGCTGTCCTGCACGAATGAAGTCATTTTCCTGTACAAGGATGTGTTTTGAAAGTGGAACGAGGTACTTACGTACTTCACCTGTCTTAGAAGTGATCTGGATCTCGCGGTTACCACGCTTGATCTTTCCGAACTCAGCGATTCCGTCGATTTCTGCAACAACTGCCGGGTTAGAAGGATTACGTGCTTCGAATAATTCCGTCACACGTGGAAGACCTCCGGTGATATCCCCCGTCTTACCAGCGACCCTAGGGATCTTAACGATGATATCGCCCGCTTCGATCTTGTCTCCTTCGTTAACTGCTATATGTGCATCAACAGGCAGTGAGTATTCCCTCAATACAGCCTTCGACTTAGGATCGATGATGTGGATTGCAGGGTTCTTACGTTTATCTCTTGATTCGATGATCACTTTTTCGGTAAATCCGGTCTGTTCATCGACCTCTTCACGGTAAGTTACACCTTCAATAATACTATCGAAAACCACCTTACCTGACATTTCTGAAACGATAACCGCGTTGTACGGGTCCCATTTACAGATCACGTCACCTTTCTTAACCTTCGTGTTGTTCTCGATCATCATTTCAGCACCATAAGGAATGTTTGCTGTCATCACGATCACTCCGGTCTTTTCATCGGTGATCTTCATTTCTGCTGAGCGACCAACCACCACCACGCGCTTGGTACCATCGGCGTTCTTCTTCTCGATAGTTCTCAATTCATCGATCTCCATCTTACCATTTGCCTTTGCCTTCATGTCTGAAACATCGGCAATATTCGATGCAGTACCACCGACGTGGAACGTACGAAGTGTAAGCTGAGTACCTGGTTCACCGATCGACTGTGCGGCGATCACACCAACAGTATCACCGAGCTGGGCCAGACGATGAGTGGCAAGGTTACGTCCGTAACACTTCGAACAAACTCCTCTTCTCATTTCACATGTGAGTACCGAACGGATTTCAACTTCCTCAATACCAGACTTCTCGATCGCAGTAGCTACCTCTTCTGAGATAAGCTCACCAGCACCAACGATCAGTTGATCAGATTCCGGTAAGTACACATCATGAACTGATGTTCTTCCGAGAATCCTGTCGTAAAGTGGTTCAACCACTTCGTCATTCTTCTTAAGAGCCGTTGCAACAATTCCTCTCAACGTACCACAGTCTTCTGCGTTGATGACCACATCCTGAGCAACGTCAACAAGACGACGTGTCAGATAACCGGCATCCGCCGTCTTAAGAGCGGTATCCGCGAGACCCTTGCGGGCACCGTGAGTAGAGATGAAGTATTCAAGGATGGAAAGACCTTCCTTAAAGTTGGAAAGGATCGGGTTTTCGATGATCTCCTGAGTAGTTGCACCAGACTTTTGTGGCTTAGCCATCAGACCTCGCATTCCGGAGAGCTGGCGAATCTGTTCCTTCGAACCACGTGCTCCTGAGTCAAACATCATGTAGATAGAGTTGAAGCCCTGACGGTCATTCTTCAACTGCTCCATCAATGTATGTGTCAATCGGGAATTCGTATGTGTCCAGATATCAATGATCTGGTTGTAACGTTCATTATTTGTAATGAGACCCATGTTATAGTTCATCATTACCTCTGAAACTTCGTTCTCCGCCTTCTTAACAAGTTCTTCCTTCTCCTTTGGAATGATGATATCATCCAGATTAAAGGAAAGACCTCCCTTGAATGCCATTTCATAACCCAGCTCCTTAATATCATCAAGGAATTGGGCAGTTTTAGAAGTTCCTGCCAGTTTCAATACCTGACCGATAATATCACGAAGCGCCTTCTTGGTAAGTACTTCGTTAATGAAACCAACTTCCACAGGTACTCGCTCGTTGAAGAGAACTCGTCCACAAGTTGTTTCAATCATTCTCAGTTCAGGCTCTCCTTTGTCATTCAGGTCGAAAGTTCTAACCTTAATATGAGCATGAAGATCCAGTTTTCGTTCATTGTGTGCAATGATCACTTCTTCCGGAGAGTAGAATATACCTCCTTCACCCTTCACAACAACGTCACCCATAGTCTTCTTACCTTTAGTAATGTAATAAAGACCTAGGACCATGTCCTGAGAAGGTACCGCAATTGGCGCACCGTTCGCAGGGTTAAGGATGTTGTGTGAAGCAAGCATAAGCAGCTGTGCTTCAAGGATCGCGGCATTTCCAAGTGGAAGGTGAACCGCCATCTGGTCACCGTCGAAATCGGCATTGAAGGCCGTTGTTACGAGTGGGTGAAGACGGATCGCTTTTCCTTCGATCAGCTTAGGCTGGAAAGCCTGGATACCTAATCGGTGAAGTGTAGGAGCACGGTTAAGGAGTACAGGGTGTCCTTTCAATACATTTTCAAGGATATCCCATACTACCGGCTCTTTACGATCAACGATCTTCTTCGCTGACTTCACAGTCTTTACGATACCCCTTTCAATCATCTTACGAATGATGAACGGCTTATAAAGCTCTGCAGCCATATCTTTTGGAAGACCACATTCATGCAATTTCAGATCCGGTCCAACGACGATCACCGAACGTGCTGAATAATCCACACGCTTACCAAGCAAGTTTTGACGGAAACGACCCTGCTTACCTTTAAGAGAGTCAGAAAGTGACTTCAGCGGACGGTTAGACTCAGTCTTAACCGCACTTGATTTTCTTGAGTTATCAAAGAGTGAATCCACTGCTTCCTGTAGCATACGCTTCTCATTACGAAGGATCACTTCAGGTGCCTTGATCTCGATCAAACGCTTCAAACGGTTGTTGCGGATGATCACACGACGGTATAAGTCGTTAAGATCCGATGTCGCAAAACGTCCTCCATCTAGTGGTACAAGCGGACGAAGTTCAGGTGGAATAACTGGAACCACTTTCACGATCATCCATTCCGGACGATTCTCGATGCGCTCCTGAGATTCACGCATTGCCTCTACAACCTGAAGTCGCTTCAGTGCTTCATTCTTACGCTGTACTGATGTCTCAGTATTCGCCTGATGACGAAGATTGTAGGAAGTATCCTCCAGATCAAGTCCTCGAAGAAGATCATGAAGAGCCTCAGCACCCATCTTCGCGATGAACTTGTTAGGATCTGTATCTTCCAGGTATTGATTTTCCTTCGGAAGGGTATCGAGGATATCGAGGTATTCTTCTTCAGTCAGGAAATCAAGTCTGTTCAGGCTTGAACCGTCAACATTTGTTGCAATACCGGCCTGGATCACAACATAACGCTCATAATAGATGATCTGATCAAGCTTCTTGGTAGGAAGTCCGAGTAGGTAACCGATCTTGTTAGGCAGTGAACGGAAATACCAGATGTGCGCTACGGGAACAACAAGGGAAATATGTCCCATGCGCTCGCGACGTACTTTCTTCTCTGTTACTTCAACACCACAGCGGTCACATACGATCCCCTTATAACGGATACGCTTGTATTTACCGCAGTGACATTCGTAATCCTTCACCGGTCCGAAGATGCGTTCACAGAACAGTCCATCTCTTTCCGGCTTGTATGTACGATAGTTTATCGTTTCTGGCTTAAGTACCTCCCCGCTCGACTGCTCAAGGATCACCTCAGGTGATGCCAATGAGATCGTGATCTTGTTGAAGCTACTTTGTTTCTTTGGTGTTTCTTTTCTATAAGCCATTTTATTTGCTTCTTTTCTGATTCAACAACTTGAACATTAATCCAGTGACACATTGAGGCAAAGACCTCTAAGTTCGTGTAGCAATACATTGAACGATTCAGGAATTCCCGGTTCAGGAATGTTGTCTCCTTTCACGATCGCTTCGTATGCTTTCGCACGACCCATTACGTCATCTGACTTAACTGTCAAGATCTCCTGAAGGATATTAGCCGCACCGAATGCTTCGATCGCCCAAACCTCCATTTCTCCGAAACGCTGACCTCCGAACTGAGCCTTTCCTCCGAGTGGCTGCTGCGTAATGAGTGAGTATGGACCGATCGAACGAGCGTGCATCTTATCGTCAACCATGTGAGACAGCTTGAGCATGTAGATCACACCCACCGTAGCCGGCTGATGGAAACGCTCACCGGTTCCTCCATCGTACAGGTATGTCTTACCTGATCTTGGAACACCCGCTTTATCTGTCCAATCGTTGATCTCATCCGGATGCGCACCGTCGAAGATCGGAGTAGCGAACTTAACTCCCAGCTTCTGTCCTGCCCAACCAAGCACAGTTTCATAGATCTGTCCAAGGTTCATTCGGGAAGGTACCCCAAGCGGGTTAAGCACGATATCTACCGGTGTTCCGTCTTCAAGGAAAGGCATATCTTCCTGGCGAACGATGTTGGCCACAATACCCTTGTTACCGTGACGTCCGGCCATTTTATCACCTACTTTCAGCTTACGCTTTTGTGCAACATAAACCTTCGCAAGCTTCACAATACCTGCAGGAAGTTCATCACCTACAGAGATATGGAACTTCTTGCGCTTGTATGCTCCGAGAAGATCGTTTGCTTTAATGTTGAAATTGTGGATCACACGTCCGATCAACGCATTCACATGAGCATCGGTTGTCCAGTTCGTTGGATTCACGATGGTAAAGTCGATCGCAAAAATGTTCTTCTGCGTGAACTTTGTTCCCTTCTTGATGATCTCTTCCTTGAAGTTGTTGAACACACCATTTGACTTGTGTTCACCGATGACAGCAAGAAGTTTTTCAACAAGACGCTCCTTCAATGCAGCGTAATCCTTTTCGTATTCTGCGTCAAGCGTTTCTAGAACAGGCTTATCCTGTGCTTTCGCCTTACGATCCTTGATCGCACGAGAGAAGAGTTTCTTTTCGATCACCACACCACGAAGTGACGGTCCTGCCTTCAAAGAAGCATCCTTGACATCTCCGGCTTTGTCACCGAAGATCGCACGAAGAAGTTTCTCTTCCGGTGAAGGATCCGTTTCTCCTTTTGGAGTGATCTTACCGATCAGGATATCTCCTTCCTTGATCTCAGCTCCGATACGGATCAATCCGTTCTCATCAAGATCCTTGGTCGCTTCTTCTGAAACGTTAGGGATATCAGCTGTCAATTCTTCCATTCCTCGTTTAGTATCTCTTACTTCGAGAGAGTACTCATCGATATGGATTGAAGTAAAGATATCATCTCGTACCACACGCTCAGAGATCACGATCGCATCCTCGAAGTTGTAGCCCTTCCATGGCATGAAGGCCACTTTCAGGTTCTGTCCGAGTGCAAGTTCACCCTGTTCAGTTGCATAACCTTCACAAAGTACCTGACCCTTTTCAACGCGGTCACCCTTGCGAACGATCGGCTTCAGGTTGATACAAGTGCTCTGGTTAGTTTTTGTATATTTTGTCAATGGATAACGAGTAACCTCTGAATCAAAACTTACAAGTTTATCCTCATCTGTCCAATCGTAACGGATCACGATCTCGTTAGCGTCCACGTATTCTACGACACCCGGTCCTTCAGCATTGATCAACACACGTGAATCACGTGCCACAAGGCGCTCGATACCTGTACCAACGATTGGCGAGCTCGGTTTCAGAAGCGGAACTGCCTGACGCTGCATGTTAGATCCCATTAGGGCACGGTTCGCATCATCATGCTCGAGGAATGGAATAGACGATGCCGCAATAGAAGCGATCTGGTTGGTTCCAACGTCCATCAGGTGAAGGTCTTTCGGACCTACAACCGGGAAGTCACCTTCGTAACGCGCCTTCACGAAATCAGTCAGGAAGTTACCCTTCTCATCCAATACCGCGTTGGCCTGAGCGATCATTTTCGCATCTTCCTCCTCAGCTGAAAGGTAAAGTGGTTCCTTTTCCAGGACAACCTTTCCGTTCTCAACTTTACGGTAAGGGGTTTCAATAAATCCAAGCTTGTTCACTTTTGCAAATACACACAGCGAAGAGATCAATCCGATGTTCGGTCCTTCCGGTGTTTCGATCGTACACAAACGACCGTAATGCGTGTAGTGAACGTCTCGCACTTCGAATCCTGCTCTTTCACGTGAAAGTCCACCAGGTCCGAGTGCAGACAGACGACGCTTGTGAGTTACCTCAGAAAGCGGGTTCGTCTGATCCATGAACTGAGACAGCTGGTTGGTTCCGAAGAATGAGTTGATCACAGAAGAAAGGGTCTTCGCGTTGATCAAATCGATCGGTGTAAATACTTCGTTATCACGAACGTTCATACGCTCACGAATGGTTCTTGCCATTCTCGCAAGTCCAACGCCAAACTGAGCGTATAGCTGCTCACCTACAGTTCTCACGCGACGGTTAGAGAGGTGATCGATATCATCTACATCAGCCTTTGAATTGATCAGCTCAATCAAATACTTGATGATCGAAATGATATCCGTCTTTGTCAATACACGTGCCTCATCAGATTCTTCAAGACCGAGTTTCTTGTTCAGACGGTAACGTCCTACTTCACCAAGGTCATAACGGGTATCCGAGAAGAAAAGTTTTTCAAATACTCCTTTTGCCGTTTCGTAATCAGGTGGTTCAGCGTTACGTAACTGACGATAAATGTGCTCAACCGCTTCCTTTTCAGAGTTTGATGTATCCTTCTGAAGCGTATTATAGATGATCGAATAATCAGCTGTATTTACATCTTCTTTGTGAAGGATAATGTTCTTTACACCTGAATCTACGATCAGGTCAATGTGATCCTCCTCGAGTGTTGTTTCACGGTCGAGTAGAATCTCATTTCTTTCAATAGAAACAACTTCTCCGGTGTCTTCGTCCACGAAATCTTCGATCCATGATTTAAGAACCCTTGCAGCAAGTTTTCGACCTACAAGCTTCTTGAGATTTGCTTTGGTCGCCTTTACTTCATCAGCAAGACCAAAGATCCCGAGAATATCTTTATCACTCTCATATCCGATCGCGCGGAACAGAGTTGTTACAGGCAATTTTTTCTTTCGGTCGATGTATGCGTACATCACGTTATTAATGTCTGTCGCAAATTCGATCCATGATCCTTTGAATGGGATCACACGTGCAGAGTAGAGCTTTGTACCGTTAGCGTGGCGGCTCTGTCCGAAGAACACGCCTGGAGAACGGTGGAGCTGCGATACGATCACACGCTCTGCACCATTGACAACGAAAGAACCTTTCGGAGTCATATAAGGGATTGTTCCGAGATACACGTCCTGAACGATCGTTTCAAAATCTTCATGTTCAGGGTCTGTACAGTACAGCTTCAATTTTGCCTTAAGTGGAACACTGTAAGTCAACCCTCGTTCGATACATTCCTCGATAGTATATCTTGGTGGATCGATGAAATAGTCAAGAAACTCCAACACGAACTGATTACGGGTATCAGTGATCGGGAAGTTCTCAGCAAATACTTTGTATAGTCCTTCACTTTCTCGGTTCTCCGGTGTGGTTTCAAGCTGGAAGAACTCTTTGAAGGACTTGATCTGAATATCCAGGAAATCGGGATAGTCAAAGCCACTTTTGCTTGACGCAAAATTAATTCTGTTCGAAGTATTGTTTGATGTTGCCAAGGCCAAACGTTTTATTTGATAAATAGGGCGTTTTAATCGTGTCAGAACACATTAAAACAGGAATAGGCATCCCGACATTTCACCGGGACGCCTTTCCTGTATATGAAGTAAGAATTACTTAATCTCAACTTCAGCTCCAGCCTCTTCAAGAGCCTTCTTAAGTCCTTCAGCTTCGTCTTTAGAAACTGCTTCCTTAAGTGTTGAAGGAGCTCCGTCAACCAAGTCCTTAGACTCCTTCAGACCGTTACCAGTCAATTCTTTAACAAGCTTAACAACAGCAAGCTTATTAGCACCACCAGCCTTGAGGATCACATCGAACTCAGTCTTTTCTACAGCAGCTTCGCCACCACCTGCAGCAGGTCCACCTGCTACCATAACCGGTGCCGCCGCAGCAGGCTCAATTCCATACTCATCCTTCAGGATGGTTGCCAGTTCATTTACTTCCTTAACTGTAAGGTTTACAAGCGTTTCCGCCAATTGCTTCAGATCAGCCATTTTTATTTGTTTTAAAAAAGGTTCAACAAAAAATTAAATAATTATGCTCTTTCTTCGAGCGTTTTAAGGATACCAGCGATCTTGCTGCCGGCTCCTTTAAGTCCAGAAACAACGTTCTTAGCAGGACTTTGTAGCAAGCCAATGATGTCGCCAATCAATTCCTCACGGCTCTTCAATGTTGCAAGAGCATCCAACTGGTTATCACCAATGAATACTGCTTCTTCAATGTAAGCACCTTTAAGGATAGGTTTTTCGTTTTTCTTACGAAAATCCTGAATCAATTTAGCAGGAACATTAGCTACTTCGCAGAACATGATCGATGTCGCCCCTGAGAGTGTTTCTCCAAGGTTCCCGAAATCTTTTCCTTCCACTCTGTCCATCGCCTTTTGAAGCAGTGTATTCTTCACTACTCTCATGCGGATGTTAGACTGGAAACATCTTCTGCGGAGGTTATTTACTACTTCCACTGTCAATTCCGCTGTGTCTGCCAGATAGAATACGTTGGCATCCTGTAATTCGGCTACCAGCTCATCTATGTACTTTGCTTTTTCTTCTCTTGTCATTTCAGTAAGTTTTAAGCACTAACAGACTTTGCGTCCACCTGGACACCAGGGCTCATAGTAGAACTCAAGTAAATACTCTTGATGTATGTTCCTTTCGCCGCTGAAGGTTTCATCTTGATAAGCGTCTGGATCAGTTCGTTTGCGTTGTCACGGATCTTACCGCCTTCGAAACTCACTTTTCCAACTGAAGTATGAACGATACCATACTTATCAACTTTAAAGTCGATCTTACCAGCTTTAACTTCTTCTACAGCTCTACCAACTTCCATCGTTACCGTACCGGTCTTAGGGTTCGGCATAAGTCCGCGTGGTCCGAGAATTCGTCCAAGCGCACCCACTTTACCCATAACAGCCGGCATTGTAATGATCACGTCGATATCGGTCCAACCACCCTTGATCTTATCAATGTAATCGTCGAGGCCCACGTGGTCAGCGCCCGCAGCTTTAGCTTCGGCCTCCTTGTCAGGAGTACAAAGCACAAGAACACGAACATCCTTACCTGTTCCGTGAGGCAGAGCCACCGTGCCGCGAACCATCTGGTTTGCTTTACGAGGATCTACACCAAGACGCACACTGATATCAACAGATGCATCGAACTTCGTAGTGGTGATAGCCTTAACCAAATCACATGCTTCAGTCAAGGAGTAAGGTTTTGCCAGGTCAAACTTGGCAAGTACCTCTTTTCTCTTTTTAGATACTCTTCCCATAACTTAGATGATTATTTGGTTTTAGGTGCCTCACCACCTTTTACTGTAACCCCCATGCTTCGAGCAGTACCTGCAACCATTGACATGGCGGCATCTACTGTAAAGCAGTTCAAATCCGGCAGCTTATCTTCAGCGATAGCACGTACCTGATCCCAAGTGATCGTACCAACCTTTGATCGGTTTGGTTCAGATGATCCCTTCTTGATCTTCGTGTGCTCCACGATCTGAACAGCTGCAGGAGGAGTTTTAAGAACAAAATCAAAAGATTTGTCACCGTAAACGGTGATCACAACTGGTACAACCTTTCCTGCCTTATCCTGAGTTCTCGCATTGAACTGCTTACAGAACTCCATGATGTTTACCCCTTTGGCACCGAGAGCCGGTCCAACTGGCGGCGATGGATTGGCAGCACCACCTTTGATCTGTAACTTGATCAACGCTGCTACTTCTTTAGCCATTTGTATTTGAATTATGTAGTCAAACGTAAGTAATCACGGGAAGCTTTAATCGTTTTCCTTACTCCTACGGGTTAATATACTAAACTATATTTCCTTTTCAACCTGCATGTAGCTAAGCTCCAACAGGTTCTTTCTTCCGAAGATCTTCACCATTACTTTCAGCTTCTTCTTTTCTTCGTTGATCTCATCGATCACACCACTGAAGTTGTTGAAAGGACCATCGATGACCTTCACAGATTCACCAATGACAAACGGGATCTTCATTTCCTCTTCCGTTTCAGAAAGCTCATCCACCTTACCAAGGATCCTGTTTACTTCTGAAAGCCTCATAGGAACCGGGTCTCCTCCTTTTTCTGTACCAAGGAAACCAATTACATTCGGAATACTCTTGATGACGTGAGTAACCTCACCTACCAAAGCTGCTTCAATCAGCACATATCCGGGAAGGTAAGCGCGTTCTTTGCTTACTTTCTTACCGTTTCTGATCTGGAACACCTTTTCAGTCGGAATTAACACCTGGCTCACAAAGTCTCCCAGTTTCAAACGGGTGATCTCAAGGTCAAGATATTCCTTTACCTTTTTCTCTTTTCCGCTGACAGCACGTACTACGTACCAACGTTTTTTGATATCTCCCATTTCAGAAACTTAAAACATTCCGTAAATGAAACCCATCACTCCCTTCCAGAATGAATCCTTTTCCCCGGTAATACCGAAAGTAAAGTCCATAGCGAAAATGAGAAGTGCTATGATCACTGATGCCACAACGACAATAATCGTATTACTCTGGAGTTCTTTCCAGGTCGGCCATGTCACGTTGTGAACCATCTCGTTCACTGTATCTGTGAAATATTGTCTAACTTTTGACACGTTCTTTCCTTTAAATTGCACGGGCGGTAGGATTCGAACCCACGACCAATGGTTTTGGAGACCACTACTCTACCAGCTGAGCTACGCCCGTCTAAAAAGGGGAGTCGAACTCCCCTTAATGATGTGATATATCGAGCTGATTAAGCAACAATCTCGGTAACCTGACCAGCACCTACTGTTCTACCACCCTCACGGATCGCAAAACGAAGTCCTTTGTCCATAGCTACAGGAACGATCAACTTAACAGTGATTGTTACGTTATCACCTGGCATAACCATTTCACGTCCATCTGTAAGGTGGATCTCACCAGTTACGTCAGTTGTACGGAAGTAGAACTGTGGACGGTACTTGTTGTGGAATGGAGTGTGACGACCACCTTCTTCTTTCTTAAGTACGTAGATCTCAGC
>Ga0315907_10006763_pt1 | contig 12079 bp, 15 predicted proteins | sample LakEriMetagenome_3_FD_203525 | JGI IMG/M metagenome (GOLD analysis project Ga0315907, IMG submission 203525) | Freshwater fungal communities from buoy surface, Lake Erie, Ohio, United States - Buoy 12 MA123 | ecosystem: Environmental > Aquatic > Freshwater > Lake > Lake biofilm | place: USA...
AAAAGTCGCCATCAAACTTCGTGCCATCGCGTTTGATGCCAGCTTTCGAACGTAGAATGAGTGTGCTGTCGGGCATCAGTAAGTGCCCCCGTCAACAGTCGGGATGTTGCCGAGCGTCGACCAAACAACAGCGGTCGTCGCAGCGGTAAAGATCGCATCACCGACAGCCGTCGCCCCGAGATTGATACGCGCGGCAGAGGCGGTTGTTGCGCCCGTGCCACCGTCGCTGACGCCGACAGGCAAGGAAAGCGAAGACGAGTCGGCGTCGACGACGTTCGTTCCGTCGCAATAGACAATCGCGCGCTGGCCGCTCGTAAAGTTGATGCCGGTGCCTGCGAGCGTTCTGACTGTGAACGTATATGCGCCGGTCGCCTCGTCGTTGACCCAATACTGCTGGACAGTCGCCGGGACAATGATGTTCCGGTTGCCGGTCAGAGTTCCGACGAATTTGTAGGCGATGCGGTTCAGCTCCGAGCCGCTGAGGACGTAGTTTCCAGAGCCACTGACGTCGATGACGGTGTAATCGAACGCAAACGTCGCGGATTGGCCGAACCCAATGGTATAGAAATTGATTCCATCCGTCGCGATGATCGCGCTTTCGTCTGGCTGGAAGCTGAGAGAAGAAAGACCGTCGATCGTCGGTGCGCCAGTCGGATCAGCAACAATCGCGCCGGAGCCGCTATTGCGGAGATAGACGAACCAGTTGTCGCCAACGCTCGCTGCTGATGGGAGGGTGAAAGTTCCACCTGCCCCTGTCCAAACGAACATTTTCGCGCGGTCAGAAGCACCAGCTGTGTAATTGCTGTTGAAGGTCGTGATAGGGACAGACTGGCTGAGCAGAGTTCCGACAGCGACAATGCCTGTTCCGGCGAGCGAAGAAGCGTTGACAGTAGAAGTCGTCGCGCCGTATTGCAGCGACTGCCAAGTGCCGTTGGCGGTGCTGTTGTTGGTCAGGTAGACCTGCCAAAGCGTTCCGGCAGCGATCGTTACGACCTGAGTTCCGCCATCATTGCGGATGGTGATCGTTTGCGCGCCTGTGTTGTTGAACAGGATCGTCTGGCCTGTGCCAGTTTTGTTCGCCGGAGGAAGATAGATGCTGCGTCCGGCTGCAGCCGCAGAGATGTCGATGATCCGAGTGGCGAGATTCTCGCTCGTCGAAGTTTCTTCCGGCCAACTCAGGATCACATCAGCCGTCAGCGTGAGAGAGCTATAGCTGATTTCCGCCGGATAGATGTTTGCGCCTCCGAAGACGCTAGTGTACGTCGTCATTAGGCTTCGCTCCTGCTAGCCGAGCGATCCATGATGCGCTTCAGGTCTTCGCCAGAGATGGCCTGAGCTGCGCGATCATACATGGCTTGCCATGTCTGGATCCGTTCGTCATTTTTCAAGAAAGGTGTCGCTTCAAGAAGCGATGCATAAAGCAGAAGATCCGGCGCGTATTCCGTCAGCCAGTTCGTCTGGAATTCGTCCCCCAAAAGAGGAGGCTGCTGGTAATAGAGGATCTCGAGCGTCTGAGCCGTTGCAGGTGTCGGCGCAAGGATCCAATGCTGATAGTCGTAATCAGCATAGAACTGCGGGGTTCCGGTCTGTGCTTCATTCGGCCAATAGGAGCGAATGTATTCGTAAGACCTAGCAAAGATCGGAACGTTGTCGACCGACATCGAAACTGTGTCACGCCAGCGGTCTGGTTTCATGTAAACCGGCATGCCAGCCTGCAAAGGAGTTGTGACCGGGGTGATGAACCCTTCGATCTTCAACTCGCGCGCAATGCGACGTTCAGCCAATGTGACGAGACGAGGCAGCTGCTCGTAAACGATCTGATCGCTTTCTGCAGTGAACCCACGTTCAAGATAGCGCCGGAGATCTACCAGCAAGCTATCATACGTCATGGTGTAGCTCATTTAGACCTCTTTTCGAGATAGCAGCTGCTACAGCATGCGTCGATGGATTGTTCTATTATTGCCTCGAAATTGTCTTCGAGGAAACTGTTTTTAGCCATCTATTTGGCTCCTTGGCAGAAACCATCTCGACGTGCGTTGTTGACTTTTATCTCGGTGATCGTTTGAGCAGTGTCTTTTGACGACCAAGAGATGTCTCGCCAGACTGCACAAGCTGTCGTATTAGTCTCGACGGTGCCCGTCATTTTCGAGCAGCCGCTCAGGACTAACAGCAGCGTTATCGCCAGCATTGATCGCATCTTGAACCCTCCTGAGAGCATCCTGTGTCGCTTTTGCCTGTATTTCGGCAATTGCATCAGAGCGAATCTTTACGTAAGCAGCTCCGATTGCAAGGATAACTATTCCGCCAATAGCGATGTACCGCCCCAAAGGGCTGAAGAGCAGGCCGATCATGAACCCTCCTCATCGAGTCTCTGTTTGCGGAAATACCAGATTGCGCCCGCAGCGATGACGATAACTAGGCAGACAAAAGCAGTAGTGCTCATCGCCGAAAGTATGTCGCCGCCTTCTTTGACAATTGGCATCACTTCCTGAACAACCGCTATTGCTCCTGCGCCACCGGCGATCACAGCGCCATTGGCTTCTTTGGATTGAACGATGCTTTTCTTAGGAGCAGGCAGGTCTGGCTCTGCGCGAGCTTCATCGTTGCAGACAGGCTGAGCAGTTTCAAGATTACGCCAAAGTTTCACTTCTGCACGGCGACGACGCACCAGACCGGGGAGCTCTTTGCCACCGCCGCGAACCCACTTCATGAATTCGGCTGGAACTTCATCGAATTTCTCAGCGTTGACTTTTTTCAGAAGCGTTGATTTGGCCAGCGCCCCGACCCCAGCATTGTAGGCAAAATCTACCAGCGCATCAAACTGGCCCTGCGTAAGCTCAACTTTGACGAGCTTCTCGACGCCAGCCTCGTACTGCACCATGTCACGCTTGAGGATAGCTTCGGCTTCCTCTTTGGTGATTTCCATGCCGGGATTGACAGTCGGCGCGCCAGCCGCAGAGGTGTGGCCGTAACCAATGGTCCAAACGCCCGCCGGGCACTTGTACGCTTTCAGGCGCAGGCCCTCAAACTCCTTAACCAGCGCCAATCCATCTTCAGACATACGCATAAGAGCCTCCCTAGTAGATGAAAATGGCAACCGTGAAAACGGTAGCCATAAGACCAAAAGCCACCAGAATTACTATGCCAAGGAGGAGTAAATCCTTTTTCATTTGCTCCTGTTCTCGGCGTCTTTGCTCTTCTAGTACCCTTATTTCTTTGCGAACTCGTATGATTTCGCGTTGAACTTCTTCCCAACCTTTAAGCCCGTAAACTGCAACAAACTCATTTTTAACTTGTTCAGCCCACTCCTCCGCTTGTTTGCGCTTTTGGACTATATCCATAGCAATCTCTTCAGCCGTTATTTTGCTGAAGAGTTTAGGCTTTGGCGGGTTGGCCGCTGCTTGCGTTAGTTTGGCGACTGAACCGTACAGTTTGGCAACATCCCCGCACATAGATTGGATGTCTTTGCCAAACTTTATGCCTTGCTGAATGGCGGAATAGGCTGTCTTTGCCGCCCCAAAGATCAGAGCAATTGTGGCAGGGTCCATGTTTCACCTCACCATCCCCTGCTTTTCAATATTAAACGTCAGGTTGGCGTGGTCTGGATAGTTAATAAGAACCTCACCCTCTGGGCATTTATATTTAATGTGTGCCAACAGAGTGGCTTTTCCGGGCGCTACCTTGTTAGAGTCTTCAATAGTTATGGTGTAGCCAAACTTATCCACCTTATCATTAGCTGGACCAGAAAATTTGGCTATGGATGGGTTAGCTTTGTGAACAATGTATCGGGAGTCACGAACCTCCAGATAGAACTGCTCAACAGAGCAATCGTCCCTGATCTTTCGGCGCGCTGCCACCACGGCAAACTCACCATTGGCAGGGCCATCCGTGATGCTGAAATGCTCCGCCGACCACTCAAGGATCGGTTTGCGGAACAGCCCTAATTTATCTGAAACAGTGTAGCCGCCACCGACCATCGCAAAGACTGCGGTCACAGCACCTACAGACTTTGTTATGCGGTCAATGTCGAGGCTCATTTCTGCTCCTTAATTTTAAGCTGTCGCAACAACGATCAAGAAACCGCCAGCGCCTCTTCCATCATAAGCCGTAGTGACAGCATTTACGTATGAACGATTTCCGCCGCCGCCTGCGCCATGGAAATAAGTCGCAGGAGTCCCGTTGACAGTCGGACGTATTCCGCGTCCTGCTCCGCCGCCTGCGCCCGTATTACCGTCCTGTGCATTTCCGTAGCCGCCACGTGCCAATTCTATATTTCCGGGCGGGCTGTCCCCAGAACTTGTTGGTGTACCAGCACTGCCACCTGAACCGCCAGTAAAGGAAATAGTTATGCTTCCATAAGTGAATGGCCCGACACTAATTGTGCTGCTTCCGCCTGTTCCGCCTGTTTTATTATCAACGTGCGCACCACCGCCACCGCCGCCTGCGCAACCGTTTGTAACATTCCCACCGTTGCCACCATTGTTCGATCCTCTGTTCCCTCCGGGTCCGCCGTTGCCTCCAGAAACGCCTGTTCCGACTGTAACAGTACCGCCTGTTCCTCCAGCACCGCCGTTTGCTCCGCCGCCGCCCCCACCATTAAGTCGCAAAAGTGTGACAGCAGATCTGGTAAGAGTTGTTTGTTGCGCATCGCCGCCGTCTTGGCTAGATCCGGAATTTGCTATTGTCCCTGCTCGCCCGACAACATAGTCAATCGTTTGGCCGCCAGAAACGGAAATTTGATACCCTGATATGTTCGCAGCTCCGCCGCCGCCCGCTCCGCTGCCGTTGTCTTGTTGATTTGTATAGCCTCCAGATCCCCCGCCTCCGCAAGCAAAAACTGTGATCGTTGAAGTGCCAGCAGGTATCGTGAAAGAGCCAGTGGAGTTTGTTGTGTTTGAAGTGTTGTATACTTGCGCAAGGATCGTCGGCGTAAATGAAACGGGCGTAACACTATTGCTGGCAGAACTTGCTGGGCCGGTTCCTGTTGCGTTTGTCGCACGAACAGTGAATGTATAAGAAGTTCCGTTTGTGAGGCCCGTTACTGTTATAGGAGAAGAAACTCCAGAAGCTGTGATGCCACCGGGCGAGGAGGTTACGGTGTAAGAAGAAATCGCACTTCCGCCCGTGTCAGTTGGAGCTGTAAATGTAACGGTCGCTTGAGCATTCCCGCCCGTTGCAGTTCCAATGGTTGGGGCTCCTGGGATCGTAGGCCAGTTGCCACCTTGAACATTTCTTTTGACTTTTTTCAAAGTCCAAAGGCCACTTGCGCTTGACTGAGTCGGGAATTGTGCCATTTTGCACCATCAAGTAATCGTGTAGGTTTGCTGGCTGCCAGAAACAGACGTTGTATTAATTACAACAGTTGCGTCGACTGTTATTCTTACCTGTCCGTTTCCGCCGGTAGTTCCGACGCCAGAAACATAGCCTGTCGCGCCGCTTCCTGCAGAGGCACTATTGTTGGCATTCGTCGCTGCAGTCGTGCTTGAACTTACAATCGTAACTGTTCTGGAATCTGCAGTGAATGTCCCAGCCGGACGCGCGAAACCAGATCCGCCGCCGCCAGCAGCATCGTAACTTCCGTTAGAGCCGCCAGATCCGCCGCCGTAATAGCCGCCGCCACCGCCACCACTCTCTTCGCCGTTTGAATTTGATCCACCTCCGAGAGCGAAACCGCTTTGGCTCCCGCCCGGACCAGCACTTCCCCCGCTCGACTGATCGCCCCCTCGACCGCCTTGTCCGAGAGATGGGCTTTCTACAGCATTCGCACTGCCGCCTGCTGTTCCGCCGCCAGCGCCGCCCGGTGCTGCACTGTAACCATCGTTTCCGCCGCCACCAGAGCCGCCTGCGACAACAATTGCTCTATTTTGCGTTGTGCTGTTTTGGCTAAGTGCAGATGAACCCAAAAATACTCCAGAGAACCCGCCAGCTCCGTTCGTTCCATTACCAGCACCACCGCCGTATATCCCTGTGCCAGAGCTGTAGGAGTTCCATCCGGAACCAACGACGTAAGTTATCACAGTTCCAGGAACAGCGTTGAATGTCGCAGTCGAATAGCCGCCGCCCGCAGAACCTCCTCCTCGTCCTGTACCGCCGCAGCCACCCCAAACTTGAACGACAACTGTCTTGGTTGCAGTCGGAGTGACGCTGTTGCTCGCTGAACTTGAAGCGCCTGTTCCTTGGGTGTTAGTTGCTGCGACTGTAAAAGTGTAGGCTGTTCCGTTTGTCAATCCTGTTACTGTTATTGGTGAACTTGCTCCGGAGGCTGTTATCCCTCCCGGAGAAGAGGTAACTGTGTAAGAGGTTATCGTCGATCCGCCATTGCTCGCTGGGGCGGTAAAAGCAACAGAAGCTTGCGCGTTGCCAGCGGTTGCAGTTACGCTTGTTGGTGCACCGGGTCGAGCAGGCCAATTTGAACCAGCAACAGCACGGTAAACATCTTGCTGGTTCCAGACATCAGAGTTAGGGCCAGCTTGAGTCGGGAATTGAGCCATTTAATTTTCCTCAAGCTGTCGCATATATGACGAGGTAAGCTGGCCCGCCTTTTCCGCCGCCAGCCCCTGCACCTTGTTGGGAGCCACCGCCACCGCCACCGCCACCATAGTAGTTTCCAGTGCTGAAGAACCTTATTCCACTACCTGCGCCGCCACCGCCGGAGTACGTCGAATTTGTTCCTCCATTAGCAAGAGAAACACTGGCTCCAGAAGTTGTCGAAGAATAACCTGCACCACCGGAGCCGCCTGTTGCTCCGTTCGCAGAAAAAGCAGGGGAAAGATTTCCGGCAGAGTAAGTCGATATCGAAACGCTCACTGTGCTGTTGCCACCGTTTTCGCCAGCAGTGTTTGCATAATTGCTCCCAGAAACCCAAGCTCCGCCACCGCCGCCACCCGCAGTCGATGTTGCGCTGTTCGAGCCTGCAGTGCCAGTCGTGCCGCCGCCACCGTCAGGATATCTTATGTTTCCAGATCCGCCTGCACCGCCAGCTGCGGAGCCGTAAGTTCCTTGCGCGCCGCCTGCGCCGCCCGGAGAAATTGTCGTAAGATTTGAAGGATGGCAAGGACCGTTTTGGCCTCCGTTAAGAGAAAACAAAATCGTTCCGCCAGAGTTTGTGCTTCTAACCTCTAGATTTGGCTGATACAATCCAGGATTGTTAGTGGTTGAAGAGCCAGCAGGGACAGGCAAAGAGTAATAAAGGGTTGTCACCCCTCCAGGGATTGTGACCTCGTAACCGTTCAACTGAACAGCACCGCCGCCGCCGCCGCCGCCACCGTCGTCGTTGCCACCACCACCACCAGTTCCGCCGGGAGCAACGCCAAAAAACAGAACTTTTGAATACCCAGAAACACTGACAGTTCCAGATGTTGCTGTGTCGCCACCAGTGTTCAGGATTCTCGTCCAACTTGCTGCAGTTGGAGTTACAGAATTGCTAGAATTGCTTGAAGGCCCAGTTCCCTGAGAGTTTGTAGCTCTTACAGTAAATGTATAAGAAGTCCCAGAAGACAAACCTGTGACAGTTATCGGAGAACTTGCGCCAGATGCAGTTATTCCTCCCGGAGAAGAGGTTACTGTGTAAGACGTTATCGCAGAACTCCCGACGTTTGTCGGTGCAGTGAATGAGACAGAAGCAGTTCCAGTTCCTGCCGTAGCAGTTCCAATTGTCGGCGCGCCCGGGAATTGCGGCCAATTTGTCCCCATTATTGCGTCACGGACGTCGTTGACTAGCCAACGCCCATATGCGCTCGTAGGAGAAGGAAAGTCAGCCATTAGGAGATCTGCTCGTAAGATGCCACTGCTTCGAGACGGCTGTTCGCGCTCGCTGTTACGCGGAGCGTGTCGCCTTCTTCAAGATAAATGTACTTGCTGAGCATATCAAGCGTCGCGCCTGCCGGAACTGTCATCAAATAGGCAATCCGGTAAGCAACACTCGACCTGAAAATGTCAACATTGACCGTAGCATTGTTCGTGCCGTCAATGTTCGCAACCATCAGCGAGTCAACTTTCAGCACCTGATTGCTGCCAGAGCTGTTAGTGATGATCGCAGTCGGCGTTGTGGTCACGACAAGGACGCCTGTCTTGCCGTAAATCGCGGTAACATTGACAATGTTAGGCGCAGCCATGATTTACTCCATCATTCCTAGTTGTTCCTGAAGATCGACCTCCGCCTTTTCTTCAGGCGTCATCTCTCTTATTTCCCAAACGTCTTTGACAACCCCATCAACCCATTGATAGGTAGGTCCGCCGACCACCACTTCGTATTTGCCCACAGCTTCTTTTTTGGAGACGCGTACAAACTTTGCGAAATCTGGACCGGGTTTTTCTGCATCAATGTGCGGAAAAACTCGACGGAAATTTACGCCCATAATCGGGTGATCAACCGGCTGTCCATTTTCGAGGCGGATAAACATCTCGCTCATAGCTGCCCCACGTTCGTTGAGGGGAAAGAACGAGTGATAGTTGGATTGGTCGTCCATATTATTCGGACAGCACCATCACCACCTTCGCCAGCAAACCTTGCGCTGCATATAAAAGAAGCATCAATTGTGTCATACCTAGTATAAGATCCAGGAGCTCCGCCGCCGCCGCCATAAGATCCATAGCCGCCGCCGGAATTGTCTCCTCCGTCACCGCCATATCCGTAATTTCCTGCGCCGCCGCCAGATCCGCCGCCGCCGCCTTCTGCATAAGATCCAGTGGTAAATGGAGTCGAAGTTTGAAGACCGCCTGCACCGCTTGATCCTAAACCAAAAAGGCCTGTTCCGCCTCCTGCGCCAGCTCCATAGCCATAAACGTATTCAATAGTCCCGCTGCCCGTTGTAAACGAACCGAACCTTCCGCCGCCGCCACCGCCGCCACCGCCACCAGAGCCTGCAGAGCCGTCTGTTCCGTTGCCACCTGCGCCGCCGTTGCCAGTGTAGCCGCCTGCGCCGCCACCGCCACCGCCACGAAATACTTTTTCAGCCGGAACTGAAGAGCCCGAGTACAACCAGTTTGCACCTGCGCCGCCAGAGCCACCACCATCTCCGAGAAGCATTGTGCCACCAGCGCCAGAGGTTCCCGCGTTTCCTCCGCCAGCACGGACCAGTTTTGTACCTGCTGCTGTTGCGATGTAAGATTCTTGTCCTGGATTGTCGCTTGCAGAGGAAGAGCTTCCGCCTGCGCCGACAAAAACTGTTATTGGTTGTCCCGGAGTGACGGAAATTGAATTTTTGTAAGCAAGACCGCCTCCACCTCCAGCATAAAAATTAGCAGTCAAAGAGCCCGGCGGAGTGTAAGGTGTTATGCTATTTGGGTCTTCGAAATTTGTGTATCGAGCTCCGCGCGCACTTCCGCCGCCGCCGCCAATAGAAACTACAGAAATAGAAGTTACGCCCGGAGGAACATAAAATGTGTATGTTCCAGGAGAAGAAAAAATCTGCTCGCCGAACATGTCTTCTGTCCCGAAGCCGAAGCCACGAGCAGAAGCAGCAGCAAAAGTCCCAGCAACTGGCATCAGGCAAACCTTATCTGAGACGCAAGAACTGTGTAAGTTGCAGACGCTGTTTTGATGATTGTGTACGTGTAAGCGTCAATGCCAGACGCTGTCCCGTAGGACCAAGCAATGCCGCCCTGATATTTAGGCGTGACACTAACGCCATCGACCTGAACAGCAGTGTTGTAGTAAGCTGTCGCTCCGTTCGTCGCCATGAAAACGAGCGTTATCGACTGGCCAGTGTCAAGAGCGGAGTTAAGGGTTGTGCCGCTCGAAGCTCGGAAGTTGATCGTCCAGTTAGAAGAAGCAGCTGTCGTGTAGTACAAAACAGACTGCGTCGTAGCATCAAAGTTTACAGTGCCGGTCGCAGCTGTCGCAGAAACCGTAACTTTCTCTGCCGCATTCGCGAGGACAGTCGCAAGAGCACTGCTCGTGCCATTGAATGTCTGCTTTGCGTCGAAAGTGTTCGCTCCTGTAAACGTGTAACTCCCTGTCGGGCGAACGACGTCTGCGAACGAGAGCGTTCCAGAAGCGTTCGTTACAATCGCTTGATTGGCAGTTCCGTCCGCCGTCGGGTAAGTCAACCCCGCAGGATTGTTTATCAGTTTCGTAACTGTTCCAGAAGAGTTCTCCATGTAAACAGAAACGTCTGCGAGGTTCAGTGCCAACTCGCCGGGGTTGAGGTTGCCCGCAGAAGGAGCAGAGCCCGGAGTGGTGGTGCGATAGTGCTGGATTACAGAGTAAGTCGACTGAGCCATGTTAGCCTCCGAAAACTATCGCCATTGCGATAGCTTTCCCTGTCGTAACGCCACTAGAATATTCAACGACTGTCCCGCTTGCATTTTTGTAGAATATTTTGCCGTCTGCAATGTTAATGGCCAGCTCACCATTCGCCATGTTGCCTGCCGTCGGGACAGAGCTCGATGTCGTGCTGTGATAAAGCTGGATTGTCGTCTCGTTAGCCTGAGCCATTATTTCAGCCTTTCGAGTTTGTAGAGCGTCTGCATGTGCAATGCAGTCAGCTCATCAAGAATGTTCTCGAGAGCAGGGACATTGTTGCAGATTTCTTCTCGGTTGTTTGTGAGCCAAAGCAGCTCTTCTTTGATCATTTCTTTGGCGTCTTGTTTTTCAGGGATCCCTTCAACAACGCCGAAAACACCTTGGTAAGCTTCGATAAAATTATCGAGCGTCCCAACGAGGCTCTCGTAGTATTTTCCGAGAGCTTTATGCTCGGAATAGGATTCCGTAGTCCAATGCTTCACGTGCGCATGATTGCGCGCATTAAACATTCGGATGATAAATTCGTCGACCATCAGAATGTTCCCCCGGAGATCCCGCCCCAAGCTGGCGCGCTAGTTCCATTCGATTTAAGAACCTGACCTGTCGTTCCATTCGACACAAATGCCGTGGTGCCAGATCCAGATTGATAAACGAGCTGACTAGCAATGCCGCCAGCGATGTTGTTGGCGATTGATGCGTTCGTTGCATTCGTTGCATTTGAAGCATTCCCAACAGTGATCGTGGCAGGATCAGACCACTGCGGCGCACTCGCCGAAGAAGTCATTATGTAGCCAGCACCGGGCAGCGCGAGTTTTGAAAGCGTGGTCGCGCCACTCGCATAGATCGTGTCGCCTGCAGCATAACTCGTAAGGTTCGTGCCGCCGTACGCGACGCCGATAGCGGTCGCATTCCAAGTTCCGGTAGTAACCGTCCCGAGACCCGTGATGCCTGTGTAGGAGCCACTGAGATAGCTCGTGCCGATCGTCCCGGAAGTGATCTGCGAGCCAGCGATCGCGATCGAAACATCAGAAGCTGAAGTGATCTGGCCCTGTGCATTGATTGCGAGAGTAACAGCCGTCGCAGCTCCGCCGTAAGTTCCGGAAGTAACACCGCTGTTAGCGATGTTGAACGTATAAGCCGGAGACTCAGAAAGACCAGTGCCAGCAGTGTAAGTTAGCGGTGCACCGAATTGCGAGAAAACGATCGCTGTCGTTCCGACGGTGATCGGAAGAGGCGTCTGCTGAACCCAAGAAGTATTTGCAAGCGTCGAACCTGCAGTGATCAGGAAGAAGTCGCCCGCATCGATCTGATCAACGCCTGTTCCAGTTGAATCGAAATCTGTAGCGCGCGTAAGGATGAACGGCGCACCAGCACTGCCAGTTTGCGTCACGACATAGACGCCATTGTGCGACTGGTCAGCCTGATTCTTTACGAGGATTCGGTTGCCAGCAACAACCGCTGTGCTGTCAACAGACAAAGCTCCATTCGCTGTCGCGGTAAGCGTTGCACCAACACCAGAGGTTCCGTTGTTGTAGTTGCACGAAGGCAAAGCAGTCGTCGTCGCGAGGCGACAAGATTGATGGAAGTTGATCCCAGAAGCGATGGAGTCGGCATAAGTTTTGTTGACAATATCATTGCCGCTCGTCGGAGCGGTCGTGATGGTGCCTGTCGTCATCGCAACAGAAGTGAACGTGCCCGCGCCGGGGGTTGTCCCGCCGATCGTCGCTCCGTCAATGATGCCGCCAGTTATAGAAACACTGCTGGCATTCTGTGTTGCGAGCGTCCCTAGGCCTGTGATATCGGTGCTGGGGATCGTCGCTGAAGCTGTGAAAG
>Ga0315907_10006766_pt1 | contig 12076 bp, 8 predicted proteins | sample LakEriMetagenome_3_FD_203525 | JGI IMG/M metagenome (GOLD analysis project Ga0315907, IMG submission 203525) | Freshwater fungal communities from buoy surface, Lake Erie, Ohio, United States - Buoy 12 MA123 | ecosystem: Environmental > Aquatic > Freshwater > Lake > Lake biofilm | place: USA...
GAAAGTTCTACTGCCTTTAGTAAATCGAATGATTCCGATTATTGCTGATGAATTAGTTGATCCAGAATTCGGAACTGGCGCCGTGAAAGTTACTGGTGCACATGATCCAAATGACTTTGAGATGGCGATGCGCCACGGAATTGAAATGCCAGTAATCATGAACGAACATGCAGTTATGGCAAATTCCGGAACTAGATTTGATGGAATGGATAGATTCGAAGCGCGAAAAGAAGTTGTAGAAGAACTTCGCAAGTTAGGTCGAATAGTTTCCGAGAAGCGTCCATATATTCATGCTGTTGGACATTGCCAACGCTGTGACACAACTGTTGAACCGCGCCTTTCAAAGCAATGGTTTGTGAAAGTTGCACCACTTGCAAAAGCTGCCGGTGATGCAGTTCGCGATGGTCGAATCAAAATCGAACCAGAAGAATTAGCGCCAAGATATTTTGACTGGATCGATAACATGCACGACTGGTGTATCTCTCGCCAACTTTGGTGGGGACATCAGATTCCGGTTTATTACGGTCCCAATGGCGAAGTAGTTGTATGCGGTCCTGACGATGTTCCACCAGCAGGATATGTTCAAGATCCCGATGTTCTAGATACTTGGTTCTCATCCGGCTTGTGGCCATTTTCAACTTTAGGTTGGCCAGAAAAATCTGATGATCTTGAAAAGTTTTTCCCGACCAGCGTCCTTGTTACCGGATATGACATTCTCTTTTTCTGGGTTGCACGCATGGTTCTACTTGGCCTCTTTGTAACTGATGGCGTTGCGCCATTCCACACAATCGCGTTACATGGATTAGTTCGAGATCGCTTTGGAAAGAAGATGAGTAAGTCTCGCGGAAACACTGTTGATCCAATTGAGTTTATGGACAAATACGGTTCAGATGCGCTGCGCTTTACTCTTGCCCGAGGAGCAAATCCCGGAACCGATCAAGCAATTGCCGAAGAATGGATTGGTGGTTCTCGAAACTTTGCTACAAAGCTTTGGAATGCATCACGTTTTGCAATTATGAATGGTGCAAACACTGATGGCGAAGTTGCAGCATTTGACTCGTTAAATGCGATTGATCAGTGGATTTTGACACGGCTAGATGAGACCGTGGAATCAGTAGATCAATTATTAGAACAATTTGAATTCGCTAAGGCCTGCGAAATTATCTACCACTTTGCTTGGGATGACTTATGTGATTGGTATCTAGAACTTTCAAAGGCAACTTTCGCTGCTGGTGGTGATAAGGCCGGGGTTTCTAAACGAGTTTTAGGGGAAGTTTTAGATCAGCTTCTTCGCTTAATGCACCCGATGATGCCATTTATTACTGAAGAACTCTGGTGTTCATTTACCGGTGGCGAAACGCTGGTAACAGCAAACTGGCCAAAAGCTAATCCAGAAAATCGAAGTGAAACTTCAAAGTTGATTGTTGAACAATTGCAAGACCTAACAACCGAGATCCGTAGATTTAGAAATGATCAAGGCATTAAGACCTCAGCCAAAGTCGGAGCAAACTTTATTGGTTTAAATTCACTCTCAGAGTTTGAGGCTTCACTTCGTCAAGTCTGCCGGATTGAACCAATTACAGGTAGCGCCAGCGCTGCAATTGAAGTTGGTAAGGTAAAAATCGAGTTTGACCTGACCGGTGCAATCGATGTTGTGGCCGAGCGCGCAAGACTTACAAAAGATTTGGCTACGGCAGAGAAGGATCGAGCAACTGCAAAAGTTAAATTAGAGAATGAAGGCTTCATGGCCAAAGCGCCAATCGAAGTTGTCCAGGAAATTAGAGAGCGCCTAACACAAACTAGTGCAGATATTGAAAGCATTACTGCGCAACTAGCTGCACTGCCTACTAAGTAATGGCAACACCTGAAGATTTAGAAGTAATCAAAGTTATCGAAACTGCGCTAATGAAGCGCTGGCCCGAGAACAAAATTGAACCTTCATTGGAACGTATTTCAGCGCTCATCGATGCTTTAGGTTCTCCACAGCTCTCGTTTCCAACTGTTCATATCGGTGGAACCAACGGCAAGACCAGTACATCGCGAATGGTGGATGCTTTATTTTCAGAACTTGAATATCGGACTGGGAGATTTACTAGCCCGCACCTAGAGAGTTTCCTGGAGCGAATTTCAATCAAGGGCGAATCAATTAGTCCGGCAGAGTTAATCGCAACTTACAACGACATTGCTCTGTATTTGGATTTGCTTGATAGTCGTAGTGATACTCCAATTTCATATTTTGAAGCGATAACTGCAATGGCTTTTGTTGCATTTGCCGAGCACCCAGTAGATATCGGAATTATTGAAGTCGGAATGGGCGGGGATTGGGACGCAACAAATGTTGTGCAGAGCGCAGTGTCAGTGTTGATGCCAATCGGTTTAGACCATATGGAGTATCTCGGCGAGACCGTTGAAGAAATTGCTCAGACTAAATCCGGGATTATTAAGCCAGAATCACATGTGGTTTTAGCAGCACAGGAACCAGAGGTTGCTCGAATTCTTTTAGAAAAAGTAGTAGAGAAATCAGCGATTCCATATCGAGAAGGAATTGAATTCTCATTAATGAGGCGAGACATTGCAGTCGGTGGGCAGTTAATTTCAGTGCAAGGTATCCACGGTGAATATAGCGAGATTTATCTACCACTTCATGGTGCGCACCAAGCAAAGAATGCGGCAATCGCTATCGCAACAGTAGAAGCATTTGTCGGAGTTAAATTAGATGAAGAGCTTGTGCGTTCTGCCTTCGCAAAAGTTGCATCCCCAGGACGCTTAGAAATCTTGCACCGAGACCCAACCGTGATAGTCGACGCAGCGCATAATCCCCATGGCGCAACGGCGTTAGCCGAGACACTTAGAAGTGAGTTTGATTTCGAATCTATTTTCTGCGTTCTGGGAATTCTCGGGGAGAAAGATGTAAGGGGAGTATTGAAGGCGCTCGAACCAGTTGTTGATCGATTGGTAGTTACGAAATCAGATTCGCCTCGTGCCCTAGCCGTCTCTCAGTTATTCGAAGAAGCGGTTCAAGTATTTGGAAGTGAGCGAGTTTACAAAGAAGAAGATTCGAATTCGGCTATCACCTATGCGATGGAGCAGGTAACCTTAATCAACCAAGTAAGTGATGGCGTAAGCGCAGTTGTGATCACCGGATCTGTTGTAACCGCAGGATCTGCACGGGTCATCTTGCGAAAGATTGGAAGATCGGAGGAGAAGTGAGAGTTTTAAGCGCATCTGTTTTAGCAATGGAAGCTTTCGTAATGGCCTTCGCAATCCTTCTGGCTATGGGCGAGAACAGCGGAGTTGTTTTAACCTATGGCGGCATAATCGCGATTTTGCTTCTACTAAATGCCGGCTTAATGAAAAAGAAAATTGGCTGGGTCGTGGGTTCGATTCTCCAGATTGCGATGATTTCTTACGGTTACTTCGTAACTTCGATGTATTTCGTGGGAGCGCTTTTTGCTGGACTTTGGATCGCCGCCTACGTAGTAGGTCGTAAGGGTGAGGCAATCCGGGCCGAGCTCCTGCGGCAGAAACCCCTCAAATAATCACCAGAAATTCTCGGATTAAGAACTTTTGGGCGGCCGCATTAGACTAACGTCCGTGAATTCCCAAAAAATAGAACGCACCCTAATCCTGGTTAAGCCAGATGGCGTTGCTCGATCTTTAGTTGGCGAAGTTGTTTCTCGTGTTGAACGCAAGGGATACAAAGTAGTTGGTCTGAAAATGATGACACCAACTCGAGAAATTTTAGCAAAGCATTATGCCGAACATGAAGGCAAACCATTTTATGAACCACTTCTTGAATTCATGTTATCTGGACCAATCGTTGCAATGATTGCCGAAGGTAATCGTGTGATTGAAGGATTTAGAAAACTAGCAGGAACCACAGATCCAACAACCGCAGAACCCGGAACTATTCGTGGCGATCTTGCCCGCGATCAAGGAACTAAGGTTGTGCAAAATATTGTTCACGGTTCAGATTCACCAGAATCTGCAGCACGTGAAATAGCAATTTTCTTCCCCGAGCTAAATTAATTGAAAGGTCTCAAATGAGCAAAAAGAATCCAAATCGCATGTCATTTATCGGAAGAGATATGGCTGTTGACTTAGGAACCGCAAACACTCTTGTTTATGTTCGTGGTCGCGGAATTGTTCTAAATGAGCCAAGCGTTGTTGCGGTCAATCAAGACACTGGCGGAATCCTTGCCGTTGGACTTGAAGCAAAGCGAATGATTGGGCGCACACCAGGAAATATTGTTGCGATTCGTCCACTCAAAGATGGCGTGATTGCAGATTTTGATACAACTGAGCGGATGTTGCGTTACTTCATTCAGAAAGTGCACCGTCGTCGTTATTTAGCTAAGCCAAGAATTGTTGTCTGTGTTCCATCAGGTATCACCGGTGTTGAACAACGTGCAGTTAAAGATGCTGGCTACGCAGCTGGTGCTCGTAAGGTTTACATCATTGAAGAGCCAATGGCTGCTGCAATTGGTGCCGGACTTCCAATTCATGAACCAACCGGAAACATGGTTGTTGATATTGGTGGCGGAACTACTGAGGTTGCAGTTATTTCACTTGGTGGAATTGTTACAGCGCTATCAATCCGCGTTGGTGGAGATGAACTAGATCAAGCAATTATTGATTGGGTTAAGCGCGAATACTCACTTCTATTGGGTGAGCGAACAGCTGAAGAAATTAAGATGGCAATTGGTTCGGCATACCAACTTCCAGGCGAACCAGATGCTGAAATTCGCGGACGTGACCTGGCAACCGGATTACCAAAAACAATTCGAGTATCTGCTGAAGACATTCGCAAGGCGCTTGAAGATCCAGTTAATCAAATCGTTAACGCCGTAAAGAGCACTTTAGATAAGACCCCACCAGAGCTTGCAAGTGATCTAATGGATCGCGGAATCGTTCTTACTGGCGGCGGCGCACTTCTTCGTGGATTAGATGAAAGACTTCGCCATGAAACTGGAATGCCAGTTCATATCAGCGAGCGTCCACTGCAGGCAGTTGCTGAAGGTTCTGGCAAGTGTGTTGAAGAATTCGAAGCCTTAGAAAAGGTTTTGATTACTGAACCTCGCCGTTAAGGAGAAAATCAAGTGGCAGCTGGTGGCAATAACCGTTCCCGCCTTCTGCTGGTAATCCTTCTTGTTACTTCGCTCTTTTTAATAACTTTAGATCTGCGTGGCGTAAATATCACGAGTAGTTCTAGAAGTGCCACACAATCATTTTTAGCTCCGATCCAACGTGGAGTTTCGGACTTGTTCTCACCTGTCGGCGGCTTCTTCTCAGATATCAAGAATTTTGGCACCACTAAATCTGAGCTGAAGGAACTTAAAGAAGAGAATGCAAAGCTGCGCGAAAAAGTAATTCTCAACGATGACACATTAGGACAGTTAAAGAAGTTAGAGAGCGTCTTAGATCTTGCTGGTCGCGGAAATTATAAAGTTGTGTCTGCTCGGGTAATTGGAAAAGGTAGTTCAGCAACTTTCAGTCAGACAATCACTATTGATGCTGGTTCGAGTGATGGCGTTTTCAAGGATATGACCGTAATCGGTGAACTCGGATTAGTCGGAGTAGTAAAAAGCACGACTTCATCTTCTGCAATTGTTCTACTCATGAGCGATCCGACTTTCCGAATCGGGGTCCGAATCGCACGAAGCCAGAGCATCGGTGTATTACTTGGCGAGGGTGACAGCGAATACACCCTGCAACTACTTGATCCATCAGGAACTATTGAGAAAGGCGATGTTCTTCTCTCGCTTGGAAGTGATAACAACAAACCTTTTGTTCCGGGTGTTCCAGTTGGATTTGTTAAATCGGTAAAGAATTCTCGCCTTACCCTGACCCAGGAAGCAGTTGTTAGTAGTTATTCGAATCTTGGAAGCATTGGGGTAGTTTCAGTTATTGTCTCAAGTAAAAATGGTGGACCGAAAGATGCCTTAATTCCTACACCAAGGCCTACTCCAACTAAAACAATTTATGTAACTCCGCCACCAACTTTGGATTTATCTGATCCAACCGCAAATGAGGAGAACAATTGAGCTGGAGTCGAGTCGGATTTAGCTCCGCATTGCTGCTCTTCTTCTTTGTAGTTCAAGAGGCAGCGATATCGAAGATAAATTTTCCAATAGCTGGATTCTCGCTTTACCTCTGCGTTGTTCTCGGTCTAATGGCTCTTGAAGATCGATTTGGCGCAATCTCATTTGGTTTCATTGCAGGAATAGTTTTAGATTTCTCACCTTCTTCAGATTCGCCTTTTGGAAAATGGGCGCTAATTCTTACAATCATTGGCTATCTCTTTTCACGCAACCGAGAGAGCATTGGCGATTTCACCGAACGGCCCATGGCTTTTGTTCTTCTTGTGACAGCCGGAGCAACAATCAGCCTAACAATCTTTCTGATTACTGGAATAATTCTGGGTGAAAATAATGGCAGTATCCTCAATAACTTAAGAACAATTCTTGGGAATGGGATTTGGACTTTATTGTTCTCTTCAATCTTACTTCCGATAATTGTTAAGTTGCGATCCTTGACTTTAACTTCAAGAGAGCGAATATGAGTCTTCGCTCTAGATTAAATCTGGTAATCGTTCAAGCTCTAATAATTTCACTTATGCTCGCGCTAGCCGGACGGCTTTTCTATCTTCAAGTGGCTGAAGGTTTAACTTATCAAGATGCTGCTCTAAGTATTCAAAGCCGAGATGTAGTAAACCCAGCTATTCGTGGAGCGATAGTTGATAGCTCTGGAATCCCACTTGTAATGGACCGCCCAGGATTGGTTATCTCAGCAGACCGAAGCACTCTGGATAAATTGCCAGATAAAGGTTCTGTAGTTTTGGCCCGTGTTGCAAAATTGGTAGGAAAGACTTCAGGGAATGTTTATGTAATAACAAGGCTCTGTGGCGAATTACCAGCAAGTCAGAGCGCTGGATGTTGGAAGGGAACTCGGTTCCAACCAATCCCAATCACCAGAACAGCTACAACAGAGCAAGCGTTAAAAGTTTTAGAGAATTCCGAGTTATTTCCAGGCATCAGCGCCCAATCAGTTCCGGTTCGCAGTTATCCCGGATTGGCTGGAGAGAATGGTGCACATGTTCTTGGATATGTGGGTTCGGTAAATGAGGATGATTTAGCTGATTCAAGTAAGAACTATTATCGGGAAGAAACTATTGGCAAAGATGGCTTAGAGCTTCAGTATGACAATTTCTTACGCGGTAAGGCCGGTATAAAAACAGTCATTGTTGATCGCAAAGAATCTGTGACAAAACAAGCTGTCAGTACTCAACCAGTTCCTGGATTTAACTTGGTCACAAACCTAGACGCTAGATTGCAAGCAGCAACTGAGAAGGCTCTGCAAACTTCAGTTCTAAGAGCTAGATCACTGGGTGGCCGCGCTGACGGTGGAGCCGCGGTTGTTATGGAAGTTAATAGCGGAAAAGTTTTAGCCCTGGCTTCTTACCCAACTTATGATCCAAATATTTGGCAGGTGGGCCTAACCCAGAAGCAAGCAAACAATTTGTTTAGCGAAAGTTCTGGTGTCCCTGCATTAAATCGTCCGCTGCAGGGAATGTATGCACCAGCATCTGCATTTAAATCTGTCTCTGTTGTTGCCGCTATGAATGCCGGATATGACATGAATGCGCTCTATAAATGCCCCGCTAAATTAATGATTGGTGATCGCGAATTCGCAAACTTCGAAACAAAGTCACAGGGAACAATTAATATGAAGCGCGCCGTCGCCGTTTCTTGTGACACTATTTGGTATCAAATCGCCTACGACGAGTGGGTTCGGGACGGTGGACTTTCACCTAAGTCCGGCCTAAATGATTATTTCTTCACTGCCGCTCGAGGTTTTGGCTTAGGCAAAACAACTGGAATTGATCTCCCGAGTGAAGCCTCAGGTCGACTTCCTGATCGAGCTTGGAAAGAGCGCGTATATAAAGAGAATAAAGATTTCTACTGTAATTTTAAAACCAGAGCTAAGAAATCAGATCTAACTCCCTTTCTGATTGAGATCGCCCGCGAAAATTGTCTAGATGGAAATATCCTCCGAGCCGGTGACGCGGTCAACTTTTCAATTGGTCAGGGTGATACTTTGATGACGCCAATACAAATGGCACAGATGTATGCGGCGATTGCAAATGGCGGCACAATGTATAAACCACAAGTCGCTAGAGCTATTGTGAAGCCAAATGGTCAGGTGGTAAAAGAATTTAAGCCTGAAGTTACTGCTACCAAAGTTCTGTCAAAGAAATCAAGCAAGTTTTTGCGCGAAGCACTTCGCGCAGTTGTCACAGAGGGAACAGCAGCTGGCGCTTACTCTGGATTTCCGGTGGAAATTGCAGGAAAAACTGGAACTGCTGAAGATAAAGGATTGAATAAAGATGGCACAGAAAAGGGAGATACCGCATGGTTCGCATCATTTGCGCCAGCGACAAATCCAAAATATGTAGTTGTAATGGTTATCAGCCAAGGTGGTTTTGGCGGATCAATTTCTTCAGTGGGAGTTAGAGATATTTATGCCGCGCTCTTTGGCGTATCTGGTGGCAAAGTCGATCCGACAAAAGAGATTTTCCCAAATGGCGCTCCCGTTAATTTGCCTATAGTCGACCCAAAGAACGCTAAATTGGTGAAGCCATGAGTATTTATTCAAACCATCGAAGACGCGATAAGTTCCGCGAAAATTTTGGACAGTTCGATCGAATTCTTACTTTTTCGGTTGCAGCGCTTCTGATCATCGGCACTCTTCTGGTTTATGCAGCAACCAGGAATTGGTTTGCTGCGCAAGGCCTTGATCCCGAATATTATTTAAAGCGCCATGTAGTAAATATTTTAATTGGTGGCCTGCTTGCATATGGCACCACACTTATTGATTATCGATTACTTCGAGCGTATACCCCGATAGTTTGGGGACTTGCAGTCATTGGTTTGATAATTGTTTTGATTCCTGGATTGGGAAGTGAAATTAATGGCGCGAAAGCGTGGATCTCATTTCCTGGTGGTTTCCAAATCCAACCTGCGGAATTAGCAAAAATTGCAATCATTGTGGGAATTTCAATGATCTTGGCAGAGAAGCGCGATTCGGATGCAAATCCAACCGATCAAGATGTGCTCAAGGCCCTTGCAATCGCGGCAGTTCCAATTCTTTTAATTTTGTTGCAGCCGGATCTTGGAACTGTTGTAATTATTAGCGCTGCTGTTGTTGCAATAATTGGAACTTCTGGGGCACCATCTAGATGGGTAGTCGGATTACTTCTACTTGCTGTTGTCGGTGGATTTACTGCAGTCAAGGCTGGAATAGTTGATGAATATCAAGTTGCAAGACTTCAATCATTTGTAGATCCATCTGCAGATCCACAATCAACGGGATATCAACTTCGCCAATCAAGAATCACAATTGGTTCAGGTGGAATTCTGGGCAAGGGGCTCTTTGATGGCCCGCAAACAAATGGCCGATTTGTTCCAGAACAACAGACTGACTTTATATTTACAGTTGCTGGTGAAGAGTTAGGTTTCTTAGGGAGTGGTTTTATTTTGCTTCTCTTTACGATTTTCTTTATGCGGGCATTCACAATTGCGAAACGAACGGATGATTTATTTGGGCGCTTAGTTTGTGTTGGCGTAATTGCGTGGTTTGCATTTCAGACATTCGAAAATATCGGTATGACAATGGGCTTGGTCCCAATGACCGGTGTGCCATTGCCCTTTATGTCCTATGGCGGCTCGAGCATGTTCGCGAATTTGATCGGCCTAGGCTTGATTCAGAACGTCCACTTACGCACTAGATAGGTAAATCCCGCATAAGCGGGGGCGAAGTTGGTCTTTCGCCAGATTTTAGGGGATACTTTCGCTTAGCATTTCGCGCTCCGAGCGGCCTCAAAGAACTTGAAGGCCTTAATTACTCGAGGTAGCAGCAGATGCAAAAGCTTTCAAAAGGAAGTTTTACCAAGAATTAGTATTTAGATGAGGATTTAACGTTATGGCTATAGTGCCAAAAGGTGCGCGCAAGCGTGCAAGCAAGAAATCAGCAGCCAAGGCTGCAGCAAAAAATGATGCAGAAGTAGTTGAAGTCGCCGAGACTGAAGTAAAAACTACTAAGAAATCTGCAGCTCCAAGTATTCCGGTTCCGATGTTTCAGGCTGCGCCAGAAGCAGTAGCACCGAAGAAAGTTAAGGCGAAAGCTGAAGTTGCAGAGCCAGTTGAATCAAGTGAAGAGTCCGAAGCAGATTCAAATTCTCGTCGTCGCCGTCGTGGTGGTAGAGGTCGCCGTCGTGGTGGCCGAGATAGCGATGACACGAATGTAGATCACGATTCCGAGACTGACGAAGAGTTAGATGCTGGAGATATTTCTGATGCTAGTGAAGATTCACCAACCGGTCCTCGTCGCCGACGTCGCCGTCGCGCAAAGGGCGATGGTGTAACTCCAGGTGAAACGATTGAAGAAGATGGCGTAATAACTGTTGTAAAGGTTAGAGAACCCCGTGAACCGAGAGAACGCAAAGTTCGCGATGAACAAGGAACTCGACCAGATCGCAGTGGCCGTAACCGTAACCGCAATGATCGTGGCAACCGTAACCGCAATGATCGCGAGCCAAGAGATTTCGTTCGCCGTCGTGGAACTGTAATAACTGAATCCGAATATTTAGCTCGCCGCGAAAACGTTGATCGCCAGATGTTGGTTCGCCAAGCTGGAGACCGCACCCAGATTGCGGTTCTTGAAGACAAAATCATGGTCGAGCATTATGTAAATCGAAATAGCAATATTTCATATGTCGGAAACGTTTATCTTGGAAAAGTCCAGAACGTTCTGCCATCCATGGAAGCTGCATTCGTTGATATTGGTAAGGGACGTAACGCTGTTCTCTATGCCGGTGAAGTTAATTGGGATGCTGCAGGATTAGCAGATGGCGCTCCTCGTAAAATTGAGCATGTATTAAAGACTGGCCAATCAGTTCTGGTTCAGGTAACCAAAGATCCAATTGGACAGAAGGGTGCAAGACTTACAAGTCAGATCTCACTTCCTGGTCGCTATTTAGTTTATGTTCCAAGTGGCGAAATGAGCGGTATCAGCCGTCGCCTGCCAGATCAAGAGCGTTCACGCTTAAAAACAATTCTTAAGAATTTGATTCCAGAAGATGCTGGAGTAATAGTTCGAACCGCATCAGAAGGCGCATCTGAAGAAGAGCTCGAGCGAGATGTAATTCGCTTAAAAGCGCAATGGGAAGATATTGATAAGAAGTCAAAAGAATCTGGCACAAATGCGCCAGCGCTTCTTTACTCAGAGCCAGATTTAACAGTTCGAGTAATCCGCGATATTTTCAATGAAGATTTCAATAAGCTAATCGTGCAGGGCGATCAAGCTTGGGATGACATTAATAATTATCTTGGCCATATTGCACCTGAACTAACTGCAAAAATCGAAAAGTGGACTGGAACTCGTGATCTCTTTGTCGAAAATCGTATTGAAGAACAACTCGCTAAGGCTTTTGATCGCAAGGTATATCTGCCATCAGGTGGATCCCTAGTTATCGACCGCACCGAAGCGATGATTGTTATCGACGTCAACACCGGTAAATTCATCGGTAAGGGCGGAAACTTAGAAGAAACTGTTACTAAGAATAACCTCGAAGCAGCGGAAGAAATTGCTCGTCAACTTCGTCTGCGCGACATGGGTGGAATTGTTGTAATCGACTTCATCGATATGACTCTTGAATCCAATAGAGATTTAGTTCTGCGCCGTTTAATTGAATGTCTAGGTCGCGATCGCACCAAGCATCAAGTCGCTGAAGTGACTTCACTTGGTCTGGTCCAAATGACACGTAAACGTGTTGGTCAAGGATTAATCGAAGCTTTCTCTACTACTTGCGAAAGTTGTGGTGGTCGAGGAATTCATATTCATTCCGAGCCAGTTACCAAGGTTGCACTCGATAAAGATATGGAACAACGTTATGTGCCACAGGTTCATGAAGAAGAGACCGAACCGGTTGATTCAGTAGAGCCTGCAAATAATGAACTAATTACTGAAATAGCTGAGGCCGCCGAAGTCAAGGCCCCAGCCCAGAAGCGTCGCCGTC
>Ga0315907_10006767_pt1 | contig 12076 bp, 6 predicted proteins | sample LakEriMetagenome_3_FD_203525 | JGI IMG/M metagenome (GOLD analysis project Ga0315907, IMG submission 203525) | Freshwater fungal communities from buoy surface, Lake Erie, Ohio, United States - Buoy 12 MA123 | ecosystem: Environmental > Aquatic > Freshwater > Lake > Lake biofilm | place: USA...
CGTTTTCACAGGTAGTATCGCGGAGAATGAATTTAAATCACCATTCCCGACAGTGTTGCATCGGGGAGGGGAACTTATGTTACCTTATGGGAATTGGGTCTTGGTAGATATGAATGGACGCGCATTATGGAAAGGTACCTTAGCCGATAACCGATTGAGAATGGATGTGCTCCCAGGGATTTATTTCATTCGAAATGAACGAAAAGCAGTTAAAATAATAATAATTGAATAAGTGTATGAAACGAGTATTATGTAGTGGATTTTTGTTTTTATTGTTTACTGGAACCTACGCGCAACGGACGGTGCAGGCCAAATTTGGAGACACCTTAACCACGCATTGGATTGATGTAAAAATCATCTTGTCAGACAGCGTATTTGTCGAAATTGACGGCCCATCAAAAAGTTGGTTTGCCTTGGGCTTAAACACAAAGCGTATGCAAGCAGGGGTGGATGTTCTTATGGTTCCAGCTTGGAAAGAGGCCTTTGTAAATACTAATCCCTACGATGCTGTTCTTACCGGATATGCACCGCCCAAACGGGACAAACTGGAACATTGGGTTATTAAATCTGAAGAGATGAAGAATGGACGACGTGTGTTTTCAATGGCTAGGGCGCTTGCCACAGGAGATGCCGAGGATTTTGATTTTACGCAACTCGCCACAACGGGGGGCTTGTTAGATGTGATTTGGGCCTTGGGATCAGAGAAAGAGAATAATCCGGATTATCATGAAAACAAACGGGGGAAGAGACAACTTTCCTTTTAACCTGCAGTTTAATCAATTTAATGATTGAAATTTGGGGCACAAGCCGAAGTGCTTGATCCTAAAACAGGGCAATTAAAACGCTCTTTAAATGCTCCAAAAATCTTACTTTGAGCAAACTTCTAACAAGGAAAGGAAATCCCGGAAATAAACGTTTTTACTGCCGAACAAAGGATACTCGTTGCAACCCTTCGCTTGTTTGGAATTCGAAATTATAAAGGCCAGGTGCTAAGGATTCAATGGCTATAGAAGCACGTTGGTTTTCATCCAATAGCATTTGCCCGTCCATTTTACAACGTCCTTGCAGGTCAATTACGCGATAGGAACAAGGAGAGTGTTCCGCGAAGGAGAAAAGTACTTCCACTGTCGCACCCGAGTTGGGATTCGGTATCAATCGTATTTCGTGACCTAACCAGCGTGATGAAGCCATGGACTCCACTAATGTTATCGCTCCGTTAAAGTTCCAACCTTTCAGTTTTAATATTTGAAAGTCCGCCTCGTAACGTACGCTGTCGCCCCATAACGTGCTTGGAAGTAAGCGCCAAGTTCCTGCTTGTTCAATTAGCAAGGAAGGATCAGCAATAGGTTTAATGCGGTCAACGATCCAAGATACATCTAACGAACCTTCGTGCGTATTGAAGTATAGCGTTTGGCTCCAAGGGTTTACAGGGATTGTGGTATTGGGTTGTTGCTGACCAATCTCGATGTTGCCAACCGTCAATCCATGGATACTTAATCCGTTCCATAGGAAGTGCGCATGATCAGGATCGGTCACAATACTTGTGTCTCGAAGTTCTTCAGTACGTACCTTGGCAACATATGTAATTATAGTATCCTTCTCAACAAGGTATCGTGCAAGTTCATATCCCGGTGCTACCAACGTAAGCGTGTAACTTCCTTCCGGTAAAGCCAGCTGCTGGTTTGAATGCAATTCAGAATAAAGGTCGCCATCTAGGTATAAACTTGCATTAATCGATTCCCGATTGATGATTTGTATTTTGCGAAGGTTTTGAGAATAATCCGTGTAAAGCCATTTGTCCGTTACGAATACCGTATCGTTTCCGTTGAAAACCATGAATTCAAAGTAGTTCATTCCATGGGATAGGTTCACCGGGATTTTTTGTGTGGTGGCAGGGTAGTTCTTGAAATTCGTCCCACCGTCTGTGCTTAACCAAAACCCTTGCACGTTATCCGCCTCAACGTTTAAATATGGCGACATGTTATCAGAACCATGGCTTACACGGAAAACAATCGGTGGTCTTTGGGCAATCATCGGGATTCCCATTTTATCTGAAAAGCTCACCTGATTCAGGGAGAATTTTGTAGGAAAATAGCCAGAACGGGTTATTAGCATCGAATCGCTAGCACATGGCGTAAATTCTTGAAGAATATCTACCGCGCCGTTGCCGTGTGTTTGATCAAGATAAATCCAATCCTCGGTATTTTTAATAAAAATGGATGCACCATTTACCGGAGAGGCTACTGCTTGTAGGAACAAAGCCGCTTGATTCCCTCCGTTGGCCGCAACAGGACCTAAAATTCCACCCGTTGCACTGGCACTTACCTTAAAGTAGTAATTATCACTGATCACAGACTTTTCAGCATTGCTTGAAATGGTGTTGCTTTGCTGGAAGCTGATTGACGCAATGTTAAAATAACGGTTTTCGACAGTCCATTTGTAGGTCGCCCCAGGAGTTAGGGCGGGAAAACCTTGACCGTTTATTTGATTTCCAGTGATTTCAATGGTATTACCAACTTGTTGGTAGCAATTCCCATTAAGTTTGTAGAGCCTCACCCTATATCCTTTTATGTTGTTGTGCTTTATCCAAGTAAAGGTAGGCGTTGTGGTGCTAATTGTTGGGATACCGTTGGTGGCGCCTGGACTCACGATTTCAGGAACAGCTCGGACCCAACCGCGTGTGGTAGGGTAGGTGCTTGTAGCCTTCCATTTTCCAGCCGTTAGCTTTAGGGAAATGGGGTAATTCAAGTGTTGCGATACGTTTGATCCCCAATTTTGTTGAAATGTATTCAAGGTGTAGTTGCTAACATTTTGACTGTAACCTGGAGTGAAATTTCGAATCATGGAAACATGTCCAGCTGAATTGGGATCTGCACGCATGAAGGTAATCATATCGTTCATTTTCGGCGCCGAAGTCGAAAGACTGTTGGTCATTTGACGAAGTCCTTTTCGGTTACCTGTTACATCGAAATAGTCCTTTCCATTTCCTCCCTGAATATTGATGCGATATCGTGTAAAATAAAAACGAGCAGGTAATTCCACACATTGCCATCCATAAATCCAACCGCTTTGGCTTTGAATCGTTGTACTGGCTTTATTGTAAATTCCGTTTTCGCAACCTCCATTTTTGTAAATCGGTACATTGTTCACCGCACCAAGCCGTGTCCCGAAGGGGTCTACACCGACTGGCACATTCGAGCAATTTAAGGGAAGCATGGTGGGTTTGGGTATCGTCGTAAATTGCCGTTTAAAGCAGGCGATAGGAAGATTGTTGGCATCGAAAGCAGTAACTTTCCAGCTGTAAAGGGTTTTATAGAGTAAGGCGGTGGAACACACCAATTTCGCATAACTCGCACTCCCTGGTGCGGTTACGGTATTTACCAGATTACCGTTTATGGCGATTGCGACTTCGGTATTGTTGGCATTGTTGACTTTGAACAATTCGACGTTATAATATGCTGCAGCGATTCCCTCTTCATGTTGCCATTCAAATACAGGTAAATTATCTACCCATTCTGCTTTGTGCATAGGGTTTGAATTCACTCCAAGACGATTGCAGCCAGTACAATTTGTAAGCAATGGCGCCATTCCGGTACCTACCAAATGAAAGATGAACGGATTCTCATCTAAATCGTTGGTACTAAAAAAAATGGTACCGTTGGTTATCCCCAAAACGCTCGGCGTTAAGGTAATGGTGCGGGGTATGGAGGCACCTGGAGCTAATGTACCGGAGACTGCGGGCGTTAATGAAAACTGGGGATTCGTACTCTGCAGGTTGGATAAATTCAAATTCGCTGCACCAATGTTCTTTATAGTTATTGGAACAGCAATGGAACTTCCCATCATGCATGCGCCTAAATTGATGACTGATCCTGTGGCGAAATTGCTTGAATTGTAGATAACTTGAATCTCTGGTGTGGCAGCAAAAGGATTGATTCCAAAACCGTTAAGCACCCAATTTTGAGGACTATTAGGATCGTTTGACTGAACTTGTAGATTTCCGGTGGAGAACCCTCCCACCACAGGAGTGAACGAGAAATGCAGGTATTGCCCAGTACCTGGGGCTAAATTCAGTGGGAGTGCTGAAGGAACCCAAGAAAACGCGGATCCTGTGATGACAACGTTACTAATACTTAATGGAGCTTGGCCATTGTTTACTATATATACCGAATCAACCAAGGAGCTACCAAGAAGGGTAGAATCCACGGAAACAGTATCTAAAACAGGTATTATTTGTGCATGGTGTTGGAGCTGCAGTTGAGAGGCCACTCCGATACCGCTTAAATTGAACCCGTAACTCGCTTCATCCCAGTCGTTGGAAGTTATGGTGATCTGATCACTTAAATTCCCGGAAAATTGGGGGGTTAAACTCACGTTCACAAAGACGGTGTCCAGCGGCGCGACGGTTGAAGGAGGATTATTGGTTATGTTCCATTGGGTTCCTTGGGTAAGGGCAATGGAGTTAATGGATAGGTTACCTGTACCCTGATTGGATATTTCGTAGGTTTTTGTTACGGTGTTTCCAATCCCAACTGTTCCGTAGTTTGACGTGGAGTTTATGGCTTGATTTACGTTTTGTTCCGTTACCTTGATATCCGGAATTTCAGGACAATACGAAATTCGTTTCAAAAGAATTCCGTTAGGACCAGAAACACTCAAGGCGGTGATTTCACGTTGGGTGAAGCGGATTTTTTTGAAGGGGGTAGTCGCAGAAATGATCAATCGTCCGTCGTCTGCATTCCCTGAGTAGGCTTTAATAGTTTTCGTGCTGTTCACGAAGTAAGTACCACCAGCCGTTCCCGTTGGAACCCCAGGTTGATACGTGTAGGTAACTCCGTTAGTGAGAAGTTGTCCGTTGGATAATTTCGGATAAATGCGTTGAATTTGTTCTTCCCCATCGGTATTGTTGTTGATTGCCCCGAAGTCCAACATTACTCCGTATACCAGTCCGGTAAAAGTGATTTCTACCACAACCGAGTCTAAATTTACGTTGTTGTCCTTTCCTATCCACAGAGAATTTGTCCCGTAAGGATAAAAGTTAGGTCCGTTTCCGGCTGTTTTTTGTACGAATACATTAAAGGCCATGTTAAACGTTGCTGAGGAGTAGGTATAACTGCTTACGTTAGAACCTACTGTACCCAAGTTCGAATTGTTCAGTGTGAAATTTGAGGTACCACAAGGGAGCTGTGCCTTAACGCTTTGCAGTGTAACTATTACGAGTATGAACAATAGAAAATTACGCATTCCTTTAATTTATTTTTTCAAAGCGAAAGGATTGCATTTTTCCTTTATCTATGGTTATAGTATATGATCCTGGCATCAATTTATGCACATCTAATGAAATGATAGTTAAGCCATTTTCCCAATCGGATGCTTGAATCGGTACTTCCTGTTTTTTGCCATCAGCAGAATAAATGTGAATATCTTTAGGGGATAAATTTAAAGTTTGCAATTTGATAAAATCGTTACTTGGATTTGGATACACGCCAATAACTTTAGGTGTTGTTGTTTCTGCCAATGCTACATAAAATCTACTGCAGGGTCCACCTAATACCTGATTGAATGCACCATGTCCTGTTGCTGAAGTATTCGCGAGTATTAGTTCATTGGATCCATTGTTGGTAACGTAGGATTTTACGCATGTGGAACCAGGGTTCATTTGATCTATGGTATTCACATTATACCAGTCTCCTTGAACTCGTTGCTCAGTAATATCAACCAACAAAAAACCGCGTTTTGTTAATTCCACATATTTAATATCTGGATTTTGCATTGTGATTAAACCCGATAGATTGATAGGTACACCAGGAGAGGTTACGCTTGGTGTTACCATTTCAACACCAACAGGAGTATTTCCATTTTTCAGGTTGACCGCCCAACTCGTATGAATATCTCCGGTTAATACCACCATGTTATCGATGTTATTTGAAGTTAAGTGATCAAATAATTTTTGGCGTTCCGCAGGATAGCCATCCCAAGAATCCGTGTTGATGGGCGTACCAAAAATTTCTACTGAACCTATCATTACTTGATTGCCAATTATCTTCCATGGTTGAGCGGTGCTGGCGAGTTCATTCTTAAACCAATTGAATTGCGAGGGACCAAGTATGGTGCGCGCTGTATCGTTGAATCCGGGATCGTTTGCACCGACTTGCTGGTCTCTTCCTTCGAGGCGGGTATCGAGCATGATTATTTTCGCTAAGTCACCGAGCTCAAACGTTCTGAAAATTTCTTGATTACCCGGCGCCTTTGGACGAATTGGGATCCATTCAAAATAAGCTTTTTTTCCCGCCGACATTCGTTGTGCCCAAGGACCCTCATTCGCTTGATGGTTATCCGCACCACCCGGATAGGAATCATTGGCGGTTTCATGGTCATCCCAAATACATATCCACGGAAAATTTTGATGCAGTTTACGAAGGGCATAATCCAAGCGGTAAGAATTATAACGCAGGCGATAGTCGTTTAATTCAGTGATTTCTTCAGCAGGTTGCCACGTTCGATCTACATTCCCATTCGGAGAAAATCCCTGACTTTCATATTCATAAATGTAATCTCCAAGCATAAGAACTGCATCTACATCGTTTCGGTTAGCAATGGCTTCGTACGAGTTGAAATACCCAGACTCTAAACTTGCGCAGGACACCACCGCTAAACGCATGTTATCTACTGCCCCAAGGGGAAGTGTTTTTGTTCTACCCACTAAACTGTAGGCTCCATTATGCTCAAATTCATAGTAGTAAAATGTATTTGGATTGAGGCCCGTAACATCAATTTTTACGGTAAAATCTTTGGTGGAATCAGTTGAATAAGTTCCACTCGCCACTATATTATTAAATTGATTGTCAGTAGCTACGTGATAGCTTCCATTCAGGGTAAGGCCAAAATCTGCGGGGGTTATTCTTGTCCAAATAATCACACGATCACTCAATGGATCACCCGAAGCCACACCGTGATAGAATGGGGCTATACATTCTGGCGCACTTATGCTACTTTGTGCAAAAGCAGAAGTTAATAAGGCGCTAATGACCAACAAATAAAGGTAAAAGAAAGACTTCATAAGCGTTGAATTTTAATACAATAGTAAGCGATTTTCGTTAGTATTATATGAACTCTATATCAATGATTTGCTAAAAATATTGATCAACGATGGTCTTAAATGGATGTATGTTGATTTGGGTGCAAGAATAAGCTTATTGCACCAAAAGTGCTTGATGCTTGAACATCCCGCGTTGGAAATCAATGTCAATGCGTCCTAGAAAAAGTCCTGCCCAGCCCGTCTGATTAATCAAGACGGGTTTTTTATTGGCATTTTCCATGATTAATGGTTTTTCCATGAAGGTATGGGTGTGTCCTCCAAGAATCAAATGAATATTCGCTGTCTGCGCAGCCAATACCTTGTCAGAAATTTGCGTACTCGAATAGTCAAATCCCAAATGCGAAAGACAAACCACCAAATCACAACCTAAATCACTAAGCAATTGGGCCATGGAATTAGCCTGCTCAATTGGGTCTATATAGTTCATACCTTTCCAACATGATTCAGGGGAGAGGCCATCTAAGTTCACTCCAATACCAAAAAAACCAATCTTTACTCCCCCACGTCTCAGGATGTGATATGGCAAGGTTTGGTTTGCTAAGGTGGTTTTTTTGAAATCATAATTGCTGCAGACAAAGGGGAACTTCGCAAAGCGTTGCGCATTCTTGAATCCTTCCATCCCAATATCAAAATCATGATTTCCCATGGTGGCAACATCGTATTGCATGGCCGACATTAGTTTCATCTCTAATTCGCCATGGTATCGATTAAAGTATGGTGTCCCTTGAAAAATATCGCCGGAATCCACTAAAATGACATGTTCTTCTTCCCTTCGGATTTGCTCAATTAAGGCCGCTCGTTTTGCCACGCCTCCCATCCCAGGATATTTAGCATGGTTCAGAGGAAACGGATCAATATTCGAATGGGTATCGTTCGTATGAAGAATGGTAAGTTTTTTACCCTTTCGTTGCGCAGAAGAACGAAGTTCAAAGGAACTTGTAAGCGCACCTAAACTCGTTAAACCAGCTAATCCTACAAAGGCTCTTCGATTCATGGGATAAAGCGTTTTTCAGTATTGTTAACTAATGTTCCCTGTCGTTTAACTTCTTCGATAAACACATCTCGGAGATTCTTTGGTTTCAGTTGGTATGATTCGGGCGTTAAAAAAAAGGTCATCTTATCTCCACCTTGTGCTAAATAATCCGAGGTAATTACCCAAAAATGGGTGTGTGTTTCATTTAAGCCTTGAATCGTTAACTTACCTTTTTCAAATCTAGCGTTCGCAAGCGGTACGCCTTTGGGTTGGTTTTTCATAAAGGTCTCAATTGCCTCGATGCGTGAAATCGGCAAACGAACCCATGCTACACTATTGTCGAAGGGCATAAGCTTGAATAAATCACCAACCGTAATTGGACCCTTGTTTAGGCTAGCACGTAAACCACCAGCGTTTAAAATACAAATAACGGGTTCGGTCAAGCGGACCGTCTGTGTTTCTTGTAGTAATAAGGCATCTGTAGCCCAATTCATGAGGTTCGAGCTTGGGAAAACAACTTCGAAACTAGTATCCGCCTTTCCAATAATTTCGCCCATTTGTTGGCTTAATGAATCGCGGTACGGGACAATGAATTGCTCGATTTGTTGGACTGCTTGTATACTCGTGTCAACACGAATATTCTTTGAGGTCGACGAAACATTTACATGGTAGGAACAACTCAGGGCTCCTGCAGCAACTAGCGCACAGAAAACCAGCTTAAACATTACTCTTTAATAAAGCTACCGCGCGTGTTACCAAGCGGTGTATTAACTTCAATCAAGTATTTACCAGATTTCAAATCGTTTCCGTTAACGATAAGAACATCTTCATTGATTCCGATAGCGGATTTAACAATACGACCACTCAAATCGGTAATGTTATATGCTGTAATAGCAAGGCCATTCACTTGAGCATAAATATTTCCATTCGATGGAACCGGGAATACCGACAAATTAGCAGCAAGTTGCTCTTTAATTCCTACGTTACATGAAGTTTCAAGGTAAGACATGTTGTTAAAGTTTACGTGGCATGCATAGTTTACCGAATCGATGTATGGATTCCGGTTGCCTTGAACGCTGAAAATATATTCCTGACGAGCAATTTCATAAGAATCCGGAAGGTCAGCAAAATGCCAAGTTTTTAAAGTGGCTTGATCTTGGTTGGCTGCAATTCCCCAATTTAAGTTGTTCTGCATGTTGTAACATGTGGCTTGATAAAAAATCGAACGAGCCGCATTTCCTTTATGTGCATCCCTTGGTTCATAACACATTTGATTGCCATTATATCCAACGCTTCCTTCTAAAAAGGTATAAAGTATATTCCCTGTAATTTCCATTAATGGAAGATTACTTCTATAAGAATTCGCATTGGCTAAGTTAGTAGGGTAGAGGTTGTGTTGGTCTGTATATTCTGGTTGCTCTGGATTATCGCATGGGAAGGTCGGCATCCAAGAATGGCAATAGGTATGTTCTCTTGAATAACCAGTAGCGGTCCAATCAAATGGATCGTTAAATACCTTATTCTCTCCGGTATAAACGCAGGTTACAAAGGATTGTCCATTGGTTGTATCACACACCTCAAATTGGTTCATTACCGTTTGCTTGTAATTGAAATATGAAATGAAGGTATGTGGGTTGATTAATGCGGAAAGATCACTCACAAAGGTAGGAGCGGCAGAATTAATGCTTGAATAGTAGTTTCCTATGTTTAAACCAGTCGTTGTTGCGTTCCCTGTGGCTGGCGTTGTTGTTTTGTAATTTTCAAATCCAGCAGGACCATTAAAGGCATATACTGAAAAATAATACGGTTGATTGGCGCGAACCCCTCTTGGTACAAATGAGACAGCACTTCCCGTGTAAGCCACTTTAGCATTGCCAATGATGTCCCCTCGTTGATAACTTGTTCCATCTACAGGAGTTCCCGAAACTGGTGCATTTTTAGACCATAATACAAGGTATTTTTCAGCTCCTGCTCCAGCAGTATATGAACCTGAAAGCGTATATGCTTGAACATTAGAAAAGGTTAAATTGCTCGCGTTTGAAGTTGGTTCAGTAGCTAGGTTATCCAATCCAACGCCTAACAAGGTGATCACATATGGGTTCTCATCGTTGTCCGTATTTGAAATAGTCAAGGTGGCTGTTCTAGAACCATTTCCTGTAGGCGTAAAGGTTAAGGTGAAATTTTCCGAACCTAATCCAGCAACACTTGAAACATTTAAGTTGGTCGTAAAATCAGCAGCATTGGGGCCGGATAGGGTAGTGCCTGTAATGCTGAGGCTAGCGATTCCACTGTTTTCAATGGTAATGACGTTGTTTGCGGTGTTCCCAATCACATAGCTGGTATTATTCAGGGCGGTTGTTCCGTTGATTTTTACATTGATTTCAGTTTGTGGAGCAACATAAGGGATAATATCCGAGGTACTTCTAGGAACGATTTGATAATTCGCATTGAATTGGCCAACAAGTCCTGTGATAGTAACTGGTCCTGCTGGGATGGCACTTCCGTCGATATTGGTAGTCCCGTTAATTCGAACATCCAAGGTATTGGCTCCGTTGGTGATTTGTACGGTACTGTTACCAGCAGCAAAGTTTCCACTTTGTACAAAGGTTACGTTTTCAATACGAACAAGCTGCGCCTCTAAGGCCTCTCCGGTACTTGTAATTGGAATAACTTGGGGTACATTTGGAGTTACCGGACCGTGGTCGGTAAAGCTGCTCGTTGGAGAGAGTTCTAACAAGCCACTGAAATCAAACAATACCCCTGTAGCGGTTACAGAATCCCCCGTAGTTAAACTGGAAAGCGTGTTTCCATAAATAGCGATCCCTGCCGTTCCATCTTGCAAATAACGAATCGAACCAAGTTCAGTTCCGTTAGAAACTACCCCTTTTACGGTTACCGTAGCACCGATAGACATGTTTCTTACTTGTTGAATGGTTTGCGCGCCAAGGGTTAAGGTGCACATTGCCGCAATTAGGGTAAAGATTTTTTTCATAATTAGAATTGATAAGACAAAGATACATTAAATCGCAACCCTTGACCAAACATCACCGCGGATGAGGTTGCATCGAAATTCTGATTGCTTCCGTTCATGTTGTTCGAAGCATCCGAGATAAAGGCCTTGTTCAGAAGGTTGATTACATTCCCTGAAAGAATAAGGGCATCTTCTTTGAGTTTGAATCGATATCCAGCATATAAATTAACCAAGGTGTATGAAGGCATCATCCAAGATTCTCTTCCGCCGTTTGCTCCTTGCAAAGAGAAGGGATTAAAATCCGAATAGTATCGATCGAAATATTGAATTTGACCTTTGAAATATAAGTTCTTAATTGGTTCGTATCGAAGGGTGGCAGATAACGCAGTTTGCGCCGCATCACCCACATGAACACCCTTGGCGTCAAAAGTATATTCCAACGAATCGTATTGTGGAATGACAATGGTTTTACTGGAATTCCAAAACCAATCACCCATAGAGAACATTAATTCTGCAGAAAGTTTTTTTGATATTTCCCATGCCAAATCAATCTCACCGCCAACGTGCACGGCATCCATACCGTTAATATTTACGTAAATGTTTTCACTTGGATCATTTGGGTCTGGTACGGCTACGCCATATGGGAATGGTTTGTTTTTCCAATTCGTGGCATATACGTTTACGTTCACACCAAAGGTTTTAGACGCATAAGAGAACCCTTGCTCCAATGCAAGAATCTTCTCGTTATTGATCACGCCAAAAAACTTGTTGTAATTATTGTCAATTACATTGGAATACATCGGCGTTCGGTTCAGGTAACCAATGTTCATAAACACACTCGCAAATTCACTTAACTTGATGCTAGCACCTGTCTTAAAGGTAAAGCCTGGGATGAATTTCCATGGTGTTTTTACGAAATCTACCCCGTCGGAATAGCTGTGATAGGTTTGACCGTTATACGTCAAGGTGTCGCCGTAACCAAACTGTAAAATGGTATCCCCAAGATTCAGTTCGCGTTTTTGAAAGTAATCGA
>Ga0315907_10006777_pt1 | contig 12063 bp, 11 predicted proteins | sample LakEriMetagenome_3_FD_203525 | JGI IMG/M metagenome (GOLD analysis project Ga0315907, IMG submission 203525) | Freshwater fungal communities from buoy surface, Lake Erie, Ohio, United States - Buoy 12 MA123 | ecosystem: Environmental > Aquatic > Freshwater > Lake > Lake biofilm | place: USA...
ACGTTTCGGGCATCCACCATGCGGCAAGCAAAGCCGGAATCCATACAAGTATTCCGAGCCAAATGAGTGATGCTGTAATGGTCGTGGTGAAGAAATCTTGAATGAAAATTCGGAGTGGAATTAACAGAGTTACGGCGCCTCGCATGAAATTGGTCACGGTGGCGGTTACCGTTACTCTCAGATTCGTGCCGAAGTGCTCGGAGGTTGCTGTAACGAATACCGAGAGATACCCGCAACCCAATCCAATTAGCAGTGAGGTGATGTAAATGCCGGAGGCGTTGTATAGGCGCAAGTAATGAAATACAGTGGACAACACCCCGATGCTCATAAAGGTGAGCAATATCTTTTTGCGGCTTTTGAATAGTTGGCTCAATATGCCGCTTGATAAATCGCCCGCAGTTACTCCACACTGAAATAGGATGAAGCATAAACCTGCATTTAATGGGCCGAGGCCATTTTCAACACTCAGTTCGGGTGAAAGTGTAATAAGCATTCCCACGGAATACCAAATAGGAATACCCATTATAATGCATGCGGCATAGCGCATGGCTCTTTCCCGATTGCGAAAGAGTTGAAAAAATGAACCGTTGTGTTTAGCGGTTAAACGAGCTTGCTCAAATATGCCGGTTTCCATCGCTTTCATGCGTAGAAGAAGTAAAAGGAACCCGATGGCGCCTGCCGAAATAAAGGCGGTGCGCCAGGGTAGAAAGTCACCGGCTAAGCCGGCCGTTACAGCACCCAGACCTCCCAACGTTGCCACCAGTATGGTACCGTAGCCACGTTTTTCTATACTCATACTCTCACCAACTAGTGTTATACCTGCGCCGAGCTCACCGGCCAAACCGACGCCTGCGAAGAATCGAATTACCGCATAGGTGTTTACGTCTTGGACGAATCCATTCAAGATATTGGCAAAGGAATAAACGACAATGGACCCGAATAATACAGACACTCTTCCTCTCTTATCGGCAATCACGCCGCTGATAAGGCCCCCAATCATCATACCCAGCATCTGTGCTGACAGTAAATACTCGCCCTGCCGGGTGAGTTCTTCCCCGGAGTAGCCGAGTTCCTTCAACGATTGAATGCGGTATACGTTGAATAAAAATAAATCGAAAGTATCTATGAAAAAACCCAAACCTGCCGCTAGCACGACGATGTTGAAAGGGGAATGATGAAGATTGCTTTTCAAGGTAGTTTGTGATGATGCATTACCAAAGACGGACGAATGTAATCAATGACAGGGATATTCAAATCCTGATTTTTGGTCATATATGATTTGATAGAGTGTCCCCGGAAATTAATCCGAATGACACCTTGATCATTGCGAATGGCCTCCCTAATTCTGCGGATTTGACTCTTTCTTTCTATAGACTGTTTGCATGGAAAGAGCATGCGGTAAACTGATACAAGCGAGAAAGATGAAAAAGATACCCCAGCCTGCGGTTTCGTTCCCTGAAGCCGCAGGTTGCCAGGCGTAGAAAAAAATGGCCAATAGGAACCACGCTCCTAAATGAAAGGGCAAGGCATGCAGCCAGATGGATTGATGGCTCATGCCGAGATGTTGTTTGATGTGCTGCCATCCGGTTAGACTGTGCTGTCCAATAAAATACAACCCAAATGCATACATCAGCGGAATTTGACTGCTCAGGGTAAGCCACACTACGGTTAGGGCTCCCGATATAGAACGCACATATAAAAACCTTATTAGCCAAGGCAGAAGAATCCATGTAGGAGAGTGTATTGGCATGTTAACACAACCCATGGACGAAAGAATGATGTTGGTTTCTTCTTGATGCGTGCCAAGAAGATAGAAGAGAAGCGAGGCCCCCCAAAGAAGAGATATTGTATTACTCAACCGCCAAAGCTTGCCATCGGCCTGACCAAAATGCCAGGCTGAATACAGCAAAAAAAGAAGAAGAGCAAAGGTTGGTGTGAAGTACCAGATACCTCCCATGAGACCGGCAATTGAAAGGTAACGTGCTATAAAAGCGGGAGCAACCCTCGGTTCCCAGCGCTTCGTCTCCAGAAGATGGTCTACAGCGCCGTGAGGTATACCAATGGCTACTAAACCAAGCACAAGAAAAGCGTTTAGGACTGTGTGTGTGATGTTATCATAATTCGGTAATGCGCATAGTATGAGGCATACAAGCGTGATGAGTCCTGCGCGAAAAAACATGGATGATATTGCTTTTCTGCCGACGGCTTGTAAAAAAGGCCTTAAGGGTAACTTAGAGAAGATGCTAATCTCTTCTCCAATGTGTGTGCGCTCATCAAGAAAGGAAAGAATACGCTCGATACGTGTATGCTTGAAGAGTGCCTCGAATATCGGCTTACCGAATTGTGGTTGCTTGTTGAGAATGTCAAGCAACAGACCGTCATAAAATGCAAATCGTCCTTGTTTGGCAGTTTTACTCGTTATGTTGAATGCATGCGCCTGTTTTCCCTTCAATATGTTTTCAGCAATATTTTCAGCATGGTAAAACATGTTTTTGAAGGCGTATCCCGTGCTGGGTTTGATATTGAAGTTTCTTGCTCCGAGCTGAACAACTCCGGGATGCGGAGAAGTCTCCAGTGGTGCGTTGCACATGGGAATGCACCCTGACTCTTCATTCAACTTTCGATATCCTCCAAAGTTGTTTGAAATGTAAGTTGTCAAGAGACGTTCAGCATCTTCCTTTCGGATAATTTCATTGCCAAAGCGGGTCACCTCAACGAGCGCAGTACCATCCGAGAAGGGCAAGACATAAACGAATTGAGTATAGCCTTGCTGGTCGATATTAAAATCCATGAATCGAAATGCATGGGTGTTACTGTTTTCAGCATGAAATGAAACATACCAGCCGATAAAGCTCTGGTGTATATGTGTTTCTCCTGAAATAGGCTTTTGAAAGGCTGGTGTGCGCGAATCGAATATGATGGCACCTGTTATCTCGCAACCATTTACCAGCACATGACAGTTGCCGTTGGTTGTTCGAATGTCGTCTACAGAGCCAATCATTCGATGCCAACCGTAATGCTCAGATAGTTTATCAATTCGTCGGTATAAATCAATACTGGAAACGTGATTGTAACGCAGGCTTCCCAGTTTGGACGGCTGGGAGTTGGGAAGTATAACGGTATCCCATGATTCAGAAATAAGATCACCGATACACTGTGTAATTGACTCTTCACCTTTTGACCAAAAACAAAAAGTTTTGTCTCGTTGTTCTTTTCTCTCTTTGTCAACTAGCAAAACACTCTTGTTCTCGAGCATCTTCGAGCGATGCAAGCTTAATAGCATGAGGCAGGCAGAGGCTCCGGCGCCACAAAACACATAATCATATTCGTGCTTGATAGTATCCAACGTATTCTCTGCTTATCCTAATGGGTTGGAAAAAGAAAGGGAGGAACCACCTTCAGCGAATCCTCCCTTTCTGAGATTGTTATAAAACAAATCTGTATTAATCTTCTGCGTTGCGTGACAAGCTGTAGATTACCAAACCGAAGCCAATTTTGTTGATGGCGTCAGCGATGTTGTAAACGATGTCCATTGAGTGCAAAGCAGCAGCTTTGTCTGCAACCAACTTCATTCCAAACAAACCGCCTTCAGTTCCGAGGATGTATCCCAATGGGTAGATTGCCCAACCTACGAGTACAAACCAAGCCAAAATGCGTGTAGCCTTTGCTACTAGTGGGCCTGCAGTTTGAGACAATTTAGCCACTTCACCAAACCAAATTAGGTAGGCAATGTAGAAATAGGCAGCTCCGGAAATTACTCCCCAAAGAACGCTGTTGAATGGATCCAATACCTCTCCGATGTAACCGGTCACCAACATTACCAATGATGCGAAAATCAATTTCCACAACAATCCGATTTTGGCACCGGCTTTTTTGGTGATCAAATAGAACTCAACACACATCAAAGGCACAGTGAGAATCCAGTCTACATAACGAAAGAATGTAGGTGATTCTCCTGTCTCCAAATTGTAACCGCGCATGTAATAATAATGCACGGCTGCAATGAAGGTGATGAGACCTGAAACAAGAACGGAAGTTCTCCACTTCGGTGAAGTGTTGTTTAACTCGAAAAAGAAAAACACGGAAGCGGCCATCATAGCCATCGTTCCGATGAAGAATGTAAACGCAACGTAATTGTCGCTAGCAATAGTTAAATGCTCCATTTGGTATTGAATTTTGTTAAGCCTACTCTTAAGGATTTTCGGAAACTCCAAGTTTTTTTAATTGATTACTATCTTCAACACAGTGTATAACAATCGGTTTCTGATTTAGTTTATCGGAGGGCTTTTTTTTTATTCTTTGGGGTTGAATAAGGGCCGCCATTGGATGTAAATAGTATGCATCGTAAATAGATCTTATACTCTGAAATGGTTTCTGAAGTTAGGATTTTGCCCAGGTCTAAAAAAAAATGACCGGAAAATGAACGTTTAATACAGACCTGCTGTTTTCTTATCCTAAAGCCACATAATTCAACAATTAATTAAATCAAATTCTATGAAAACAAAAGTTTTCGCGCTTTGCGCATTCCTCGGCATGACTGCTTTTATGAGCAGCTGCACCAAAGAACAACTTGTTTCTACTTCAGAAGGAAACAATGTTATCGAAATGACAGAAAAAAATGCACCCGGAACTCAGCCGATTGCACAAATTGCAATTGATGCAGGATTTTCTGAGCTCGTTTCTGCGTTGTCATACGTTGACGCCGAATTGAACGCTGGATTAGTCGATTTGTTCCTCAATGGTACCGATCAATACACCGTGTTTGCTCCAACCAATCAAGCATTCCTCAATTTGTACAGCGCGTTGGGAGTAGATAGTATCGACGATTTACCCGCCGATCTGGTCCTAGACGTGTTATTGTATCACGTAGTGGAAGGTCGTCGTTCATCGAATAGCGTTGTTCCTAAAAAGAACGATAAGAATATCACAACGTTGTTGGGAGTCAACTTTACTGTAAATCCACAAGCTCAAATTACAGCGGTGGGTAATACTGCAAATATTGCAGCCGCAGATATCTCAGCTTCCAATGGTATCATTCACGTAATTGATGCCGTTATTTTACCAATCAACTAAGGATTTCCGTAATCAAGTAGAAAGGGGTCGACTTGTGTCGGCCCTTTTTTTGTTTTGCTTGTTTATCTTTTTTCGATAAAAATTCCTGTATCGATTACTTTCGTTGACATGAAAAGTAAAGCACAGAATAGTATCGTTTTTGTTCTTGCTATTATTGCGGGAAGTGTTTTGAATGGCACAATAGTTCAACTAGGTCACGGCGTCATTGCACCGCCGCCGGGTTATGATTTTAACACCGAGGAGGGCTTAGCTGCAGGAATGGCATTTATGGAACCCAAGCATTTTTTATTTCCATTTCTGGCGCATGCGTTGGGTACACTTCTGAGCACTTCGGTGGTAACTCGCTTTGCTGTCGGTGGACATTTGCGACTAGCAATGATTATTAGCGCTATTTTCTTTCTCGGAGGTGCATACATGGTGGCCATACTCCCAAGCCCCATGTGGTTCAATGTGGTGGATCTTTCGGCGGCTTACTTCCCGATGGGTTGGCTTGGTTATCGGTTGGCTCGCAAGGGCTAATCTGCTAAGTACGATTTTACACGCTCAAATTTCTGCCATTGCCAATGTGTAGCGCTTCGCCACAGCCATTCAAACGGACCAATTGTGTATAAGCGCGTCCATATATGACTGAAGATGATTTGAAACACCCATACGCCGGCTACCACGTAATAAAGTTCATAGCGTTGTAGCTTGTTGAACATGCCAAAAGCAAAGCCACTGAAGATGATTCCGCAGATGACGCTTTGCAAGAGGTAGTTCGTAAATGCCAGCTTGCCCAATGGCTTCATCAGTGCGATGAGCCAAGAACTAAAGGGTAACTGGAAAAGCAAACTCAAAAGCCCGATATTTCCTAAGGTCAATCCCATTCGTCCAAATTGCTCCGCAACCACGGGATGATGCAAGGCTATCAAATAGGGGTCAAATCCATATTGAACCTTTGCTGAGGCAGCTAGAAAGTAGATGGGAATTCCAACAGCATAGCCACCGGCACTGAGCAAAAGATAGAATCGCTTGCTGCGCTTGCCTGTAATCACTCCGAGTCGATACAACGCTATACCAATAAGCATAAACGAAAATGCATCAAGGAAGAAGAAGTCGTAAACGAATTCGGTTTCCATCCAATGGCTAATTCCTGCAGAGTAAAAAAAGAAGGTCCAATAATCACTTTGAGTGCAATCGACTTGTCCCTGATCAATGCTTCTTTTATGTTCAACGGAATGCTCCTCTTCAAACGATTTCCATGCTTCGACATCAGCTTGCTGTATCCCAGTGAGCGGTGTTAGTGCCGTATCAATGGCAAGCGCAGAATCAGCAGCAGCTTTCAATCGCACTGGCTTCTGCTTGCTCCATGTTTGTTTTACACTGAATAAGACCATTACTATTCCCGCAATCAAAAACAATCGTTTTGCGGGCAGACGATGGAATGCAAAGATGAACATACCAACGATTGCATAGGTATAGAGAATGTCTCCCGGCCAGAGCAAAATGTAGGAGTTGATTAACCCGAATAGGAAGAGCACAATTAACCTACGAAAGTAAAATACCGAAGCGGTATCCATGTCGGTTCGCTTGGTGTACTGCTCAAGAATAAGCACTGCACTTGCACCGAACAGCATGGAAAACAGGCCACGCATAGTACCATGAAAAAACACTTCAATTATCCACCAGCACCAATAATTGGCGCCACTGAACTCTTCGCGTAAACGCAAATCTTCAACGGTATTCTCAGGTAAGCCGAACCAGGCAATATTCATGAGTAAAATACCTAACAGCGCAACGCCGCGCAGGGCATCGAGTGTATGAATACGTTCTTTGGAAGCCTCGTACATTCTGTGTGAGCGTTACGTGTTGTAATAATTATGTTGGCTCGAATGTAAGAAGCATTCGAATGAGTGATAACTCGCAAATTTTTGTGTGATTCAGTAGATCTAAAGCCTTCATCTTTGTCGAACATACATTTTGCATGGATAAGTTACTTTGGATTGTTCTCGCTTTCATTGCCGGTTCCTTCTTGCCAGTGCAGGCAGGAATAAATGCCAAGCTGGGAAGGGCGGCTGAAAGTCCGGCCGCTGCAGCACTCATTTCATTTGCTATTGGTGCAGTCGCACTATTTATATATGTTTTGGTGAGCAAGCAATCCATATCCTGGCAAGGGCTGAAGGCTGCTCCCATGTATGCTTGGATAGGAGGCTTGCTTGGAGCATTCTATGTAACAGCAGTCCTACTCGCATTTCCACAATTAGGTCCGGGTCTCACGTTCGCGCTCATCGTGGCCGGACAGATGCTCTTCACCGTCGTACTCGAACATTTCAATATTCTGGTTACGCAACCTCATCCGATGAATGTGCCACGCTTGATTGGTGTTTTACTTGTTATTGTGGGTGCTATCATTATCCGAAAATTCTAACGACATGAGGAAATCGATAATCATTGCTTGGGCATTGGTCATGCAATCTCTTGCGGGTTTTACGCAAATGGAAAATATGCAACTCAATGATTATACGACGGCGAACAAACTCTACGCTGGTTTTTATTCGAAGCTTCAAGTGCCTGTAGATAGTTTACGCACCAGTGCCACAGCTTCGGTCCGACTCGGTGCGCTCATCACGCAGCGTTTCACCAATGTGTTTTTACTCGAAGCACAGGCCGTTGTGCAGTTCAACAGCGATAAAACGATCAATGCCTTGCCTGCGTTTGAGTTCATCACGAAGTTTAGCGATAAACTGCAGCTGCGCGCAGGTGTCTTGGTGACCCCCACTACAACCGTTCGCCCTAACCCTGTCACTTGGCAGCAGCAAAGTGAAACGTATGCGCAGTCGCGCATCATTGGCAGCAGGCCGGGTGTAATGCTGCGTTATGCTCCCACAAAGGATTTATTTCTGGCTTACGCCTTTCATAATCATGCGGGCGAATGGGCGAATCATTTGCGCATCGATTACAAGAAACTACGTGCGGCTGGTTATTTGCGCCTCGATGGTCAGTACTTCACGGCTATGAAGTATATTAACGAACGTTTCGATTTGTGTGCCAACTATTCATCTGAGCAAAACGAAGCAGCGAGCTCTTTGTTCGTTAATGTAACCAAACGCTATGCGCTTTATTGCGATGGAAACTACCGAGTGAATTTGGAGAAGAATGAAGTATTGAAATTTGGTGCGCGCAGTTACTTCGACAGCGCCGAGAAACACCTGCGAGGCTTTTTTGCTTTGGAATATGACCCACGACTGCGCATGTTTGGCGGACAAGCAATGGTGAGTGTTTTCTAAGAATCAGCAATAGCCACGGTCAAGGCTCTTTTCGCTCTGTATATTTTCCATGCCACTAAGCGCCAATAACCAAAGTTTTAAAATTGGTCGACTCATCTTTTGCTTTCCATCACAGAATGGAATTTCGAACTGACCGGCGATTTAAAACTCCGTTTTTGTTTGCTTTTAATTTCCGATTTTCCCATTAAATTCGGTCCAACAATCCTTTTTTCGAGGCCTTGAAACGTTTGATGCATATTATCGAATCGTTCACGACATCACTAACCAATACGATGTCGCAAGAAGAGGTGTGTTGGGAGTTAACGAAAAAGGTGATTGCGCATATCGGATTTGAAGACTGTGTTGTATATCTCTACGATGAGAAGAAATGTATCTTGGTCCAAGTGGCCGCCCATGGCCCGAAAAATCCGATTGACCTTGATATTTTCGAGCCCATTACCATTGAACCCGGCAAGGGCATAGTTGGCTCCACGTTTGCGAACGGAGAACCTCAAATTGTGCCTGATACGCGTCGCGATGAGCGCTACATACTCGATGATCAAATGCGTTTGTCAGAGATTGCTGTACCAATCATGAGCGAGGGAAAAGCAATAGGAGTCATCGATAGTGAGCATTCGCAAGTGGATTTCTACACGGAAGAGCACCTTGTTACATTGACTACACTGGCGGCTATAGCATCGACAAAAATTATTCAGATACGGGCTCTCGAAGAGATTGCTCGTTTCAATCGCTCTCTGCAAAGGCGTTCAGAGGAGCTGCAGTTTAAAAACGATGAACTCGAGCTTCTGAATAGCCAGTTGGATGAGATCATTTATAGCATTACACACGATTTCCGAAGCCCGGTATTAGCAGCTATTGGACTCGCAGATATGATTCATGCCAACCCTGCTAAGCATTTGGAATCCTTTCCTATGTTAAGTGCTTCGATGCATAGGCTTGACGGCATCTTGCAAAGTATTCATCTATATTATCAGAATAAAAGGAAGGAAAAGGAGACTTCGCTTTTCCGTCCATGGGAACTGGCTCAGAATATTTACGAGACTATCAATCATGTGAACAAGGTGTATTTTCAATTTACCAATAACATAGATCCCAACCTAGCGATAGACTCTGATAAATTCAGATTCCGACTGATTATGAGACAACTGTTGCAGAACGCGTTTCACTATGGCATGCGCGACCGACAAGTCAATGTAATCAGACTATCACATGATGTTCTTCAAGACTCGGTGGTGATTCATGTACTTGATAATGGACCGGGATTAGCGCCAGATATGCTCTCCGAAAATCAAAGTATGCTAAAGCGTGGCAGTGTAAACAGCACGGGCTTGGGTATTGGGATGGCCATGATGCGTGAAGCCGCGCAAAAAATGGGAGGCCGCATTGAATTTGATAATGCTCAGCCTTGTGGTACGCGAGCATCACTGAAGATTCCGATAGAATAAGGGTATGCATTAGCACTAACCGTTGCCTAGCAAATCGGTCATGTCAAAGATGCCTTTTTTGCCAATCATAAATTCCGCAGCCTTAACTGCTCCTAAAGCAAATCCTTTGCGGTTGTAGGCTTGGTGTACAAGCTGAATCTCATCCACAGCCGATGAATAACGAATGATATGGGTTCCGGGTACTTCGCCTTCGCGGCGTGAAACGATGCCCAATTGGTGGGCGTCTTCGGTCGATTCGTTGATCCAGCCTTGGCGACTCGGATAGTTCTCCAAAATGCCTTCTGCAAGTGTGATAGCTGTTCCGCTTGGTGCATCGCGCTTGGCCGTGTGGTGAATCTCCTCCATCGAAGGAGTGTATTCGTCGAAATCGCTCATGATGCGCGCGAGCTCTTTATTCACTTTGAACAGGATATTCACGCCTATGGAGAAGTTCGATGCCGTGAAAAGCCCGCCGTTTGTTTGGGCGCAAGCCTCACGCACTTCGGGCATGCGCGTGTACCAGCCCGTTGTGCCTACAATCACCGGCACGAATGCCTCAAAGCATTTGAGAATGTTATCGACGGCAGAATGCGGCTCAGTAAATTCAATCGCCACATCAGCACCCGTGAGATCTGCTGCCTTGAAGGGCGTGCTGCGTGTCGAGCGAAGGGTAATGACATGCCCGCGCTGAAGTAAAATCTGTTCGATTTCCTTGCCCATTTTGCCGTAGCCTATCAATGCAATGTTCATAGTGTTCAGAATTGAAGGGTAAGTCCCAACCCGTGGTGCCTGCTGCCTGCCACAAAATAGGAGGGATGCCAGCGCAGCGAAAGGTCGTTGCTGATGTCGTAGTAAAAGAGATGCGCATCCACGTTGGCGTCGATGGCCTGCAACACGTAAACACCGAGTAAACTCATATAGCTGATATCCATAAGCTTTCGGTAATATTCCATGCCATCATTCAGGTAGAGTGGGTTTTCACTTTCAGTGGGTATGGTGGTTGGATCGTCGTCAGCTGCTGCGATGTATTCGCGCTTGAAGTACTTGTAATTCCGAGTATTGAAGTCGATGAAGGCGACACAGGTGCCCACTCCGGCCCACACGATGGGCACTTTCCAGTATTTACGAAAGAAGGATCCTTCCTTTGCCATACCGTTGTAGATCTGTCCTGCGCCGGGAAAACTCAAGGCCAAGACAGTTGCCTTGAATGGTGAGTGAGGCTGCTGATGCCAGCGAGCCGAGAATTGCTTGCGAAAAGCACTCTTGAAAAGCGCTGTGTCGGGCGCCGCACGCAGGCTATCTGCACGTTGAGCGGCAGTTCGACCCAAGGCAAGAATCAATAGTATTACGGTTAGATAAACACGCATAGACATGGCAAAGAAAATCGAACCGAGCCAAAGAACGCGCACGATTAAAATTTATTCCCAATAAAAGTTCCGAATTACCTTTGCACCCCCGAGTCAATGAACCCTCGGGGAATGCGTTCTTTTATCAAACTTAAAATTCAAAACAATGTCACAAAACATGATGGCAACCGACACTTACAGCAATGAACTGAAGGTGTACGTGAACCAAGAGAAAGCGGCAGTCGACCTACTCAATTCGGTGGGGAAGTTGCTGTTCGACAAGAGCATTGAGCTCGTGTTGTTTCGTAACCACATGGTGGATATCAGCGCCACCGAAATCATGCGTCTGCATAAGTACGCAGCCGAAGTGGTTGGCAAACCCATTTCTATTTTCGACACGGCCGATCTGGCGCGTGGACTTTACGAGATGGAATTGGCACCGGCCAAGATCGACATCGGTAAACTAGCCAGCGAATGGCTCGCCGAGCGCGATCACTTCAAGAATCAATCTGAATTTTTATCGGAGAAACTGCGCAACTTCATGCAAGAGGAAGGCGCAGATATAGAGCCACGCGACGTAGTGTTGTTTGGCTTCGGTCGTATTGGCCGCTTGGCTGCTCGCGAACTTGTGAAGCAGGCCGGTAAGGGCCAGCAGTTGCGCTTGCGCGCTATCGTAACCCGCGAAGACGACGACTTGAGCATCAAGAAACGCGCGGCGTTGTTTGAAAACGATTCAGTACACGGACGCTTCAAAGGCACGGTCGACGTGGATTATGAAAACAAGTGCATGATCGTAAACGGTCAGCGTATCCACATGATCGGCGCAAAAGATCCCGGAGCGATCGACTATACCGCCTATGGCATTCATAACGCTTTGTTGATCGACAATACCGGCGTATTCAAAGACCGCGATGCATTGAGCATTCACCTCAAGGCCAATGGCGTGGAGAAGGT
>Ga0315907_10006778_pt1 | contig 12063 bp, 14 predicted proteins | sample LakEriMetagenome_3_FD_203525 | JGI IMG/M metagenome (GOLD analysis project Ga0315907, IMG submission 203525) | Freshwater fungal communities from buoy surface, Lake Erie, Ohio, United States - Buoy 12 MA123 | ecosystem: Environmental > Aquatic > Freshwater > Lake > Lake biofilm | place: USA...
GGTTTGAGACATTTAGATAGTCTCAGTCTATGCATTCTAAGAATAAACACAAAGATGGGTATGATTTTAATCTCCTGATTTCGAGCTGCCCTGAACTTAAAAACTGTGTGGTCGAAAAATTTGGTAAATTAACCATCGATTTTTCAGATGCCGCTTCGGTTAAATTACTTAATAAGGCGCTACTCAAAACCCATTACCAAATTAATGATTGGGATATACCAGATGGATTTCTTTGTCCGCCCATTCCAGGTCGAATGGATTATCTTTATCATCTTGCTGACTTGATAGGGAACAAAAGATCATGCAAGGGACTTGATATTGGTACTGGGTCAAGTTGCATTTACCCCATCCTTGGAGTCAGCGAGTTTAATTGGACCTTTATTGCATCAGATATCGATGAGCGTGCTCTTGCTTCAAGTTCCAAAATCCTTGAAAGAAATCAATCTTTGAAAAATCATATAGAACTACGTCATCAAAAAGAATCTCAATTTATTTTCAAAAATATTCTTAATAAAAATGAAACGATCGATTTCACAATCTGTAACCCACCATTTCATTCATCTGCGAGTGAGGCCAGAGCTTCGGCCACCAGAAAAATTAAAAATCTAAAATTAAAAAATGAAAGATTAAATTTTGGAGGTATGCCCCATGAATTGTGGTGTACAGGGGGCGAAAAAGCTTTTGTGACAAAAATGATTAAAGAAAGTGTCGATTATAAAAATCAAGTGGTTTGGTTCACGACACTTATTTCTAAAGGTGAAAATTTAAAGGCCCTAGAAAACTTGCTTAAGACATTAAAAGTGACCGATATCAAAGTTATTGAAATGAAGCTCGGACAAAAAATTTCCAGAATTCTTGCTTGGACATATTTAACCCCATAGGATTTTTAGAGATGAAAAGAAATCAATCAATTAACACAGAACTTCTTTTAAGCGAGATTGATAAATTCGTGAATGATAGAGATTGGGATCAATTTCATTCACTAAAAAATTTGTCTATGGCCCTCTCCGTTGAGAGCTCAGAGCTGCTCGAAATTTTTCAATGGATGAATGAGCAACAATCAAATCAAATTGAATCAAAACCGGAAACCCTAGGTCAGGTAGAGGATGAATTGTCAGATATCTTTTACTACTTGCTCAGAATATCATCGAAACTCAATATTAATCTGGAAGAGTCCTTATTGAAAAAAATGAAGAAAAATGCTGAGAAATATCCCATCGAAAAATCAAAAGGCTTAGCAAAAAAGTATAATGAGATTTAGTTTTAATTAAGAAAAAAACTACCACAAATAGTGCATGATAAATCCTGGATAACTTCAACGGAAGGAGCAATCATGTCTAGACAAAATCAAAACGGTAAGAAAAAACTCTCGATTAAAGAAAAGCAAAACAAGAAAAAAGAAAAAGTAAAAAGAAAGATGACTGAACAAAAACCAGAATAGAGAATTATCTTTTTATCTCCACAATAAGATGCGTTTTTCTTCCATCTTGAGAGAAAACACCGAAACCTGTTTCATCATGATTATAAAAGACATCTGCGGGAAGATAAATTGGGGCGATGAATTTTACATGAATTTCATCGCCTAATCGGACATCCTTAAACTCTGAAAGGCCTCTGGCAAGAGTCCACATCCCATGAATAATAGAACTTTTGTGGCCCATCATTTTGGCAGTAATTTTAGAAATATGAATAGGGTCTATATTGTTTGATATCAGGCCATAAAGAAGGCCTTGATTCGCCGGAATATGCCAATGAATGGGGTTTTTCATTTCTAATTTATCTTGTCTTGATTTTGATGCACCAGATTTTAATTTCTTAAAAGCTATGGTTGTGCTTTTCCATGACAACTCACCATCGATAAAAAGTTCACTGATGATTTCGATTTCAATCCCCCTGTCTACTTGATTGAAACGATTGACGTGGCAATACATTTGCCACTCGCCATTTTTAAGAGGTTTTAAAAGCTCAAGAATCTCTTTTTTATGGATGATTCCAAATGGAGGAAAGGGAAAATTCTTATCATTCACAATGGAAAATTGAAGGTGAGTCAAAAGGGCGTACGGAAATGTTGGAGGTATTTCAGCGCTATTCCAGTTTACTATCCGAGAGAAATGCTCAAGATCTTTCTTGGTATAGGATAATTTTTCTTTAAAAGAAATTTCAGGAGGGGCTTCGAAATTGAAATTCTCATTCTTCTTTTTTAAATTAAACAGGCATTTATAAAGATTTTTAAGAAGGGATAATTTTGCACTGTAGCTCATAAACTCACTCAAGATAAAATAGAGATTCTAACCATACCAGAAGACCAAATATGACTGAAACAAAACTTCCATTGGAAAAATTTTACCATTTTGAAGCCACGACACCTGATCAAATCTATTTGAGGCAACCACATAAAAAAGGATGGATAGAATATTCTTGGAAAGAAGTGGGATTGAAGGCCAGGAAATTTGCCCAGGCCCTAAAGAATTCAGGTCTTAATTCTGGTGACAGTGTAGCCTTATTGTCAAAAAATTGTGCTGATTGGATTATTGCTGATCTGGGTATATGGATGGCAGGGTGTATTTCAATTCCTATTTATCCCACCCTAAAGGCAGATACAATTCGCTATATTCTTAACCATTCAGAAGCGAAGGTTTTGATAGCAGGGAAATTAGATGATTGGAAGGAACAGTCAGCTGGAGTCCCTGAAGGAATTAGGATTATTTGTTTTGACTTATGGCCAAATGAAGACGCAACTTCATGGTCTAGTTTTACTTCAAGTGCTCAGGTTACTTTTCAAAATCATTTACCACAGGCCAAAGATATTTCTACGATTATTTACACTTCGGGTACAACAGGGCTTCCTAAGGGAGTTGTGCATACTTTTGAATCTCTATCCGCCCATATTAATCTTGCTGTAGAAATTGTAAAAATTAGTTCAAGTGATAGGTTTTTTTCCTATCTTCCACTATCCCATGTAGCAGAGAGACTTTTAATCGAACTTGGATCACTTTATTCTGGTGGTCAAGTTGCTTTTGCAGAGTCATTAGAATCATTTAAGAAAAATATCATCGAAGTTAAACCAACGATTTTTCTTGCCGTCCCAAGGATATGGCAAAAATTTCAGCAGGGAGTACTGGCTAAAATCCCACAAAAGAAACTCAGATTGTGGCTTAAAATCCCCATTTTAAAAATTATTATTAGAAAAAAAATAAAGAAAGAAATGGGCCTCGATCAATTGAGATATGCTCTCACTGGAGCAGCTCCAATCAGTGAAGATATTTTAAGATGGTTTGCCGAAATAGGAATTCCTATTCATGAAGTTTATGGCATGACTGAAAATTTTGGAATTGCATCTTTTAATCAGCCGGGACGGATCAAGTGGGGGACAGTTGGCCCTATTTGGGGGAATACCGAGATTAGGATTTCTCCTGAGGGGGAGATTAAGACTCGATCGAAGGCAAATATGCTTGGATATTTTAAAGAACTAGAGAAGACGAGAGAAGTTCTAGATGCTGAAGGGTGGTTGTCTTCAGGTGACAAAGGAATCCTCACTGAAGAGGGGTATCTTAAAATTACCGGTCGAGTGAAGGATTTATTTAAGACCTCAAAGGGGAAATACATTTCACCAGCACAGTTGGAAAGTTTTTTTTCCACATCTCAGATTATTGAGCAAGTTTGTGTTGTAGGTTCTGGACTAGAGCAACCAATAGCTCTCGTAAATTTATCAGAACTTGCCAAGAAAAAAGAAAGAGATTACGTCTTTAAAGAATTAATTGATCTTATGAAAATACTTAATAGCAGTGTGGAAAATTTTGAACAGCTACACCGAGTGATAATTATTGATGAGATTTGGAGCATCGATAATGGATTTTTAACACCCACTCTCAAATTAAAAAGAAATGAGATTGAAAAAAGATATGGAGCCTATTTTTACGAATGGGTGGCTTCAAAAGATAAAATTATTTCTTGGGAAAATTCAAACTAGCTTCACATCTTCTCTTTTGGGAATGAAAACTTTCTCATAGTGAAGCTCATTTAATTTCTTTTTTAATTCAATCTTGGCGAGATTTTCTCCATGTACTAAGCAGATCGTAGACTTTTTATCAACATTTTCAAGCCATCGAATGAGTTCAGCTTGATCAGCATGAGATGAAAAAGCTTCTGAGCCCCAAACTTCCCCAGTCCAGTGGATATTTTCTTCTTCATTAAAGGGTATCGTTCTTTCACCTTCAAGGAAAGCACGCCCTGGTGTCCCTTCACCTTGATAACCAGGAAGAAAGAGGATCGCCTTGTGATCATTTTGCCAATTGGCCAGGTGTCGTTTGACCCTCCCGCCAGTTAACATGCCTGAGGAGCTGATGATGATGAGCGGCCCAGATTTTTTTTGTAAACTTTCCCATTCTCTTTCATGCTCCAGGACTTCAAATTCCTCCATCGCCGATAGCACGAGGTGCTGATTTTGGGTTAAGGCACTAAATTGTTTATAAATTTTTGAGGCTTCCTTCATCATAGGACTGTCAAGAATAACTCTGACTTTATATTCAGGATGGCGCTGATAAAAATCAAATATCAGACTCATGAGCATTTGCGCTCTAGCAACGGCAAAGCTTGCAATTATGCCAACTCTTGATTCTTGGGCGACAGTGGCAAGAAAAGTGTGGAGATCTTTGTGATAATCACCTTGTCTCAATTTACCTCCGTAAGTTGATTCCATGACAATTAAATTGGCTTCATGGCAAAGCTCTGGAGGAGGAAGAAGAGGGTCGTCAAAACGACCGAGATCCCCTGAGAAAATTATTTTCTTTTCATTAGCTTTAATCACCACAGATGAAGCCCCTAAAATATGACCTGAGGGGATGAGCTCAAATTGAGCTCCCAGAAGAGATGTTTTTTGATTCCAATTGATAATTTTGATCTGTGAGTCAGTGACCATTACATCTTGCTGAGTATAAAACTCTTCATCAGATAATTTAGCACTGTCGAGTAAAATAATTTTAAGTAGCTTCGCGGTCACAGGAGTACAGTAAATAGGTCCTTCAAATCCTTTCTTGACGAGTCTTGGGAGGTAACCAGAGTGATCTAAATGTGCATGAGTGATGATGACCGCCTTAATCTGGCCTGGTTTGAAAGGGAGGTTTTCAAGATTTTGCTTATCCGCATTTTCTGGCCCCTGAACAAGACCACAATCAATTAAAATGATTCCCTCTGGAAGTTCTACAAATGTCTTGGAGCCAGTCACTTGATCTGTTGCTCCCCAAAAGGTAATTTTCATCTCTTCCCCTGGCAAAGGATATTAACTTCACTCATGATTTCTCGGATGATTGATTCATTGATGCCTAATTGAATCAGTAGATCCTCACGGCCACATAAATCTTTTGCTACTATTATTTTCTTATTAATTAAAGATTCTTTGAGACTTTTTTTTATACATCTCAAACTTGTAATAGGGTAAAGTTTCAAATCCTTTATTTCATCAAGAAAAGACCTGCCCGTAGGAGCATTTATCCCGAGAAGTTTGAGACCTGATCCGTTGGCATAGGTTATGGCATCCAAACTAAAGGCGGTATTACTTGCGAGATAAAAAGATTTAAGCAGCTTACCATCTGGGCCAGTTTTAAGATCATCCCATCTGGCCTTCACGTAAAGGGCAATTTTAATATCGTTTTTAATTCCTAGGCGATTATGAAATTTGCATTCTACAAAATTTTTATATCCATCTTTTTCTGTGATGACGTCAACCTCATGTTTAACAAATTTCCCCTGAATCAATTGACATGTTTTTGTCTTGTGTCCTTTCGCCTCAAAATATTTTGAAACAAATAATTCAAAATTATGGCCTGATGGACCTAAATCAAAGAGTGCTCTCTTTAAGGAATATTGGACGGCTGCAACTTGGGAGCTTTCTTTAACTAGATGTAAAGCTTTATGATAGATGTCTCTTGTTTTAAAACCTTCATTGAGTTCACTGGCAATTTTTTCAGTGATATTTTTACAAGCTTTAGGTGATAAACCAGAATGTTGGATAGATTGGTAGAGCTTATTTTTAGAAAAGGGTTCTGGACGACCACTGGCCTTAATAATATTAAAATGACGTCTTGGCTTCTTATGATTTCTCATTCTTCCTATAATCTTTGATCAGCTGAAAGAGTTTTGATCTTGAGTCCTTCAGAGACTCTAAAATCTCAGAACGACCCAAGAGTATTATCTTAGAATCTTTCTTCACTTTGCAACCAACTTTTATAGGTTCTTGGTGGATAAGCTGATAAATGCCAAATAAGCTGCCAGAATTAATTTTTTCAAAAAATTTTGATCGTTTAGTCAGCTCAATTTCCCCATGGAGGAGGGCTATGCCTGTATTGGGAATCTGCTTTTCATAAACTATTTCAAAATCATCAGAAATAGAGAGAACTTCATGACTCTCTTTTAATTCCTTCATTTGCTGTTCATTTAATGGGTAAACCATGTTCTTCATGGTTGAATTTTAGATGAATTGAAGAAATTGGAACATGCTCTAGATCATGAAATTTTGTGATTAACGATTGTCTAGGAAGCTTTATTAATAATTGAGATTTGCAAATTCAATAAGGCGATTTTCATCTTTGATGAAAATAATTTTACCTTCTTGCTCAATCAAGCCTTCTTCTTTAAATTCAGAGAAAAATCGAATGACTGTTTCATTCGCTGTACCCACCATGGAAGCCATCTCTTCTCTTGTGAGTTTGATATCCAAGCGCCAGCGGTGACCCTCTTGAATTCCATAAGACTTCTTTAAAATAAGTAGAAGTTCTGCCAGTCTCTCTCTCACATTTTTTTGAGAAAGTGCTGCATTCCTGGCTTCCGCCGCACCCATTTCTTTACTGAGCTTTTGAATGATATTAAGTGCTACGGTTGGTTCTTTTTCAACTGCCTTCAAGATAAATTTCTTATCTAAAAAACAAATGGCAGCATCTTCAATGACTGTAGCCGTTGCCGTATAATTATCTTGGCTAAATAAGCTACGATGACCTAGGACATCTCCTGGCCCAGCGATTCTTATTATGGACTCTTTTCCATCATTACCAAGTTTAGAAACTTTAATCTTTCCACTATTGATACAATAAAGACCAAAAGGAGGATTTCCTTGAAAGAAGATGGTTTGGCCTTTCTTATAAGTATTGGTGACTTTATTATGTGAAACATCATTGAGAGCGACTTGTTCAAGCTGACAAAAAATACCTTTGTCGCGGGACTGACAATTTTCACATGTTAAATTTGAATATAATTTACTCATTAAAGCCTCAACTAAACTTATCTTATCTTAGATATATCATAGTCAGGCCAGAAAAACCTGATGGGGATCAGTTTTTTTTTATATTTAATTTTTCTTAATAATTAAAGCCTTCAGTTCATTAAGTTCACCCTTTATCTCGTCCGGGATGTGAGTTCCAGATGAGCCCGAAAATTCAAATTCAACCGAGTCTTTATACTCATCGAAACATTTTTTTGCCATTTCATTTTTTGGATATTTCAAAATGCACTGTTTGAAAAAAAGATCCCCTGATCCAAAGAAGTTTTCACGTTTTAAGTATTTTTCAGATCTTCCAATCCAGAAATTCAAGTCCGGGCCTAAAGAAGTTTGAGGGGTTCTGAACATATAATTAGATAAGTAACCAGAAATAAAGAGGTGGTCTACATCATGACCATCTTCAAGAGGAGCTGTTTTTGTTAAGGGAGCTGCGAAAGATTGAATAAAGCTCGCTACTTCTTTGTCAGATTTAAAGCCATCATTTGAAATCTTTTTTGTTACCCAATGAGAGAGTTGTTTCCTCCAATTTAAGAGAGTTTGTTTAATCTCAAGGGGGATTCCTTTCTTTTCCTTATAATGATCAATTAAGGTCATCATAGCTTCAGCATTTTTATTCACCTTTGTTTCTATCAAAAGGATTTGCTTAAAGGGATTTAAAAGATCTTTCATTTCACCTTTAAGGATTTTTTGATCAATTGATCTTGTGAAAGAAGTTTTTGCATCAACATAGCGACGAACAATAAGTTGGGCTATCCCTAAGTTATAAGAATCCTCAAATCGAGAATGGTCTACATCCATCCCACTTAATTCATAGCTTGATGGTATTTGACCCGGTAGTCTAGTATGGCAATCAAGACAAATGGCGGTAAGTTCTTTAAGCCTCCACAAAGAGAAATCTTTATTGCCTTTCTTGAAGGAATTTAAACTTTCACTCAAATTCTGCTGGACCAATTTATATGATGGTAAAAAGATGTCTTGCTTGACTAAGCCTTCATGCCCGGCAGCTTTGAAGGCTTGCTGAATCTTCAGGAGATTTTCTTCGATGAGTTTCGCGTTCTTTTTTTCCACAAATTTTTCATTGCTTGTCAGGTAGGGCACTAATTTTGATAAAGCCTCGAAAGCTTGATTCATCTGTTGACTGGTGGAAGCCATCGCTGATGTTGCAAGGAGAAGATTCAGGATAAACAATAAGTTTTTCATACTATTTTAATCTCGTTTCAAGAAGGTGTTGAGTCGCCTTTAGGGCATCAATCCAAGTAAAAATACCTACAAGATGCTGATTATCTTCAATCAATGCACACCCATATTTCTTTTCTGCCATTTCTGCTAAAACCACATCCATATGGGTTTCTGGTTTTACAGTAAAGGGGTTTGGAGTAAAACAATCGTAAACTTTGAGCTTTTCGATATCAACATTTTTTAAACTTCTAATTAAGTTTATATCCGTGCTGGTTAAGACTCCTTCAATTTTTCCCTGAAAGACGACTGGTAAATGCCTGATGTCATATTTTTGCATGAGTTCAGCAGCTTCGAGGAGTGAAGCATCTTTTTCAATTTGATAGGGAGTTGTTGTCATATACTTTATTATGCTTGGGATTGGCTTTGTCATAAATGATCCTTTTTTTGAATTTATTCACTTCTTCATTTAAAGCTTATGATCAAGAATCTGAAATTATAGATATCATAATTTCTCATGATGAAAGTCAGTTTTCTTATAATTCCTTCTTTGTTAAGAAGGTCTTAATAATCGAGGTATCTTTTTTTTCAAAAACTGATCTAGAACAGCATTTTATTCAAATGAGGGTGATAAATTTTATTCATCAAGTTTGAGGTTAAATGATTACCTGTGTTCATTGTGACGAAAATATATTGACGGCTTATTTCAATGAGGCCGATGTTGAGCGAAAAAATCCCTTTTGTTGTCAGGGTTGCTTAACTGTTCATCACGTTATCCATCAAAAAGGTTTAGCTTCTTACTATGAAATTAAAAATCAAGCAGGACTTTATAAAAGAAGATCTCCTGTAGAGCTCAAGTCTTTAGAGTTTAAATACCTTGATCAAGCTGAATTTTTGGAAGATTTCAGCTACCTGAACCCTGATGGGAAAAGGGTGATGGAGTTTTATCTTGAAGGTATTCATTGTCTGGCCTGTCTCTGGCTTATAGAAAAAATTCCGGAATTTTTAAACAGCGTTCAAACTTCAAAGCTTGATCTTGAGCGATCAGTTGTTACGGTTATATTAAAGGATAGAGGGCTTTTTTCTGATGTCGCAAGAGAGTTGAATAATCTTGGCTACAGGCCTCATCCACTGAAAAAGAATCAAGAGGCTGCTGATTTTAAAATCAAAGAAGAGCGCTCTTCTCTCATCAGAATTGGTGTTGCAGGAGCGGCGGCCGGCAATATTATGATTTATGCAGTTTCTCTCTATGGTGGGGCCGGAGCAGAATTTTCTTATCTCTTTAATAATTTAACTGTTATCTTTGCCATACCGGTTCTTACTTATAGTGCTTTCCCTTTTTATCAAACTGCTTGGTACGCTCTTCGCAATCGTACTCTGTCCATCGATATTCCTATTTCAATTGCTCTCATTGTAGGGGCGATCATGGGAATTTATAATATGCTTACAGGGGTTCCGGAGAATTATTTTGATTCACTAACAGCTCTTGTTTTTTTATTGTTGCTGTCTCGTTACTTCCTCCATCGCATTCAAGAGAAAGGTCTTAGTGCGACTGATTTACAATATTTCTACCAGTCAGAGAGTATTCTCGTTAAAAATAAAGTGACTGGTCTTTTTCAAGAGGTTCATCCTCGTTTTTTAAAAGTAGGGGATGAGATTAAAGTTAAAGCAGGTGAATTCATCCCAGCTGATGGTTTGATCCTTTGTGGTCATTCTTACATCAATAACTCTTTACTTACTGGAGAGTCCGCTCCCGTAAAAGTTGATATTGGGGCCAGAGTCTTTTCAGGGACCCAAAATCTTAATGATGAATTGATAATTAGGGCAGATAAGGTCCAACGTGAGACAAGATTAGGTCACATTTTAAAGAATGTGGAAAATGGTTGGGCCCATCGCTCTCAAATTGTCACACTCGCGAATCGTGTTTCTAAGTATTTTACAGCGGCCGTTTTTATCCTTTCTATCATTTTATTTATTAAGCTTAGCCTTTCTGGTTCTTTTGAACACGCTCTTGAGCAGGCGATCACGCTTTTGATTGTCACTTGTCCTTGTGCTCTGGCGCTCGCTATCCCTCTCACTTTTACTCGTTCATTATCCAGAGCTTCACAGCAAGGAATCATCATTAAAAGTGATGAAGTTTTGGAAAAATTAGCGAAAGTAAAAAATGTTTTTTTAGATAAAACAGGCACTCTCACTTATGGACAGCTTAAAGTGATCAATTTTCGTCTACATGGGGTCTGTAACTCAAGCCTTATCGACATAATTTTTTCTCTTGAGAATAGGTCTCATCATCCGGTGGCAAAAGCCTTAATTCATTTCGTCCTTCCAAGTCAGCCGCTGCAGCTTAAAGTTGAAGATTACCAAGAAAGAGTTGGTCATGGTGTAGAAGGTCGGATTAATGGAGATCTTTTTAAGATTAACCGGCAAGGTGTTTTTCAAAATCATAAACTTCTGGCCACATTTGAAGTTGAGGATGTTTTACGACCTGATTCGATTCAGGCACTCAGGGGACTACAAAATCAAGGTCTTGAAATCAAGGTTCTTTCTGGCGATAAACAATCTATCGTCACAAAAATTGTGACCGAAGCAGGTTTATCTCCTTATAGTGCCGTCTCTGAAATTGGACCTGAAGAAAAGGCTGATCTTATACATCAAACATCACATTCTGTGATGGTAGGTGACGGGGCGAACGATGCGATTGCTTTAGGTAAGGCCGACGTTGGTGTTGCCGTTTTAGGTGCTATGGATATCTCACTACGTGCTGCTGATGTTTATCTAACGACTCCAGGGTTAGTGCCTGTTGAGAGATTGGTTGTCCTTTCAAAAGAAACCATGAAAGTCATTCGCAGGAATCTTATCCTCTCAATCCTTTATAATTCTTTATCTGTGGGCGCTGCCTTCTCTGGTCTTATTAATCCCTTAGTGGCGGCGATTATTATGCCTGTGAGTTCTTTAACAGTCCTTATCTCAACATTAATTGGAACCAAAAAAATGAGGTCTTTATGGAAGTCATAGTGATCCTTCTTCCCCTCGCTTTACTCTTAGGACTCTTTTTTATTGGGGCGTTTATCTGGTCTGCGCGTAAGGGACAATACGACGATTTAGAAACACCTCGCTTTAGAATGCTTTTAGACGATCAAAAAATAAACACATCAAATCCAACATCAATAAAGGATGGCAAATGAGTTCTGTGCAATCAAATGCGCCTTCTTCAAACCGAAGGCCCGAGACGTTTTCTTACGATGATCAAATTGTTAGGTGGTTTGTTATTGCCACTGTGATCTGGGGAGCTGTCGCCCTTTTACTAGGTGCAGTCATTGCTTTTCAATTAGCGGACTGGAGAGTTAACTTGGGTTTACCCTGGACAACTTTTGGTCGTCTTAGACCACTTCATACCAATGCCGCCATTTTTGCTTTCTGCGGGAATGCCATTTTTGCTGGTATTTATTTTTCTCATCAGCGTCTACTAAAAGCTCGTCTCTTTAATGATACTTTATCTAAAGTCCATTTTTGGGGATGGCAGCTCATCATCGTTTCTGCTGCCCTAACATTACCGTTTGGTATTACAACCGGTAAAGAATATGCTGAGCTTGAATGGCCAATTGATATCCTTATTA
>Ga0315907_10006781_pt1 | contig 12055 bp, 10 predicted proteins | sample LakEriMetagenome_3_FD_203525 | JGI IMG/M metagenome (GOLD analysis project Ga0315907, IMG submission 203525) | Freshwater fungal communities from buoy surface, Lake Erie, Ohio, United States - Buoy 12 MA123 | ecosystem: Environmental > Aquatic > Freshwater > Lake > Lake biofilm | place: USA...
GTAAATTAGATAAAAACTATTTAGCTATGAAATTACACGAAACATTTCACAATTCAGAACCAATGGTTGAACCACAAGTAAAACCAAAGGTTGAACCTAAACCAAATGAAGTTCAACCTAACATTACACCTAGTAGAAGAAATAAACCGTTTATTATTCAACCTAACACGTTGCCAAAAACGGACCCAAAAGCAAGTAAATAATGAAAGAATTGTTTTTAATTTACATTAATAAAATAGGAAAAGATTACAAAGAAAATTATTTGTATGAATTCATATTTTCAGATACAATTGATGGTATTGATGGTGATGATTGGGATACGTTTCCAGCGTCTGGAAGACCATCAGCACCGCACGACCATTTTATTAAAAAGGTTGGTAGATTGGAATCTGAAATTAAATTTGATGTGATACAAGACAGCGACACATTTGCTGTTTGGGATGCAATAGACGGTGTTATAGCGTTGGCATGGGAAAACATAAACGCATATGATTCTTACCCAGAAAAACGCATTTGTTTTAAATTTGGTGAACCAATAAGTGAGGTTGAAACCAAACTATATGAAAAAGACCTAACATTACAATACAACAAACAAAACTATGAAAAACAAAAATAAATTACAAGAGGGAATGTTTGACACTAAAAAAACAACAGTATACGCAACAAAAGATGAATTACAAGATGTTATTTCAAAAGTTGGTGATAAGGCTGATGTACATGTTGTTAAAGATGGCGTATTAGACGTATTCAATGAAGAAAAAAATGTAGATGCTGTTATCGAACCACAAGACCAAGCAACAATAAAATATTTATCAAATGTAGTTGATGATAAAACTGGTAAAATTTCTGAACCATTCAACATTGGTGATAAAAATTACAGAATGGTTAGAGGTATTAAACCTAATAAAGAAGTTGTGTTATCAGTTATGTGTTTAGAAGATAAAAACATTTATGAAGTTGAGCAATTTGAAAAAGAAATTGCTTTGCCAATGAAAGAAATGTTAGAAAAAGAAAACAGTCAGAAAGAAGATATTGACGAGATTAAAGAAATGGGTTTATCTGAATACAAACATTATGTAGTTAATGAAAAAAAGAATAGTTTTAAAAAATTCAAAACAATCCAAGAATTGGTTAAGAATGGTTTGAGTGAAGAAGAAAAATATATGAATTTAAGAGAGTTTAAAAAATATTACGAAAATAAAATTTTTGGTAAAAAACAGATAACTGGTGAAAATTCAAATCAATAATAAAGTTATAATATAAAAGTAAATGAGTGATTACAGAAAAATAGCAGAAGAAGCGTTAAGAAAATCTAAATTAGGTAAACAATTAAACAATCAAAAAACATTGAATGAATCAGTTGTTTACCCAGAAAATATTTCTGAAAGAATGAATTCTAGATTAGAAGAAGATTTAATCAAAAGAAAACATTCGTTGGGTGATAATGCTGCGTTACCAGAGGGTAATGACTCATTATTTGAAGAAATGATAATGGGTGAAAGATTCTCTGAAGTAGTTAAAAGATACAAAAGAGTTTTTGAATGTGATACTATTAACCAAAATGAAGCTATTTCTAATTCTTTACCTTTGGTGGTTGAAACTATGAGTTTGGAAAAAGCTCATAAAAAGAAACTTGAAAAGTTAGCAGTTAAAATGATTAGAGAAGAGTTTGATATGTCAGAAGACATTGTTGAAATTAACGCTGAGTTAACTGATAAAATAAACATTGAAGGGACTAAGAAAAACCCTAAACCAATTGTTTCTGAAGTTGAATTTGAAAATCATGATGAAATTTCTAATGCTAATAAAGAAGTTTATAAACGTAGATTTCTTAACGCAATGATGCAAGGTTCTGCTAAAAAATGTCACCATATGTATCATATGGTTGACGATGAATTATCTGATTTAGACCCTAAATTACCTAACAAATACGCAAAATTAATGGCTAACGCTGATTACATGTATTACGTTATACCAAATATGGAAAATGGCGTTAGCGGTGGTGTTGTTAGAGTGGATTTTCCAACTGATAAAAACCCTAAGTGTGTTATAACTGCACAAGCTATGGTTTTCCCAGTTCTTATTCATGAATTAGTTAAAGGTGTTATGGAAATCCTTTCAGCACATGGTTTACCTAAAGATAAAAAGATTGGTCAATTTGTAGTTGATAAAGCTGATTTCTTAGCTGCTGAGCCATGGGATATGCGTTTAGGACCAGCTCTTTGGAATCGTTTCACAAACTTATTCGAGGCTGAAGATTTCAACTTAAAACATCACGTGTATAGTGAATTAGCAGCGTTACCAGTTGATGAGTTTAACATGAAAATGAAAGAAGTGATGGCTAACACAAAACAAGGTAAAAAAATCATAACTGATATCGTAAATGAAGTTAAACGAGAAATGCGAGAAGAAGAAGCTATGAACGAACTTAATAGTTACAACGAAGCAAATTCCGATGGTTATTCTAGTGACGAAACCTTTGATTATGAAGACCTTATGCGTGAAGTTAACAATGATGATTCCGATGGTGATTCCGATGGTGAAGATTTCACTGATGAAGGTTTTGATATCGGTGAATTATTTTAAATAATACTAATATAAAATAATAATAAGGGTCCTATATAGGGCCCTTATTTATTTATAATAAACGTTTTTGTTTAGTTTGAACATATTTATTAATAAATTGAATTAATTTTATGTTAACTAGACAAGAAATATTTAAGGAATATGCTAAGTGTTTAACGAACCCAATATATGCTATTGAAACATATTTGGAGACGTTTGATAAAACACAAGAAGGTTTCGTGCCTTTTAGATTATTCCCAAGACAAAAAGAAATCATATCAGCATACGAAAAACACAGATTTAACATTGTAACTAAACCACGTCAAGCTGGTGTATCAACAACAACAGCTGCGTATATGTCAATTAAAGTTGGATTTGCTGATGCAGATAACCCAGAGGCGATTCTAATTATTGCCAACAAACAAGAGTTAGCTTTTGAGTTCTTAGCTAAGATTAAAGACTTTTTAGGTCAATTACCTAGATGGGTATGGGGTCATGAATATTATGGCAACGCTAAAAATGAATCTAAATCTATTTTCCTTACCGATTCTAAAAAAGAAATTAAATTACCTAATGGTAGTCGTGTGAAAGCGGTAGCAACATCAAAAGATGCATTAAGGGGTTTTACACCTACATTCCTTATTATGGATGAGGCCGCATATATTGATAATGGTGCTGAGGTATTTGGTGCTGCACTTACAGCGTTAGGTACTGGGGGTAGAGCAACTCTTATTTCTACACCTAACGGTATGGATGCGTTATATTACAAAACATACGACCAAGCTAGAAACAAAAAGAACAACTTCAATATCATTGAAATGAAATGGTATGAAGATTTACGTTACAATAAAGATTTAAGATGGCTTAAAGGTGATGATGTTGAAATTGAATACGAATTTACTTTTGCTTCGTATAACGCTCGTATAGCTGAAGGTTGGAAACCTACATCTTCATGGTATGAAGAAATGTGTAGAGGTATGAACAATGACGCTAAAATGATTGCGCAAGAGCTTGATGTGTCATTTATTGGTTCTGGGGGTAACGTTATCAACGAAGAGTATATTGAATACCATGAAAAGCATAACGTTATGATACCTAAATTCACTAGTGGTTTAGAACAAGAAATATGGGTATGGGAAGAACCACAAGAAGACCATCAATATATTATGGGTGTGGACGTTTCTAGAGGTGATGGAGAGGATTCATCAACTATTGTTATTATAGACTTTACAACTATGGAACAAGTAATGGAATACCAAGGTAAAATACAACCAGACTTGTTAGCTCAAATAGTTGAAGAATACGGTAATTTATACAAAGCTTATACTGTTGTCGATGTTACTGGTGGTATGGGTGTGTCTACGGTACTTAAATTATTAGAATTCGAATACAAAAGATTGCATTATGATGACGCTAGTGGTAAAATATTATCTGCTAGACAAAGAGAATTAACATCATACAACAAACAGAATAAGATTCCAGGTTTCCATGCAACAAATGTTCGTTTACCAATGATTTCAAATTTAGAATATAAGATTAGAACAAACGGTATTAAAATACGTTCTAGTAGAATCATTTCTGAAATGAAAACATTTATTTACAAAAATGGTAGGCCAGACCATATGGAAGGTTACCATGATGATTTACTTATGTCATTGGGTATGGCGTTATGGGTAATGGAACATTCATTTAAAAATTTAGAAAGATTAGAAAAACAAACAAAAGCAATTTTATCTAGTTGGGTAACTTCTAATAATGTTGCTCAATCACCAACAAGAACTGTTGTTAACCCAGTAACAAAACAAACTGAAACTAAAATAAATCCAGACCATAAAGCGTATAAAAATGTTCAAGACCCAAAAGGTGAATATGCTTGGTTGTTTGGTAAAATGAGATAAACTTATAACAATGAAACAAGAATTTTTTAGAAAGTCTTTAACTAATTATATTTATAGATGGTCGCCAGAACCTAATAATTTTGATAACAAATCAAGAAGCGCTAACGACCCTAATAAAAATAAAGATTATTGTTCAGCAACACCTTTTTCTAATGGTGAAGATTGGAAGGTAACATATACTTATCTTGATTTATATAACAATAGTACAACTTTCCGCAGCGCGTATGTTGCTTGTGATTATGTTGAATAACTATTTAATTTATTAAAAAATTAAGTATATTTTTAAAAAAAGAAAAATATGGCAAATAAGAATTTAACAATATTTCAAAAATTAAATCAAGTTATTAGCCCAGAGGGTGCTAAGTTACAACAAAAAGACACGACAAAAAGGTATAATATTGGTTCTAGCGAACTATTAAAAACTACTAGTCGTGAAGAATATGAAACTACAAAATTACAAGCTCAACAAAATAAATATTTAGGTCAAGTTTGGAAGAAAGTTGAGAATGGATTATTCCAACAATCAATTAACTATGAAACAACTCGTATTGGTTCATATTCAGATTTTGAGGCTATGGAGTTTTATCCAGCTATTGCTGCTGCATTAGATGTAATGATGGAAGAATCAACTACTGTTAACAGAGTTGGTAAAATGTTAAATGTCTATTCTGATAGTAAAAGAATTAAAGGTATATTAGAAGATTTATTCTATAACCGATTAGATATTCACACATCATTACCTATGTGGACTAGAAACACATGTAAGTATGGTGATAACTTTGTATTTTTAAATATAAATGATACTGACGGAGTTATAGCGTCAAAACAAATGCCTAACTATGAAATGGAAAGACGTGAAGGTAGTTTGTTTGATTTGATTACTGGTAGAGAAAAAAACAAACCAGAAGATGAATCTGTTGATAAAGTTAAATTCTATTGGAGAGGTCGTGATGTTGAATTTAATTCATGGCAAATTGCTCACTTCAGATTATTGGGTGATGATAGACGTTTACCTTATGGTACATCTGTATTAGAGAAAGCTAGACGTGTATGGAAACAATTATTACTATCTGAAGATTCAATGCTTGTTTATCGTGTGACTAGAGCACCAGAAAGACGTGTTTATAAAATCTATGTTGGTAACATTGATGATGCGGATGTTGAACAATATGTAAATGCAATCGCAGATAGATTTAAACGTATGCCAATTATTGACCCACAAACTGGTCAAATCGATTTACGTTATAACCAATTATCTAACGACCAAGATTTCTTTATCCCAGTAAGGGATGAAGGTGCGCCTAGCCCTATTGACACGCTGCCAGGTGCTTCGAACTTGGACCAAATTGCAGATATTGAATATTTAAGAGGTAACTTATTTACAGCGTTAAGAGTACCTAAACCTTTCTTAGGTTTTGATGAGACTGCTGGTGATGGTAAAAACTTAGCGTTACAAGATATTCGTTTTTCTAGAACAATAAACAGAATCCAACAATCAATGTTGCAAGAATTAAATAAGATTGCAATTATACATTTATACATTTTAGGTTTTGAGGATGAATTAGATAATTTTACATTAACACTTAACAATCCATCAACACAAGCTGAAATGCTTAATGTTGAACACTTACAACTTAAAATTACAGCACTTAAAGACGCGGTATCAGATATTGGTAATGGTTTTGGTGCTATGTCATGGACTCGTGCTCATAGAGAAATCTTAGGGTGGTCTGATGATGAAATCAAACAAGATTTACTTGAACAACGTATGGAGAAAGCAGCATCTGCTGAATTGGCGAATACTGCTAATGTTATTAAACACACTAGAATGTTTGATGAAGTTGATAACATATTTGGTGATATTGAAGCGGCTAGAGCTGGCGGTGGTGAAGGCGGTGCGCCATCTGAAGGTGGAGAAACATCTGGCGGTGGCGGAGGCGGTAGCTTCGGTGGTGGTTTCGGAGGCGGTTCGACTGGTGGTGAAGATTTAGATTTTGGTGATGAAACAACACCAGAAGGTGAAACACCAGCTGAAGGTGAAGCGCCAGCTGAAGGTGGAGCGGAAGCACCACCACCAGCAGCAGAACCAGCACCAGCTGAGAATTTAGCTGAATCAGTTAATAAAATAAACAATTTGTTAACAGAAAGAAAACAAAACTTAACAAACGTTTTAAATAATAGAAAAAGAAAATATACTAACAGACATTTAGATATCCTTGTTGAAAGTATTAATGGTAACAATGAGGTTAAATCTGAAAAAGTTAAAATATATGATAAGAATTTAAAAATTAATTCTGAATTAGATAATATTATAGATGACATCGATAAAATGTTAGAACAGTAATATTTATGATTATAACAACATATTTATAATAAAACATTAAAATGGGTAAAATAGATATTACAAAAACAGTTCAGAATTTTGGTAAGCTTAAAAATGTATACAATGATATATTAGTTGAAAGCGTAGTATCAAAAGATAAAGATAAAAAAAACTTATTTAAGGATTACGTTAAAACTATCAAAGAAAACGTTATATTAAAAAATCAATTTTTAATATATAATCTTATTGAAAATAAAATAGAATCTAATGAAACAAAAGCTAAAACTTTTTTAGACGAGTGTTTGGATATTATGTCTAAATTCGATAAGAAAGATATCATGGAAGCTAATAGTGAGTTATTGACAAATATTTTATTTGAAAACGATAACGATTACGATAAAAAAGAGTTACACGAACATTTATCATTTTTAATCTTTACAAATAAAACGCCAAAGACTATTGATAGAATAATTGAATCAAAAGAATTTGTTATTAACTATATTTTGAACAACAAAGAAAAAGAAGTTAGTGAATCTTTTAATTTACCAAATAGTATGTTGAGTAATTTAATGGTTGAGAAATACAATGAAAAATATTCTGACCTTGATGAATCTGATAAAAAAATAATTAAAGCGCTGGTTGATTCAAATGATGAAGAAAAGAAAACTGTATATTCAGAAACTATTAGAGAGTGTATTAATTTGATTGATGAGAAATTAACTGAATCTGATTTAGACACAAAAGATAGATTGTTAAAAGTTAAAGATAAACTATTAAATGATAAATTAGAAATCAATGAAGACTATGTTAAAAACATAAGCAGATTGGTTGATTTGAAAAACAGTTTAAAAACAAAATAGTTGACTTTGTCCTGGATTTTTCATATAATTAAATAAAAAAATATGAAAACTGGAAAAGAAATTAAAAACAATAACTTTAAAAATTACAATATCGCATACGGTACTGTAAACAATAAAAACCCAAAATCAATTTATTTAAATATTTCAGCATGGATTGAACCATTAAAAGATGAAGTAGTGAATTATAATTTTGACATTAGGTTTTTAAATAAAAAAATAAAACAATCGCTATTTAACTATTTAGACGCTAATAAAACAATTTTCAATCAAGATAGAACAATAGTTGATTTAGACATTAGGGAATCTGGAATTAAGTTAGGTAAAAGAAGTTTTATGAATTGTGAAGTTACTTTTTTTATGAAAGAAGCATTACCCATCAATTCAATACAAATTACAGATAGTATAAATGGTTTAACTGAATTAATGATAACGACATTTGAAACCAACAAATCATTTAAATTTCATAAGAAAAAAAATTAAATAAAGCCCCAATTGGGGCTTTTTTTATTAATAGAATATATTTATATCTATAAGCAACAAATTATGGATATAAATTATAAAGACTTTAGAATATTAAAACGTGGTGAAAGCGGTTGGGGTGGTCTTATTGAACACGATGCTGGTTACATTAGCCCAGACGAACCTAGAAATCATCCATTCATCAACGAAATCAAAAAATTAGAATCTGGTAAGGTTGTTATAGCAGAACCACTTATCGTTTATGTAGTATTACAAAAATACGGTGTCTTAAATAGAAATGGTAGAGTATATCCAGAGCATGTATTAAAATCACAAGACAAGTTATATCAAGAAGCAATTCGTGAGCGTAGAGCTGTGGGTGAATTAGACCACCCAGAATCATCTATCATTGCTGGTGATAGAATTTCACATAACATTATTGAAACATGGTGGGAAGGTCATACTCTTATGGGTAAGATGGAAATCATCATGTCACCAGGTTTTATAAACTATGGTATTATATCATGTAAAGGTGATGACGTTGCTAACATGTTAAGAAATAGAATTAAAATCGGTGTTTCTTCACGTGGTGTAGGTTCGCTTAAAGAAGGTAAAAACGGTGAACAAATAGTACAAGATGATTTTGAAATTATTTGTTGGGACGTTGTAACAGCGCCTAGTACACCAGGTTCTTGGATGGGAACAACGATTGATGAATTAAAACCTTATGTTGAAAATGAAGTAAAAACCAAGCCTTTATTAAAAGAAAATTTAATTGATGATTTAGATAAATTTTTATCTGAATAATTTTTTTTTATTAAAAAAAGGTTTTTTCGTACAAACACACATATTTATAAACAAATGAGATAAAATCTTATAACTAAATTAATTTTTAAAATTAAAAACATTAAAAATGGCAGAAAAAAAATCAATAATAGAAGAGGCGTTATTAGATATTAAAAATATTCAAAACGCTTTGAATGCTAACACAAAAGAAATACTTCGTTCTGTAGCGAAAGAAGAAATTGATAGTGTTGTGAAAGAATCTTTAGACGAAGAGATTTATGAAGAAGAATCTTTGGAGGAAGAAACTTTGGACGAAGCTTCTCATGATGAAAAAGAAGAAGTATCTGAAGAAGAAGAATCTGAAAAAGATGAAGTTACTGAAGCCTATGAAGAAGAAGGTCTAGACATGAATATGGGAGACGAAAATGAAATGGGTGTTGAAGCACCAGAGGTACACAATATGGTTGGAAGTAGCGATGAAGAAATCTTTGACATGTATAAGAAAATAACATCAGAAGATGGTTTTGAAATTGTTGGTGACGAAGTTCACATTAACATTACTGAACCAGGTGAGTATATCATCAAGTTAGATTCTTTAAAAGATGTTGAAGATGAAGAAGATTTTGATTCTGATGAATTTGCTAGCGATGAAACTGAAGATGATGATTTAACAGTTTTAGGTGGTAATGACGAAGATGAAGATGATTCTGATGATACAGAATACAACATCGAGTTAGATGACGAAGATGGTGAAGAATCTGAAGAAGAGGAAGACGAAGAAGAAGATGAGGAAGAAGAAAACAATCTTATTGCTGCTGACGAAGAGTCTGATGAAGACGAATTAGATGAAAGCAAAGCTTTAGCTCATGCTCATGGTAAAAAATACAGTGGTGGTAGAACTATCGCACCAGAGTCTGACAAAAAACATTTAGAAGAAGCTAGACAAATCGTTTCTGAAACAGCTAAAAAATATAACAGTTTATTAACAGAAGCTAAAAAATTAAAAACTGAGAATGAAGAATTCAGAACAGCGCTTAAAGAATTTAGAACTAAGTTAGTAGAAACTGTAGTGTTCAACTCAAACTTAACATATATTACAAGATTGTTTACTGAACATTCAACAACAAAAGCTGAAAAACAAAGTATTTTAAAAAGATTTGACCAAGCAACTAATTTGGTAGAATCTAAAAAATTATACAAAGTGATTTCTAACGAATTGGAAACTAGAAAACCAATCACTGAATCACTAGAAAACAAATTAATAAAAGAATCAACAACAAGCACATCTAAACAATTAAACGAAAGTACTGCTTATGTTGACCCATCAACTCAAAGAATTAAAGACTTAATTAATAGAGTTGAAAAAAGATAATAATATTCAATAACAATAAACAAAAAACAATTATGTCACATTTATTAACATCTGGACAAGTAGGTAACATCGGATTAAACCACATGAAGGCTATCCGTTTGGAAACTCAAAACAAATGGGAATCATTAGGATTCTTAGAGGGTCTTAGAGGCCACGTAAAAGAAAACATCGCTCAGTTATATGAAAACCAAGCGTCTTCATTATTAACTGAAACTACGACAGCTACAAACTCTGGTTCTTTCGAAACTGTAGTTTTCCCTATCGTTAGACGTGTTTTCTCTAAATTATTAGCTAACGACATCGTGTCTGTACAAGCAATGAACATGCCAATTGGTAAATTGTTCTTCTTTGTTCCACAAACATCTTCAAGAGTTGATGCTGCTGGTGCTGCTGGTTCTGCTTATGATTCTGATACTTACGCAAACAGTCAGTATTCTGCTCACACATCATTTGCATCAACTGGTATGCCATCATGTGTATTACCAGCTGCTGGTACTTGTGTTCCTACAGTAATGGAAGCTAAGAACTTATATGATATTTTCTATAACGATGGTTTATTTGACAACTCTAAAGGTACTTTAACTATTAGAACTCATACTAACGTTAGTAAATTATCTTTAGGTGCTAATGGTGAATTCTCTGTTTTAGCTGGTTCTGGTACTTTAGCTACAGCTACTGATGGTTCAGTTAGAGAAATTATCGTTGGTATTTCTGGTTTCTCACCAAACAACACTAACAAACAAGTTATGACTGGTGCTGACGGTAACCAAATGGATACTGAATCATTCTTAGCTTCTTTAAATGTTGTTACAACTGCAAACATTTTAGACAAAGACGCTAACGTTATCGTTGCTGCTAACAAATCTGTTCCTTTCAGATTAGTTACTCAAAAATATGGTAAAGGAATCGTTGATTATACATCAATTACAGATGCTACTGGTACTGTATACTTAGCATTAGATTTAACTCACCCAGTTGGAACAACTGCTGCTGGTGCTGTTGTTGGTTCTACAGCTACTTATGATGGTTACGTTGGTGCTTCTGCAACTACTGTATCTGCATTCACATTCAACGCTGCTTGGGCTGAGTATGCAACATTAGAACTTGAAACTGAAATGGGAGAAGTATCTTTCAAATTAGATGAAGTTGTTGTATCTGTTGAAGAAAGAAAATTAAGAGCTACTTGGTCTCCAGAGTTAGCACAAGACGTTAGTGCATTCCACAACATCGATGCTGAAGCTGAATTAACAGCAATGTTATCTGAGCAAGTTGCTGCTGAGATTGACCGTGAGATTTTACGTGACTTACGTAAAGCTGCTGCATGGCAATTAAGATGGGACTACAACGGATGGAGAAAAGCTACATCTGCTGCTGCACCATATACACAAAAAGAGTGGAACCAAACTTTAATTACTAAATTAAACCAAATCTCTGCTCAAATCCACAAATCTACGTTAAGAGGTGGTGCTAACTTTATCGTTGTATCTTCAGAAATCTCTGCAATCTTCGATGATTTAGAATACTTCCACGTATCTGATGCTAACCCAGAGCAAGACCAATACAACATGGGTATTGAAAGAATCGGTTCTTTAAGCGGACGTTACCAAGTGTACCGTGACCCTTATGCACCAGCTTACTCTATCATCATTGGTCACAAAGGTAAATCATTGTTAGACACTGGTTATATCTACGCACCATACGTGCCGTTACAATTAACTCCAACAATGTACAATCCATTTAACTTTGCTCCAGTTAAAGGTATCATGACTCGTTACGCTAAGAAAGTAGTAAA
>Ga0315907_10006783_pt1 | contig 12053 bp, 11 predicted proteins | sample LakEriMetagenome_3_FD_203525 | JGI IMG/M metagenome (GOLD analysis project Ga0315907, IMG submission 203525) | Freshwater fungal communities from buoy surface, Lake Erie, Ohio, United States - Buoy 12 MA123 | ecosystem: Environmental > Aquatic > Freshwater > Lake > Lake biofilm | place: USA...
ACGGGTTGCCGAAGGCGGCCCCCGCCTCGGCCCGCGTGGTCTGCACGGCGTGGATCAGGGCAGCTTCGGTGTGGACGACCCGCATCCCCCGACCACCGCCCCCGCCCGCAGCCTTGATGATGACCGGGTAGCCCACCGAGCGGCCGATGCGGATGATCTCCTTCGGATCTTCGGGCAGGGCGCCCTCGGAGCCCGGCACGCAAGGCACGCCCGACTTCAGCATCGCCTGCTTGGCCGAGACCTTGTCGCCCATGATGCGGATCGACTCCGGCGTGGGCCCGATGAAGACGAAGCCGCTCTTTTCCACGCGCTCGGCAAAGTCTGCGTTCTCGCTCAGGAAGCCATAGCCGGGGTGGATGGCTTCGGCATCGGTCACCTCCGCCGTGGAGATGATCGCGGGCATGTGCAGATAGCTCTGCGCCGAAGGGGCCGGGCCGATGCACACCGCCTCGTCGGCCAGCTTCACGTATTTGGCCTCGCGGTCGGCCTCGGAGTACACCACCACCGACTTGATGCCCATCTCGCGGCAGGCGCGCTGGATCCGCAGCGCGATCTCGCCGCGGTTGGCGATCAGGATCTTCTTGAACATGTCGATCGCCCTATTCCAGGACGAACAGCGGTTGCCCGAATTCCACGGCCTGGCCGTTCTCGCACAGGATGCGGGCGATGGTGCCGCCCAGGTCGGCTTCGATCTCGTTCATGATCTTCATGGCTTCGATGATGCAAACCGGCTCGCCGGCCTTGACTGTGCTGCCCACATCGACGAAAGCCTTGGCACCCGGGCTGGCCGAGCGGTAGAAGGTGCCCACCATGGGGGACTTGATCACCTTGGCCTCGGGCACTTCCGCGGCGCCTGGGGTGGCTGCCGCAGGCGCCGCCGCAGGAGCGGTTAGCGCAACCGCCGCCAGGACTGCAGGCGCGGGGTTGACCCCAGCCGCTGGCACAACGCCGACCATGGGTTGTCCTGCCTTGACGATCCTGACCTTGCCTTCGGGTTCGGTGATCTCTAGCTCGGAGATGCTGGATTCCGAAACGAGATCGATCAGGGTCTTGAGCTTGCGCAGATCCATGGGGGTCCTCGGGTAGCGTCTTCTCGCGAGACAAGCGCGCAGTGTAATGAACTGCAGGGATTTGCAGTCAACTTGCTTTGAACTTCAAGTCCGAAGGCGAGCGTGATGCGGTCTTCAGGCTCGTTGTCGACGGGCCCGGGCCGAGCCGGGTGAGGTGATGCGGATCTCAGGTGTTTGGCAAAAGAGAATGCGAGATCACTACATTTGGCGAAACTTAAGTGCCATAGCGTGATGGATGACCCTTGGGGGCGCCCACTGTGAATCCCGTCCACACAGCAGCCAACGCATCGGTCTGGCGTCCACCCTTGGGGGCCGCGCTGCGCGCCGGAGCCGCCCGGTCAGAGGCCGCGGGCCCAGGCCGACAGTTCCTCGAAATCGGTCTGCCCCAGTTTGCGATGCGCCAGGTGGCCACGGCGGTCGAACACAGCGGTGAAGGGCAGGGCTCCTTGTTCGTTGCCCAACTGCCGGCTCAAGGCACTGCCGTCCAGGCCGGCCATGCCGACCGCAAAGGTCAGCGGTTGCTTCTGCAGGAACTCGCGCACTGGTCTGACGCCGTCCACCGCCAGCCCCACCACTCGCCACCCCTTGGACGACCATTCGCGGTGAAAGCGGTCGAGCTCGGGCAGTTCCTTGATGCAGGGGGGGCACCAGGTGGCCCAGAAGTTCAGCACCAGGGGACGACCGTGCAACGAAGCCATGTCCAGTTCGGCGCCGTCTGGCGTGGGAAAGCGCTGGTCCCACGGTGGGCCGGCGGGCAGGGCCGGCGCGCGCAGGCTTTGCCAAGCCACACCGGCGGCCACCGCCATCCCGGCCACCCCCGCCACGAGAAGCCCCTGCCGGCGCCCGCCATTGGCCACGCTCATGTCCGATCCCGGTACACCGGCTGACCGCCGGTTTCTGAGGCCATCAGCCGCTGCAGCGCGGCCAGATCCCCCCGCCAGGTGCGTCCCCGCGCGTCAGGCCTGAGCGCGCCACGCAGGTCGTCGTGGTCGTTGACGATGAGGTGGACGGTCACCGGCTGTCCCAGGATCCGGCTGGGAGAGCTGACACTCAGCACGTCCCGGGCAGCGGCATGGCCGGCGTCCAGCACATGGACGTCGTGATCCACGCCGGCGTTCAGCAGCGCGATCTCCGCGGCCTTGCTGTCGTCGCAGTACAGGTCGATGTGCACTGCGGACTCCCGCGTGGCGGTCCCGCGCCAGACGGCGCCGCTCAAGTGCGGCCGGAACTCGGCTAGACGCTGCATCCAGTCCACCGCGACCTCCCGCAACGCGGCGAGTTCGTCCGGCTGGGTGCCCCCGAGGAAAAGTTCGATATAGGCCCTGACCTCATCTTCCACCTGCTCGTTGGAGGGCAGTTCCGCGCGGGAGCCACCGCCCCGTCGGCTCAGCGCGCGGGCGGCCTTGTGCTTGGCGGCCCCGTACTCCAGTCCGGCCTCCACCACGAGGCGGGCAGCGGATGCGGCGATTTCTTCGGTCAGGCTGTCGGTCATCGGTCGGGCAGGCTGGGACACAGGGCCGGTGGGCTCAAGGCAGTTCCACCGCACCCATGCGCGCTGCAATGGTGGCACTGCGCGAGATCACGTACTCGGAGGCGGGTCGCTTCTCGAAGCGTTTCGGGGCTGGCAGCATCACGGCCAGGCGGGCGGCCTGCTCGACGCCCAGGCGTTGGGCGTCGATGCGGAAGTAGTGGCGAGCCGCGGCCTGTGCGCCGAACAGGCCCTCACCCCATTCCACGCTGTTGAGGTAGATCTCCAGGATGCGGCGCTTGGGTAGCAGGGCCTCCAGCATCAGGGTAATGACGAACTCCTGCGCCTTGCGCAACACGGTGCGCTCACCCGACAGAAACAGGTTCTTGGCCAGCTGCTGCGTGATGGTGGAGCCGCCAACGACCTTGGGTTCCGCCTTGCGTCCCCCTGGGGGTTGCTGCTGCGCCCGTGCTTCGGCACGGGCTTGGGCGCGCTGGTTGCGGTCCCAGGCCTTTTCCAGCGCAGCCCAATCGACGCCCGTATGGCTGGCAAAGGCCGCGTCCTCGCTGGCGATGACGGCGCGCTGCAGGTGGACCGAAATCCGCCCGGCGTCCACCCACTGCTGGCTCCACTCGATCTGCCCGCGCGTGGTGAGCAGGCGCCAGGCTTCACTGCGCTGGAAGGTGGTGGAAACGGGGTCGACCCAGCGCATCGCAAGGATTCGCACCGCAAAGGTCAACTGCAGCACCAACACCCCCAGGGCGGCCAGTGCTGCCACACGTAGGAGGTGGTGCATGAGGTGGCGCAGGGCGGTCTTCACCGGCTCAGCCCCATCCGCGCGCGCAAGGCCTGCAGCACTGGGGCGGTGTCCGGTCGTACCCCGCGCCACACGAAGAAGGCCTCGGCCGCCTGCTCCACCAGCATGCCCAGCCCGTCCCGGGCTTCAGCGCCCTGTCGGTGCGCCCAGGCCAGAAAGGGGGCGGCCGAAGGTCCGTACATCAGGTCCACGGCCCGGCCGCCGGGCCGCAGCGCTGCATCGGGTACGGGAACCGCAGCGCCAGCCAGGCTGGATGCGCTGGCATTGATCACCAGGTCGAACCCGGTGCCGGCATCGGCCAGGCCGGCCGCGCCCAGCGCCACGCCATGCCCGGCCGCCAGGGCGCGATGCGAAGCCACCAGGGCCTGCGCCTTGTCCAGACTCCGGTTGGACACGATGACCTGCACGGGTCCACATGCCATCAGCGGTCCGAGCACGCCCGCGGCGGCGCCGCCCGCCCCGATGAGCAGCAGGCGCTGGCCGGCAATCGGCCAGCCGGCGTGTTGTTGCAGATCGCACACCAGGCCGGCGCCATCGGTGTTGTCCGCCAGCCAGCCGGCCTGATCGAAGCACAGCACGTTGGCCGCGCCAGCCTGCCGCGCCCGTTCGGTGGCTTGCGCGGCGATCCTGACGGCTTCCAGCTTGAAAGGCACGGTGACGTTGCAGCCGCGCACCGGTCCGCCCTCGGTGTCAGCGGCCAGTGCGCGCACCGCCTGCTCGAAGCCATCCAACGGGCACAGGCGCCGGTCGTAGTGCAGGTGCTGCCCGGTCTGGGCGGCGAACTCGGCGTGGATGAAGGGCGAGTGGCTGTGCGCCACCGGGTTGCCCAGGACGAAATAGCGGTCAGGGTGCATGGCCTGGTCGATCGGTCTGGGCGGGTCAGCGCGGACGGCCCTGCGCCGTGGAGCCGAGTGTCTGGGCTTCGAAGCCGTCCTCCCGCGTGAACCGGAAGCGGGAGGTGACCACGATCTGGTCGGCCTCACGGCGCATGGCGCTGGTGAAGGCGCCAAAGGGTGCCGCGCTGCGCACGATGGCCACAGCGCGCTGATCCAGCATACGCGATTGGGAGGGCCGGACCACCTCGGTTTCCACCACGCGGCCCGCGGCATCCACGGTGACGTTCATGGTGAGCTCGCCGTAGAGCTTGCGGCCCTGGACTTCCGGAAAGTCCCGCGTACCCCGTTCCTCGATCTTGCGGCGCATGGCGTCGTAGTAGACCGCATACACGGCCTCGCTGGTGGCGGGGCTGACATAGCGTTTGCGCGGCCGGGCGTTCTCCTCGTTGATGCGCTTCTCGATCTCGGCCAGTTGCTTGATCATCTGGCGCCTGCGCTCGCGCTCGGCCCGCTGCTCGGGGGTGCCCTGGTCCGCAGCACCGTCCGGAGGCAGCAGGGCGGCTTCGCGCCGCATCTGCGCCAGCAACTGCATCTGTTCCTGCAGCATCTGGTCGATGCGCTGACGCATGTCCTCGGCAGCGTCCCCCAGACGCACCTCGGCCGATGCGGCCAGGGGCGAGGTGGCACGGCCTTGCGCCGCCTCGCCACCGCCAGCCAGGTTGGCCTGCGCGATGGCCTGGGCCTTGACTGGCGCCTCGTTGGAGCGGGCGTTGACCAGGATCACTTCCAGCGGGGTATCGGCCAACACGCGCTCGAAGGCTTCCGGGTCCACGAAACGCAGCGTCAGCAAGCCGGCGTGCACGGCCAGGGACAAGCCCAGCGCTGCCTGCAGCGTGGTGATCCTGGCGGTTCGCAAGCGCATGGCGGGTGGCGGTCCGGGCCGGCCTCTCAGGCCGCGTCTGCGGCAGCGGCCGTGGCACCGCCTGCACCCTGGCCCGGTACCGCGCCGTCGTGAGACGACCCCGGCTCGGCCAGGTCAATGGCCAGGGCCAGTGGCCCGGCCGCCGGGTTCTCCTCGTCCTCCTCTGCGTCGTCGGCCTCTCCCACCGCAGTGCCGCCGGCCGCTTCATCCAGGCGGGTGACCAAGGCGCCCCATACGTCCAGGGTCAGCAAATCGCTTCCGGTGACGCGCACGCGCACCCGGGTGCCGCGCGGCAGGCTCTCCGTGCCGGTGGCGCGCAGCACCAGCGGCAGGGTGTCGGCCCGCACCAGGCCGTCCTTCATCACCGTGGCCTCCAGTTCGGTGACCGCGTTCTGCTCCAGCCAGCGCAGGGTCCAGAAGCGCTCGATCCCGTTCTGGAAGGCGTTGTAGGCGGTGTAAGCGCCGTCGAAGCCCGAGATGATGGAAAACAGCGTGGCGTCCTTCGGCTTGAAGGCGGCCACCAGGGCGGCCGTCGCACCGTGACGGGCGCAGGCAATGATCTGCCACTGATTGGCCAGGTCCACGTAGCGGCGCAGTGGCGAGGTGGCCCAGGTGTACTGCGCCACGCCCATGCCGGTGTGCGGCAGGGGCTTGGTGCCCATGCGCACCTTCACCCCGGGCAGCAGGCTGGCCTGGCTGCGGTAGATGCCGGGCACGCCGAACTGCGCCAGCCAGCCGCCCCAGTGGCTGTTGGCCAGGATCATGGCCTCGGCCACGATCAGGTCCAGCGGCGCCCCCCGCTGGCGCGTGGTGATCAGCACGCGCTCGTGCCCCTGGGGCTCTGCAGGTGCCGCGTCCGGATCACGCTCCAGCTTGAAGTTGTAGTCCGGCCGGTTGAAGGTCTCGGGCTTGCCGCGTGCCTGCTCGCGCTGGGCTTTCAAGTGGCGCGCAAGGCGGAAGGCGAAGGACAGCTCTTGCGGGAACGGGTGGTCTGCTGGCGCCTCACCCGTGAGCGTGGCCTCGGTGATGACGCTGTCGAGCTGGTCGTGGCGCAGGTTGGCCACGATGGGCACGCGCTCGATGCGCGTCTCACGTGCGCGCACCTCCAGCGTGGCTTCGTCGAATGTGACGTAAAGGCTCACCGCCGGGCAGTCGCGCCCCTCGGTCAAGGTGAAGGCCTGCACGATCTCGTCGGGCAGCATGGTCAGCTTCCAGCCCGGCATGTAGACCGTGGACAGGCGCTCGCGCGCCACCTTGTCGATGGGCGAATCGGGCGCGATGGCCAGCGCCGGGGCAGCGATGTGCACGCCAAACACCACCGTACCGCTGCCCAGACCCTGCACCGACAAGGCGTCGTCGATCTCGGTGGTGTGCGAGTCGTCGATGGAGAAAGCCTGCACCTGGGCCAGGGGCAGTTCGTCCTTCTGTGCGGGCACGCTCAGGGGCGGAAACCCCGTGCCCTTGGGGAACTGCTCGAACAGGAAGCGCCGCCAGTGGAACTGGTACGGGCTGTCAATGGCGCCTGCCCCCTTCAGCAGGTCCAGCGGGGCGCGTTGCGAGCGCTTGGCCGCCTCGACCACGGCCTTGTACTCGGGGCCGTTCTTGTCGGGCTTGAAGAGGATGCGGTAGAGCTGCTCGCGCACGGGGGCCGGGCAGGTGCCGGCGGCCAGTTCCGCCGCCCAGGCCTCAATCTGCGCAGCCTGCTGCTGCTTGCGCTCGATGGCCAGCAGGGCTGCCTTCACCGTTTCTTCCGGCGCCTTGCGGAATTGGCCCTTGCCCACGCGGCGGAAGTAATGCGGAGCTTCGAACAGGCGAAACAGCGCCGCAGCTTGGCGCTCCACGCCAGCCGAGGCGTCAAAGTAGTCGCGGGCGAAGTCCACGAAGCCGAAGTCCGCCTCGGGGGCGAATTCCCAGGCCAGGTCCAGGTCGATTTCGGCCGCCAGGCGTTGGCCGGCGTCGATCAGGGCGGCGGGCGCGGGCTTGTCAAAGCGCAGCAGCACGTGGGCGGCCTTGACCTTGACGCGCTTGCCGGAGTCGAGCTCCACCTGCACCGAGGCTTCGGCCTCGGACATCACTCGGCCGGCGAGAAACTTTCCGGCTTCTTCAAAGAGGGCATACATCGCCGGGATTGTCAGCCCTGGGCGGGCCGGCCCGCCGCGCCGCGGCGCAGCGCCCTTGCGCCCGCGTGGAAGACCTGGCGGACCTTGGCAGCCTTCAGAGGTTCAGACCGTCAGGCCGCCTGCCACCTCGATCACCGCGCCGTTGACGTAGCTGGCTTCGTCGCTGGCCAGGAAGGCGTAGACGTTGGCGATTTCCTCGGGCCGGCCCAGGCGGCGCAGCGGCACATCGTCGCGCATCTGCTGCAGCACCTTGTCAGGGATGGTAAACAGGATGGGCGTTTCGATGAAGCCCGGCGCCACCGCGTTGACGCGCACGCCCTTGGGGCCGAGCTCCCGGCTCCAGGTCTTGGTGAAGCCGATGACGCCGAACTTGGAGGCCGCGTAGTTGGTCTGGCCGAAGTTGCCGTAGATGCCCACCACGCTGCTGGCGTTGAGGATGACGCCCGAGCCCTGCGCCACCATGGTGTCGGCCACGGCCTGCGTGCAGTGGAAGACCCCGCGCAGGTTCACGTCGATCACGGCGTCGAACTGGGCCAGCGTCATCTTCTGCAGGCGCGCATCCTTGGTGATGCCGGCGTTGTTGACCAGCACGTCGATGCGGCCGAACTGCGCTTTCACGGCGCTGACCATCGCATCCACCTGGGCTCGGTCGGTCACGTCCACCTGGAAGCCCTCGGCGCGCGCGCCTTCGGCCCGGCAGGCGGCCACCGCCGCATCAACGCCTTCGCGGCGCATGTCGCACGCGGCGACCACGGCGCCCTCACGGGCGAACTTCAGCGCCGTGGCCAGGCCGATGCCCTGGGCGCCGCCCGTGACGATGCAGATCTTGTCCTTCAGTCTCATTCGGCGTGTACGGTTGTGGGCAAGTGAGTGTCAGGGTGGGCCCGGCGTCCGCGACGGGGCTCGGCGCCTGTTCAGGCTGCCAGGGCCTCCAGCAGCTTGTCGTGGATGCCGCCGAAACCGCCGTTGCTCATGCACAGGATGTGGTCGCCGGGTTGAGCGGCCTTCTTGACCTGCGCCACCAGGGCGTCCACCGTGTCGGCCACCACCGCCAGAGGGCCCAGCGGAGCCAGCGCGTCGCGTGCGTTCCAGCCGTAGGGGCCTTGCAGGCAGAAACTCATGTCGGCCTCTTCCAGTGCCCAAGGCAGTTGGGCCTTCATGGTGCCCGTCTTCATGGTGTTGGAGCGCGGCTCGAACACCGCCAGGATGCGCTGCAGCCCCACCTTGCGGCGCAGCCCGTTGACCGTGGTGCGCATGGCGGTGGGGTGGTGGGCGAAGTCGTCGTAGATCCGGATGCCGGCCACCTCGCCGCGCAACTCCAGCCGCCGGCGCACGTTGCGGAAACTGCCCAGGGCCGCCGCGGCCTGCTCGGGCGCCACGCCTGCGTGCTCCGCCGCGCCAATGGCCGCCAGCGCGTTCATCTGGTTGTGCTCACCGATCAGGCCCCAGGCCACATGGCCGATCTTCAGGCTGCCGCGCAGCACGTCAAAGGCGTGCGGCTCACCCCGGGCGCACAGGCCCCCGGGCTCCTCGCGCTTGGTGCCGAAGCGCTGCACCGTGCTCCAGCACCCGCGTTGCAGCACGCGTTGCAGCGCCTCGTCGCGGGCATTGACCACCAGGCGTCCGCTGGCGGGCACAGTGCGCACCAGATGGTGGAACTGCGTCTCGATGGCGGCCAGGTCGGCAAAGATGTCGGCGTGGTCGAACTCCAGGTTGTTCAGGATGGCCGTGCGCGGGCGGTAGTGCACGAACTTGCTGCGCTTGTCGAACAGCGCCGTGTCGTACTCGTCGGCCTCGATGACGAAGCAGCGCCCAGTGCCCAGCCGTGCCGAGACTCCGAAGTTCAGCGGTACGCCGCCCACCAGGAAGCCCGGCTGCAGGCCTGCTTGGTCCAGTATCCAGGCCAGCATGGAGGTGGTGCCCGTCTTGCCATGCGTGCCCGCCACCGCCAGCACGTGGCGCTCGCGCAGCACCGCTTCGGCCAGCCACTGCGGGCCGCTGGTGTAGGCCGCTCCGGCATCGAGGATGGCCTCCATCAGCGGGTTGCCACGGGCCACCACGTTGCCAATGACGAACACGTCCGGCTTGAGCGCCATCTGGTCGGCTGAGAAGCCCTCGATCAACTCGATGCCCAGCGCGCGCAACTGCTCGCTCATGGGCGGGTAGACGTTGGCGTCGCAGCCCGTGACGCGGTGGCCCGCCTCGCGCGCGATGGCGGCAATGCCGCCCATAAAGGTGCCGCAGATGCCCAGGATGTGCAGGTGCATGGAAAGTGGCTGCGCGAGGACGGCGCCGCAGCGTCGAAGGGGTTCAGCCTGCCTTGAAGGCCTGTGCCGCGGCTGCGACGGTGGCCTCGATGTCGGCCACAGTGTGTGCGGCGCTGACGAAGCCGGCCTCGTACAGTGCCGGTGCCAGGTAGACGCCCTGGTTCAGCATGGCGTGGAAAAAGCGGTTGAAGCGTTCCTTGTCGGTGGCCATCACGGTGGCGTAGTTCTGCGGCAGGCTCTCAAAGAAGAAGAAGCCGAACATGCCGCCTTCGCAATCACCGCTGAAGGGCACGCCCGCTGCCTGAGCCGCCTGGGTCAGTCCGTCGACCAGCGAGCGGGTGCGTGCCGATAGCGTGTCAAAGAAGCCGGGCTTGGCGATCTCTTTCAGCGTGGCCAGGCCGCAGGCGGTGGCCACGGGGTTCCCGCTCAAGGTGCCGGCCTGGTAGACCGGGCCCAGCGGCGCCAACTGGCTCATCACCTCGCGCGTGCCGCCGAAGGCCGCCAGCGGCATGCCGCCGCCAATCACCTTGCCGAAGACGCTCATGTCGGGCTTGAAGCCCGGGATCAGCTTCGCGTACACGCTCTGCGCACTGCCCAGGGCGACGCGAAAACCCGTCATCACTTCGTCGAACACCAGCAGAGCACGGTGCTGGGTGCACAGTTCGCGCAGCCGCGTCATGAACGGCACGCTGGCACGCACGAAATTCATGTTGCCGGCGATGGGCTCCAGCATCACGCAGGCGATCTCCGACCCGTGGGTGGTGAAGGCCTCCTCGATCTGCGCCAGGTTGTTGTACTCCAGCACCAGCGTGTGCTGCACCACCTCCGCCGGCACGCCCGCGCTGGTGGGAAAGCCGAAGGTGGCCAGGCCGGAGCCTGCCTTGACCAGCAGCGCGTCGGCGTGGCCGTGGTAACAGCCTTCGAACTTGATGATCTTGGAACGACCTGTGGCCCCGCGTGCCAGGCGCAGCGCGCTCATGCCGGCCTCGGTGCCGGAGCTCACCAGGCGGATCTGTTCGACCGAAGGCACGAGGGCGATGATGGCCTCGGCCAGTTCGATCTCGCGCTCGGTGGGGGCGCCGAAGCTGAAACCGTCGGCCGCGGCCTTGGTCACGGCTTCCAGCACGGCCGGGTGGCCGTGGCCCAGGATCATCGGCCCCCAGGAGCCGATGTAGTCGATATAGCGCTGCCCTTCGGCGTCCCACATGTAGGCGCCTTCAGCCCGCGCGATGAAGCGCGGCGTGCCGCCCACGGCGCGGAAGGCGCGCACCGGTGAATTGACGCCGCCAGGAATGACCTGCTGGGCCCGGGAGAAGAGACTGTCGTTGGTCATGTGCGCGTGCCTGTTTCGTGCTGCTCGTACAAGGGCGTCGTACGTGCGTCTTGTTCGTGTCAATGGACCCGCCGGGCAGATCCCGGTGTCTTGGGTGGTTCCGCCTGGTCTTCGGGCTCGCTGCTGTCCGGCCCCTGGCCAACTTCGCCTTCCTCGGCGGGTGGCAACGCCCAGAAGAAGCGGTCGGGCACCACGTTGCCCATGCCGGGGCGAAACCCCGAGTCCAGGCTTTGGTCCAGGAAGGCCAGCGCCTCGCCCACGGCGGCCTGCAACTCGCTGCCCGCGGCCAGCAGCGACGCCAGGGCTGCAGCCAAGGTGTCACCGGCTCCGACGAAGCCGGCCTCGAAACGCTCGAACTTCTCGCCCGTCAGGGCGCCTTGCGGCGACGCCAACACGTTGTCGATGAACTGCTCCGCGCCGCGCGCGGGCAGCATCACCCCGGTGACCAGCACGTAGCGCGTACCCCGCTCGCCCGCCGCCACGGCCAGTTCACGCGCCGAAGGCGGACGCTCGCTGTCCCATTCGGGCAGCAGGAAGTCTGTCAGCGTCTTGTGGTTGCCGGTCAGCACCTCGGCCGCGGGCAGGATGAGCTCGCGGTAGGCTTCCAGATAGGGCTCGCGCTGGTCTTCGTCCAGCCAGCTCAGGTCCGGCATGTAGGCCACCAGCGGCACCTCGGCGTAGTCCGACAGGATCTCGGCCACGGCGGCCACCGTATCGGCCGAGCCGAGGAAACCTACCTTCCAGGCAGAGACGGGCACGTCCTCCAGGATGGAGCGGGCCTGCTCGATCACGGCCTCGTCGTCGATGGGGTGGTGGTCGAAGATCTCGGCGGTGTCGCGCATCAGGATCGTGGTCACCACCGGCAACGGATGGGCGCCCATGGCGGCGATGGTCGCGACATCCCCCGCTACGCCGCCGGCACCGCTGGCGTCGCTGACGTTGAACGTCATGACGCACGCTGGCGGTGGGGCTTCCTGCCCGGGTTCAACGGGGTCGGCGTGGTCTTGGGCGTCTGGATTCATCGGGCGGGCAGACCGCGGTCGGGACAGACCGGGGCGTGGGCATGGGTTCAAGGAGGCGGTGCCGGGCGCGGGTTGCGCAGTGCCAACGCCCTGGGCAAAGCCGGCCCGCAGACCCCGGCACGACCCCCGGTGGCTACAATCTCAACCCATTGTAGTGACCACCCTGTGAAGCCATCGTGAGCCAACCCTGTACCTGGA
>Ga0315907_10006784_pt1 | contig 12053 bp, 6 predicted proteins | sample LakEriMetagenome_3_FD_203525 | JGI IMG/M metagenome (GOLD analysis project Ga0315907, IMG submission 203525) | Freshwater fungal communities from buoy surface, Lake Erie, Ohio, United States - Buoy 12 MA123 | ecosystem: Environmental > Aquatic > Freshwater > Lake > Lake biofilm | place: USA...
CGGCCGCGCGGGCGAGGGCGAAGGGATCGACGCCCGGGTGATGCCGGAAGCCCTTGTCCTCGGTCGCGATCAGGAGGTCGAGGAAGCCGGGATCGACGTCTGCCGTCCGCACCGGCAGGCGCAGCCGGCCGTCGGGCGCCAGCAGGACCGACAGCGGCTCGCCCGCCGCGTCGGCCACCACCGTCGCCGGTGCCGCGAGCCGCCCGAGGTCGGGCGGGAACGCCCGGTCGAGCGCCGCGAGGCCGGCCGCCGCGCCCGCCACCAGCGCGACCGCCGCCAGCGCCGCGCGGACGCCCCGTCTCACCGCGGCAGCACCTCGACCAGCCCGCCCGCCGTCCGCGCCATGGTGGTCGGCCGGTACATGTCCTCCACCGTCGCCGCCGGCAGCACGTAGGCCCCCGGCGTGACCGCGCGGACGACGTAGGCGACCCGGAACGCCGCCGTATCCGGCTTGCGGGTCCCGTCGTCCTCCTCCTCGTAGTACCAGATGCGGTCCTGCGGCGGGTTGACGTCGACCGCGACGACGACCCGGTCGTCGCGCGCCTCCTGCATCCGCAGCCGGCTGAGCGCCTCGATCCAGCCGAGGCCCGGCTGGTCGCGCAGGCGGGCGGGCGTCAGCACCTCCTCCACCTCCCAGCCGGCCGGGAGCAGATCGACCAGCGCCAACGCCCGGTGCAGCCGGTCGGTCGCGGCACCGGACAGCACGACCACCAGCCGCTCGTTCTGGCGGATCGCGTCGACGACGGGATCGACCGCCGTGCCGTCCGGCCGGAAGGTCGCCTTCGCCAGCGTCAGGCCCGCCGACAGGGCCGATGGCGCCTCGCGCGGGACGCCGCGGACGATCAGCGAGCGGAACAGGTCCCGGCCCCCGGCCTCGGTCCGCACCACGTAGCCGCGGGCGACGTCCTCCGCCGTGGGGGTCAGCAGCACGGTGCCGGTCCGGCGCGCCGCCGCCGTCGTCTGCACCCCCTCCACGACGACGGCCGGCGGGTCGCCGCGGGCCAGCGCCGCGAAGGCCCGGAGCGCCCATGCCTTCTCCTGGGTGTTGAGTTCGCGCGCCGGCCGCATCTGGCGCGGGATCTGCGCCACCAGCGGCCCCGCCGCGGCGAGGTCGCCGGTCTCGGTCGCGAGTGCCGCCACGGCCAGCAGGTCGCGCAGCGGCGTGGCGTAGGCGCCGTAGGTGCCGGCGGGGACGACGCCCAGTCGCTGGGCCGCCTGCCGGAACAGCGGCTCGGCCCGGGTCCGGTCGCCCGACGCCGCGTGCGCCGCCGCGAGGTTCGCCAGCGTCAGCGCGCCGGCCTCCCGCGCCGGGTTGCGCAGGATGTTCTCCGCCAGCGGCGCCGCGAGCGGTCCGCCGCGCCTGGCCCGCAGATGGGCCGCGTAGGCGCGGGCGGCCTGGATGTCGACGGGGTTGGCGTCGCCGCGCGTCTCGAACGGGGTTCCGCGCGCGACGCGGTCCAGCATCGCGTCGATCGAGGCGACGGCCGCGTCGCTCACCTCGTATCCGGCGTCCCGCGCCCGGAGGAGGAAATCGCCGGCGTAGACGACCAGCCAGTTCGACGCCCACCGGTCGCCGCGCCGCCACAAACCGACGTAGCCGTCGGCGTCCTGACGGTCGAGGATGGTGTCGACCGCCGCCTGCACCCGTCGACGCACCTCCGATCCGGCCGGCGCCGCCCCCGCCTCCGACAGCAGGGCCGGATCCGCGAACGAGAGGAGCGGCATCGCCACGCTCGCCAGCTGCTCCGTGCAGCCGAAGGGATAGCGGTAGAGGGCCTGGAGCACGCCCGCGGCGTCGATGCCGGCGACCATGCCGTAGCCGAGCGTCAGGCGGGCGGTGCCCGGCACGAAGGCATCGAGCAGGGACGGTTCGACGCGGAACGCCGTGCCCGGGGCCTGCACGCCGGCCTGTTCCAGCGCGATCGGCGCGTGCGGGTGCCGCACCTCGATCCGCCAGCGGCGCGTCAGTTCGAACCCGCCGGCACCGGTCGCGCGCAGCGTCACCTCGCCGATGCCGGCGGCGTCGGCGGCGGTGAGGTCGAACCGCCGCGTCGCGCGCCCCCGCTCGGGCAGGTCCGCGGTCAGGCCCGCCTCGCCCGGGAACCGGACGGCACCGGTCGCCGAGAGCGCGACCCGCACCGCGCCGGCCGGAAGCTCGACGTTGTCGAGGCGGACCGTCATCGCCGACTGGTCGCCGGGGGCAAGGAAGCGCGGGAAGAAGGCGTCGGCCACCAGCGGCGGGCGGACCGCCGCCGCGCCCTCCGCCCGGCCGACCCTGTCGGCGGTGTAGGCGACCGCCATGAAGCGGAGCCGGCCGAGGAAGTCCGGCACCTCGAACGCCACCTCGGCCCGCCCGTCCGGCCCGACCGTGACCGGGCCGGAGAAGAGCGCCACGGTGCGGGTCGGCACCTCCGTCAGGCCCGCACCGCCCGTCTCGTCACCGCCGAAGCGGACGCGGCCGGCCGGTCCCGCCTGCCCGTCCAGAAGCCGGCCGTAGTCGTCGCGCATCTTCGGCGTGAACTGGCGCTTGCCGTAGAAGTGGGCGACCGGGTCGGGGCTCTGGAACCGGGTCAGCGCCAGGATGCCCTCGTCGACCGCGGCGACGGTCAGCACCGCCGTCTCCCCGGGCGCCGCGCCGGCCACCCGGATCGGGAGGCGCACGGTCGTCTCCGGCCGGACGAGGTCCGGCACCGGCATCTCCAGCGCCAGCGTGCGCGGCCCGTTGTCGACGCCGATCCAGGCGAGGCCGACGCGCCGCACCGGCTCGCGCGAGCGGCCCCCGGCCAGCGGCCGGTGGTGGGCGACCAGCACGTAGGTGCCCGCCCCCCATTCGGCCTTCACCGGCACGTCGATCGTCGCGCCCTCGGCCGGGACCTCGACGAACCGGGTCTCGGTCACCGCGTCGGTCGCGATGGCGACCAGCGCGGTGCCGGCCACCTGCGGGCGGATCGTCACGCGCGCCGTCTCGCCGGGCAGGTACCGCGCCTTGTCCGGAACGACCGAGACGAGGTCGGGCACGTCCGCCTCGTCCCGCGGGGCGCCGCCGCGCCAGCCGGTGGCGTAGCGCAGGTCCGTGGCGGCGCCCGTGGCGGGGTCCTCGACCGTCAGCCGATAGCGGGTCCAGGTCCGCGTCGGCAGCTCCAGCGTCGCGGGCGCGCCGGAGAGGGCGAGGGTGCCGCGGCCGAGCGGCCGGTCGGTGCTGACCACCCGGACCCGCCACGTTCCCTCGTCGGTGCGGGTCCAGACATGGTCCCACTCCTCCTCAACCAGCGTCCAGGCGACCGTGCCGACGGGCACCGGCGACCCGGCCCGGTCGACGCCGGTCACCGTCACCCGGGCGGGGCCGGAGACCGGCGCCCGCCGGTCCTCGAACTCCGGCTTCAGGCCCAGGTGAAGCGGGCGGTCGGCGAGCGGCAGCGACAGCCGCTCCGCCGGGGTGGCCCGGCCGCCCGGCTCGAACACCCCGGCGTCGGCGGTGACCCGGAGCGGCAGGCTCGTCTCCACCGTCGGCGCCGCCTTCACGGTCACCGTTGCGACGCCGTCGCCGTCCGTGGCGCCGGCCTCCACCTCAAGGTCCGCGCCCTGGAACCGGTCGTCCTCCAGCCCGAAGCGGAAGCCGGGCAGGGTGGGGAAGGGGTTCGGGTCGGGGCGGACGGCCGCCCGCGCCTCGGTCGCGAGGTCCGCCGCGGGCGCCCCGTAGAGCCAGTCGGCGCGCAGGCGGAACGACAGCGCCTTCGGATCGGCAAGCCTTTCGGGCGCCCCCTCGGTGCGGACCGACAGGCGCAGCGGCACGAAATCCTGCACCTCGAAGCTCTGGACCGCGACGGGATCGGCCGTGGGATCGACGTGCAGGGCCGCGCGCCACAGGCCGCGCATGGCCGAGGCGGTCAGCGTCAGCCCATGGTGCGCGCCGCCGGCCGTGTCGGGCCGGAGCGGGACGCGGCGGAACTCGGTCCCGTTCGGGCGGAAGACGATCAGCGTGGTGGGGAGCGACACGCCGCGCGTGGCGCCGTCGCGCAGGAGGGCGGAGAGGTGAACCGTCTCGCCCGGGCGATAGATGCCGCGGTCGGTGTAGAGGAAGCCGTCGAAGGGCTGTGCCGTGCGCCGGCCGCCGGCCCCGCGGTCGGCGAGGTCGAAGCCCGGCCGGGCGAGGTCGAGCACGGCGAAGTCGCCGGCCGGCCCGTAGGCGAGCACCGCCCGCGGCGAGGCCGCGTCGCGACCGGCAAGGAGCCCGGGCGGGAAGGTGGCCCTTCCGGCCGCGTCGGTGCGGGTGCGGCCCAGCTCCTCGTTCCCCTCCGACACGAGCGCGACCTCCACCCCCGCCGCGGGCTGCGCGGTGTCGAGCGAGCGGGCGAAGACGTCGAGCCCGCCCGCCGCCTGCAGCGTGGTCAGCGCGAGGTCGGTCTCCACCACCCAGCGGGTGCGCGGCGCGCGCGCGCCCACGTCGAGGCCGTAGCCGTAGTCCTCCAGCCCCGCGATCTCGCGCTCGTCGGGCGCGGCGACCAGCAGGTAGGCGCCGGGCGCGCGGTCGCGCAGCACGTCGGCCAGCGGGAACGACGTGACGGTCTTCGCCGCCGCGGGCGCGCCCGCCGGCCGGTCGACCGAGAGCACGCCGTCCCAGACGGCGAAGCCCGCCCCGCGCTCGATCACCCGCACGTCCTCGCCCATGTCGAGGTCGCCGCGCCACCACCGGCGCGAGAGCTGGCGGACGACGTCGCGGTCGTTCACCCGGATCACGCGGACCCGCACGCGGTCGAGGTTGGCCGTCTCGATCGGAACGCCGGTCGTGCCCGCCCGCGGGAGGACGAAGCCGCTGCCCAGGAAGGCGACCGAGCGGTCGTCGCCGCCGAAGTCCAGCCGCACGGTGCGCGGGGCCGGGAGCCCGCGGCCATCGGCCGCCGGCAGGCCCGCCGACAGGCGCACCGTGTAGGCCCGGCCCCAGTCCAGCCCCTCGGCGCAGATCCGCCCGTCCTTCACGGTCCAGCGCACGGCATCCTCGGGTGCTGCGCGCAGGAAGCGGGGGGCGGCCGCGTCGGGACCGACCGGTCCGGTGAAGACGAGGCAGGCGGCGGGCGCCGTGCCCTCGCGCCGCCAATCGGACGCGAAGCGCAGCTCGGCGTTGCCCTCCACCCCGCCGAAGGCGAAGGCGTCGGGCGCCACCGAGGGTGGGCGCGGCGCCCGTGCGGTCAGCGCGGCCAGCCGGGCGGAATAGACGTCGGCGAGGCAGGCGGCGAGCGCGAGGCGCCCGGCGTCCGGCGGCGCGCCCCGGGCGGGCAGCCCGCAGCTCGCGTCGCGGGTGCGCAGCCAGGCGCGCTGCTCGGCCAACAGCGCCTCGCGCGCGACGCCTTCGGCGCCCTGGAGCCGCTCGCGATAGGCGTCCGCCGTGCGCCGGTCGAGGTCGGCGAGCCCGCGGTCGCCGCAGACGAGCCGCTCGGACGGGCTTTCGGCCCGCGCGCAGTCGAAGCTGGGCGAGGACCGGGCGGGGCCGGCGAGAACCGTCGCCACCAGCGCGGCGGCGGCGAGAAACGGGATACGGGTCACGACGATCCTCCGCCATCCGACCGATGGACGCGCATCTTACATCGGATCCGCTGCACCGTGGTGCGTCAGCGGCGCCGGCTTTCCGCCCGTCGAGGACGACGCACGGGCCGGGACCCCCTTCGCGGCCCGCCGCAGATCGCCGATCCCGTCGCGCAGCGCCCGGGCTTCGCCTCCACACCTCCCGCGCGCGGTCCCGTTCAGCCGACGGCGACCCGCCCCCGGTAGGCCGCGAAGGTGCTGAGCGCCCGGTCCACGCTGACGCGGGCGACCAGGACGAGGAGCAACGGGTAGACCGCCGCTCCCGTCGCGACGAGCAGGCCCAGCGTCGCCCAGGCCGGCAGGAGCGGTTCCAACAGCGTCCGCACCCCGACGACCGCCGCGAACATTCCGCCCGACGCCGCGAGGATGGGCAGGGTGCGGGCCAGATGCTCGCGCGGGGACAGGCCGACGAGGTGGTGCTGGACCCAGAGGTGGATCGGGATGAAGCACAGGTTCCGCACCAGGATCCCGGTCGCGACCGCCGTCAGCCCGTGGGGGATGGTCGCCAGCACCACGACGACGTTGGCGACCGCGCTGAGCACGAGGAGCGTCAGCAGCAGCCGCGTCGCGGCGAGTGCCCGCATTAGCGCGCCTGCGAAGGTGCTGAACATCGCCGGGATCCCCAGCAGCGCGATGATCGCGAGGACGGGCCCGCTCTCCGCCCACCGCGCGCCGAACACCGTGACCACGAGCACGGGCGCCACCGCCGAGAGGCCGAGGAACGCCGGGAGGGCGAGGAGGTTCGCCGTCTCGCCGGCGTCGGCCAGGGCGGTGCGTAGCCGCGCGCGATCGCCCTGGAGCCGCGAGAACGCGCTCATCCCGATCCCGGCGAGCCCCTGCGCCAGGAGCGCGTAGGCGGTGTCGGAAATGCGCAGGGCCACGTTGTAGAGGCCCAGCGTCGCCGGCCCCATGACGACGCCGATCAGGTAGCGGTCGACCTGCTTGGAGGAGAAGTTCACGACGCGCGTGGCCGCGAGATAGCCGCTGAAGGGGACGAGGTCGGCGAGGTGGGCGAAGCGGATCCTGGCTCCGGGGCGCCAGCCCGTCCGCGCGGCGAGCACGATCGCGCCGAAGAGGCGGTCGGCGATCTGCTGCCCGACCAGGGCCCACGCCCCCCAGCCGTCGAGCGCCATGGCGATGCCGACGGCACCGCCCCCGATCACACCCGCGGCCGACCGGACGGCGAGGGTGCGGTAGTCGAGGCGCCGGCGCAGCAGCCCCTGGTGGACGCCGACGACGCCGGCGAGCAGGGGCGCCGCCGCCGCGACGGCGATCATCGGCGCGAGCGTCGGCTGGCCGAACAGGGCTGCGATCGCCGGGGCGGCCAGCACGGTGGCGCCCGCGAGCACCACGCTGACGGCGACCGAAAGGGCGAACGCCGTGTCGAGGTGTCCCGGGCCCAGCGTCGGGCGCTGGACGATCACCTCCGTCAGCCCCTCGTCGAGCACCGTCTGGAGCGCCGCGAGGACGATCAGCACCATCGCGAACAGCCCGATCTCGACCGGATCCAGAAGCCGCGCCAGCACCGCGAAGACGATCAGCGACGCGACCTGGCGTCCCCAACCGTCGATCGACGCCCAGATGGCACCCGTGATCACCCTGTCGCGAAGTCGCATGGCCCCAGGCCTCCCGTTCGGTTCCCGACCGGGTCTAGGCGTGGTGGCGCCGGCCCTCAACGGCGCGGCCGGTCACCCCACTCCGGGGAAACCGTCGTCTGCGGGAATGCCTCCGCCGCTCCGCTCATCCGTGCGGTGGGGGGTAGGCGACGGCACCCGCCAGCGGAACGAGGCATCGAGCAGGCCCGCGCCGAGCAGGCGCCGCAGTTCCGCCAGCCGGGTGAACGGCGTCGCGCCGAAGGTGTCGCGATCGAGCCCGATCGCGTCGAAGAGCGCGCGCATTTCCCGTGCGCCGTCCACGACCGTGTGCCGACAGGCGAAGCCGGGCAGCACGGACCGGATCCGTGCGAAGGAGACGCGGTAGCTGCGGTCGTCCCCGGACGACGGACCGTAGGTGATCCGGCAGTCGGGGTAGACGTCGCCGACGATGTCGGCGACCTCGCGGACGCGGAGGTTCTGGTCGTCGTCCCCGACGTTCAGGATCTCCCCGCGGACCCTGTCCTCGGGCGCTTCGAGCACGAGGGCCACGGCCCGGGCGATGTCGCGCACGTGCACGAGGGGACGCCACGGCGTCCCGTCGCTCGTCATGGCGACGAGCCCCGTCGTCGCAGCGAGGCCGCACAGGTTGTTCAGCACGATGTCGAAGCGCATCCGTGGCGACGCGCCGAAGGCCGTCGCGTTGCGCAGGCAGGTGGTGGCGAACCCCTCCGCGGCCATCGCGGCGAGGTCGGCCTCGCAGGCGAGCTTGCACGCCGCGTACTCGGTGAGGGGCGCGGTGGGCGACGTCTCGGTCCGGACGTCGGATCCGCCGGCGCCGTAGACGCTGCAGGAGGAGGCGTAGACGAACCGGCGCACCCCCGCCGCCCTCGCCGCCCTGGCGAGGGTCATGCTGCCGCGGTGGTTGATCTCGCGCGTGATCGTCGGCGACAGCGCGCCCAATGGATCGTTGGAGAGTTCGGCGAGATGCACGACCGCGTCGAAGCCGGCGAGGTCTGCCGGGCCGACGTCGCGGGTGTCGCGCCGCAGGCCGGCGGGCCGGTCCGCCAGGTCGGGATAGAGAAGGCCCGCCGCGTAGAACCGTGTGTCGAGCCCCACGACCGCGTGGCCGTGGCCGGCGAGGATCGGGCAGAGGACCGCGCCGATGTACCCGTCCGCCCCCGTGACCAGGACCCTCATGGGGCACCGCGTCGATCGGGGAGGGGGGCGACGAGGGGGACCGATACGAGCGCGGCGGTGCCGACCTCGCGCCAGATGAAGACCGTTCCGCCGATCCGCTGGATCAGCTCGTGCATGAGGCCGAGGCCGCAACCGCTGGACAGGAGAGTCTTCTCGGAGATGCCGATCCCGTCGTCGCGGACCGACAGAAGCAGGTTGTTCCCCCGCAGCCGCAGTTCGACCCGGACGAGCCCGGACGCACGGCCGCGGAAGGCGTAGCGCAGCGCGTTGCGGACGAGTTCGTCGGCGACGAGGAGGATGGGGATGGCGATGTCCATCGCGACCGGCGCCGTGCCGGCGCACACCGACAGGTCGATCGTCATGCCTGCGTCCTGGGCGGGGATCGCGTGCCGCATCACCGTGTCGCGCAGCAGGGCGCCGACGTCGACCGTGCGTCCGTCGGACGCGTCGGCGGCGCGGGTCGTCGCCCGGATCAGGATCTCCAGCCGCCGTCGCAGGTCCGTCAGGGCCTTCGTCGCCGCGGGATCGCGGATCTCGGCCGCGTGGGCGTCGAGGCTCGCCGCCAGCAGCGAGAAGCCCATGGCCGCCGCCTCGGCGGTCGCGCGGACCGCCTCCCGCGCGGCGCCCTCGGGGTTCTGTCCCGTGGCGTCCTCGGTCCGGCCCGGCGTGGGCGTTCGCTGTGCGGTCACGTCGATCTCCCCTCGCGGGGCGAAGGCACCGGAACCGGTCCGCTTCGCCCGGTCGACTTGTCTCAGGTCGCGCGGCGCGGCGCCGCTGCGCACCCGGACAACCCCGGACGAGACCCCGAAGGCGCCCCCAGACGCGCCGATGGCCTGTCCGGGCGATCCCGTGTGCGCGCTTGCCAGGACCACCGCGTCGGCCGGAGGTCGGGTCATGCCGAACCTCCTGTCCGCCATGCGCCGGCTCCTGCCCGAACCCCTCCGGCTCGCGATCCGCGCCCGTCGTGCCGTCCGCGGCGGCGAGCGGGAACTCGCCATCGTCCCGGCGCTGTGCGACCGGGACGGGATCGCGGTGGACGTCGGTGCGAATCTCGGCGTCTACGCGGTCCACCTCCGCCGCCACTCGCGCGGCCTCGTGGCGATCGAGCCGGTCCCGGCGTTGGCCGAGCGGCTGCGACGGGGACTCGGCCCGCGCGCCACGGTGCTCGCCGTGGCGCTCTCCGACCGCGAGGGGGAGGCGACGCTCGCCATTCCCCGGCGCGGGGATGCGGACCTCCCGTCGCGCGCCACCCTCGAACCCGGCGCGAACCGGGAGTTCGAACGACGGACGCTCACGGTGCCGCTGCGCACGCTCGACGGGCTCGACCTGCAGGACGTCGCCGTGCTGAAGGTCCACACCGAGGGGCACGAGGCGGCGGTGCTGCGGGGCGGACGGCACACCCTCGCCCGGTGGCGCCCGGTCGTGCTCGTGGGGGCCGAGGAGCGGCACCGCCGGGGAAACCTGGCGGAGATCGCCGCCCTGATGGGGGAACTCGGCTACGCGGGCCACTTCGTCCACGACGGCGCGCTCCGGCCGCTGTCTGCGTTCGATCCCGCGCGCCACCAGGACCCCTGCCGCTCCAAGCCCGTCGGCGCCGCCCATCCGACCGACTACGTCCATAACTTCGTCTTCGTCCATCCCGACCGGGCGAGGGTCCTCGACCGGATCGCGGCGCTCCTACCGGGCGGTCAGGCCGTCTCCACCGCGGTCGATCCCAGCCCCACCCCGGCCAGCATCCCGCCGACCTCGTCGCGATAGACGGGGTTCAGGACCACCGCGAGGCGGGGCCGCAGCGTCGGCAGCCGGTGCGGGGCCACGACGGGATGTCCGGTTCCGGCGACGAACGTGCCGTCGCGCCGCGGGTTGGCGTCGACCACGGCCAACACCTCGGGCCCCGCCTGCAGCAGGTTCACCAGTGTTGTCGCCCGCGACCCGGCCCCCCACAGAACGACGCCGCCCCCCGCCGCGCGCCAGCCCGCGATGCGGGCCCGCCAGCGGTCGATGGTGCGTGCGGCGGCGGCGGCGAACCCCATGGCGGCGGCCAGCGTCGCGTCCGGCGGCTCCTCGACCGGGAGCGGCGCGCCCCCGGTCCCGCCCGGACGGGCCTCGACCAGCAGGCACTGCCCGCCGTGGAGGATCCGGATGCCGGTGAGCGTCAGTCCACGCCGCCGGAACAGCCGGGCGAGCGAGCCCGGCGTGAAGTAGCCGGCGTGTTCGTGATGCACCTCGAACGGGTTTCCCGCGCGCAGCAGATGGAGCGCCTCGGGCACGGTGAAGATCACCGTTGCCCCGGTCGCGGTCGCCGCGTCGCGGGCGAGGTCGGCGAGGCGGGCGGGGTCCGCCGCATGTTCCAGCGTCATCCGGCACACGACCACGTCCGCGCGGGCCGCCGCGGCGTCGGCGGCGTCGAAGAAGCGGCGGTGCACGCGGATCCGCGCCTCGCCCGGGCCGGCCCGGCCGGGCACGAACGCCGGGTCGAAGCCCTCGCCGGACCCCCCGGCCGTCTCCGCCAGCAAGGCGAGGAACTCCCCCTTGCCGCATCCGATCTCCAGGATGCGCCCGCCGGCGAGACCGTGCCGCGCGACCATGTCCCGCGCGAGGTCGTGCTGGAGGCGGACGAAGGCGGGGGACGCCGCCTGCGTCTCCTCCAGGTCGGGGCCGACATGGACCAGGGCGGGATCGAACGCGGCGTTGAAGACGAAGCCGCAGGTGCCGCAGGCGACGAGGCGGACGCGGCCCGCTTGTTCCGCGAGCGCCGCCGCACGGGTCGGGAACGGCCGGGTCCCGTTCGCGGGGAGGCGACCGAGGTCGATGACGGGGCGGAGGTCGGCGCCGTCGCAGGCGGGGCAGGTCTTGGTCACGGGTGTCAGGATGGGAGCCGCGGCGCCCCGGCACCATTCCCCCATCCGTTCGGGGGACGCGCGCGTCCGTGGTAGGGCCGCGTCCGATCCGCCCCCTCCGTCTGCGCCGTCGTCGGCGGCGCACCGCGGTGCCATGCATGCCCCGGGCGAGAGTGTGGGGACGGAGCATGCAGGATAGGGTGGCAGCAGCGGCCGCCGGGTCGGGCGAGGACCGTCCCGACGGTGCCAGAGGGCGCACACGTTGCCGGTTCTGCGGCGGCGGCCTTCATCCGGTCGTGGATCTTGGCCTCTCGCCGCCGTGCGAGAGCTTCGTCCCGCCCGAACGCGCCGGTGCGGGCGAGATGTTCCACCCGCTCGACGTCAGGATCTGCGGCGACTGCCGGCTGATGCAGATCGGCGAGTACGTTCCGGTGCGCGAGATCTTCGACGAGTACGCGTATTTCTCCTCCTATTCGGAGACCTGGGTCGCGCACGCCCGGGACCACGTCGCGACCATGGCCGCGCGGCTCGGGCTCGGGCCCGACAGCTTCGTGGTCGAGGTCGCCAGCAACGACGGCTATCTCCTGCGCGAGGTGACGGCGCGGGGCATCCCGTGCCTCGGCATCGAGCCGGCGGCGAACGTCGCCCGCACGGCGGTCGCCCGCGGCGTCCCCACGCGGGTCGCCTATTTCGGGCGCGCGCTGGCCGACGAGCTGGCGGACGAAGGACGGACGGCCGACCTCGTGGTCGCCAACAACGTGCTGGCCCAGGTGCCCGACCTCAACGACTTCGTGGCCGGGCTCGCCCGCATCCTCAAGCCGGACGGCGTGCTGACGATCGA
>Ga0315907_10006789_pt1 | contig 12047 bp, 7 predicted proteins | sample LakEriMetagenome_3_FD_203525 | JGI IMG/M metagenome (GOLD analysis project Ga0315907, IMG submission 203525) | Freshwater fungal communities from buoy surface, Lake Erie, Ohio, United States - Buoy 12 MA123 | ecosystem: Environmental > Aquatic > Freshwater > Lake > Lake biofilm | place: USA...
GCTGGCGACGCAGCGCCACGGCCCGGCGCTCGCACTGCCGACGGGCGGCCTCGGCCTCGCCGTCACCATCGGCCTGGCCATCGCCATCGCCATCGGCACTGGCACTGGCACTGGCACTGGCACTGGCACTGGAATCAGCATCGCCACCAGCATCACCGGCAGGAAGCACGATCAACGGAAGCGGCAGGGGCGCCGCAGGCAGGATCTGCTGCATCGGCTGCCCATCGACCAGGCGGACAACGCAGCGCAGGCTGCTCTGACGGGTGAGCAGCAGCTGGAGGCTGCGGCTGAGCAGCTGGGGGTCCAGCGGACCGTGCAGCTCCCAGCCCATGGCCATGGAATAGGCGGAGCCCTGTCCCATCCGATCCAGCAACCACAAGCCCTGTTGCGCCGGCGAGAGGGGCGCCAGGGTCGCGTCCGGCGGCAGGCGCTGGTCCCCCTCGGACTGCGGCTGGGGCCAGGTCGAGGGACCAGCCGCTGGCACGCTGAGCAGCCGGGCCGTCAGGCGCTGTCCCAGATCGGCCGCCTGCTCCGCCAGGGTCGGCAGGCGGAACACCCAGGAGGGCGGCAGCTCCAGGCCAAGGCGGCCGCCGAGGCGAGCCACCAGGCTGGCGGCCGCCAGCGAATGGCCACCGAGCACAAAAAAGTTGTCCTGGGCCAGTGCCGGCGCCCTGCCGAGAACGCCGGCCCAGAGGGCAGCCAGGCTGCGCTCCGCATCCGTGAGCGCCCGCGGGGCGGCCGTGCCCCCAGGCTCGAGGCCGAAGTGCGCGGCCAGATCGCGACGCCGGCGCTTGCCACCGGGGTGCACAGGGAGATCGGGCACTACCAGCAACGGCTGCGGCACATGGTGGGCATCGAACTGCCCGAGGATCAGCTGGCGCAGCTCCTGGGGCAGGTCGATCGGTCCTGATCCCGGGCTGCCCTCCAGCACGACGGCGGCGGCCACCATCTGCCCGAGCAGCGGATGGGGCACCGGAAACACCGCGGCCTCGCGCACCAGGGGATGGGCGAGCAACAGCGCCTCGATCGGCTCCGGGGCAATGGCGAGCCCGCCCCGCTCGATCCGCTCCGCCAGCCGTCCCGACAGGAACAGATCCCCGTCGGCGTCGCAGTGGCCGAGATCACCGGTGCGCAGCCAGGGGCCGTGGAAGCTGCGGCGATTGGCCTCGGGGTCATCGAGGTAACCGCCCATGACGTTGGCGCCGCGGATCGCCACCTCGCCACTGACCCCGGGCGGCAGCGGTTGACCCTGGGCATCGAGGATCGCGATCTCAGGCCCTGCGGCGCGACCGACGCAGCCGGCCTTGCGGGGATGGGGAGGCAGGCGGTTGCTGCTGATCTGGGGCGCCGCCTCGGTCATGCCATAGGCCTCGATCAGGGGCACGGCCAGCAGGCCCTCCAGGCGCTCCAGTAGGGGCCGGGGCATGGGCCCCGAAGCGGAGCGGACAAAACGCAGCGACGGAGGGGTGAGCAGCTCGGGTCGCCGCTGCAGCCAGTCGGCGATCAGGGCATGCATTGCCGGTGCCGCCGAGTACCAGGTGGGGCGTAGCTGCTGCCAGGCCTCAAGGAGCGCGTCCTGGCTGAAGGAATCCGGCACATGCACCTGCGAGCCGCTGAGCAGGGAGGCCAGGATCAGGCTCAGGCCATGGATATGCGCCAGGGGCATCGGATCGAGACAACGATCCGCGGACGTGAGTGCCAGAACCGACCGCAGGCTGTCGGCAGCAGCGAGCAGGTTGGTGTGGGTGAGGGGCACAAGGCGGGGCTCGGCCGTGGTTCCCGAGGTGGTGAGCAGCAGGGCAGACGGCTCGCCGGGGCCCTGGGCGCCTGCCGTGTCGAAGGATCGGCCCGCGGGCGGCAGCGGGCCGGCAGGCTCCACGGCCAGCAGCCCCTGCCCAGACCCGGGATGGGCCGCCAGCGCGACGACCGGCAGACCGCAGGCGGCGGCGGCCGCGGCGATGACGGGGTCGGTGGTGTCGGGAACAATCATCAGGCGGGGAGCCAGCCGTCGCAGGCGCCGCTCGAGAGCGGGTGCGGCAAGCCCGGCTGGCACCGGCGCCGCGGTGCAGCAGCTGGCGACCGCCAGGATGGCGGCGGCCCCTTCCGGGCCGGAGGGAGCCACGAGAACGACTCTGTCGGCAGGCTGGAGGCCGGAGCGGCGCAATTGGCCGGTGGTGTGCTCAAGCAGCACCAGAAGCCGCCTGTAGGTCCACTGCGTTCCACCGGACCCGCTCAAGGCTGTCGCCTGCGGCTGACGATCGGCTATCGCGGCAAAGGCGCTATCCAGCCGGGATGCGATCGGGGAACACGGGGACTGCATGGGCTACAGGATGGTCCGAGACGGGCTGGCGGGGCGAACAGAGGGAGCAGCGCAAACACTGAGGCGCCGACCGTCTGCGGTGAACCAGCCGAACAGAGCTGCTGCTACAAAGGGCTTCAGGCTGATCAATCCCCGCAGGAGCTCCCTCGCCAAGACGGTGATCTGAGGGAAAATCCCAGCAGGAGTCGCCAGAAGTTTGCGATCGGAATCAGCGCATTTTTCAGGCAAGGAACAGAGACGGATAAAATGAGTTTGCTCTAGAGAATGACTTTTCTCTGGAGATTCAGAACTTGATATTTCGCCATAATTTTTTCATCATCGTCCATGGCCTGTCAACACGGGCCGGCGACACGGACCAGCGGCAGCCCGAGCACCGGCCCTGCCATGGCCCGTCCAGGGAGCCGTCGCGCCAAGGCCCCAGGTTGTCCGGGGCGTCAGCAGTGAGCAGGCTTCCCGGCCCTCGCTCGGCGGGGCGGTCGGTTGCCGCAGGGGTCGCGGGTCCGACGCCTGCCGCTGAATCCCCCCGGTAGCGCGCTGGTAGCCGTCGGGCGCCCCGATCAGCGGTCAGCCGCCGCAGCTGACCCGTCGTTCGCAGCGAAGGGTGAACGCGCCACAAGCGCCGCGATCCCCAGCTGCTGGCGCCACTGGGCCAGCGGCCGCTCCCAGCCCTCCTCCCAGCGCTGGGCCAGAAGGGGCGCGCAGACGCGACCCAGCTCCAGCCCATAGGCCACGGCCTGCCCCACATCCACCTGGCCAGCCGATGGACCCTCCAGACAACGGTGCAGCAGATCGGCCCCCAGCAGCATGGCGCTGCCTGGCCAACGCAGCTGCATCACGTTCACGGCGCTCATCGCCGCTTCCCCGGCCGACGTGGGCGGGCAGCCGCACACCACGTGCCAGAGGTCGTGGGTGTGACGCACGCGCAGATGCAGCCAGGTGTCGTCGCCAGAGGTGCCGGACTGCAGCACCGGATCCGGCAGCGGCTGGCCACCGGCAGCGGCGAACCAGCTGGCGAAGGCATGGCCGAGGCTCTCCGCTGGCAGCGCCAGCAACTCGGCCTGGCTGGGCCAGCGCCCCCAATAGCGCTCACGGATCAGTGGCGCGATGGCCGGGTCTTGGCGCAGGGCGGTGCGGGCGGCATCCGCCGCCGGCGTGACGTAACTGCGGGAGAACAGATCGAAGCCGTGCCCCAGATCATCCGGGTTGGCGGCCAGGGCCGAGAGGTCGGTGGCCAGGTGCAGCAGCTGGCGGCGCAGGGACGAACGCATCACAGGGGTAGGCAGGCCCACGGCAGCTGGAGGCATGGTGGCCCAGGAGCCGCCTAGGCCGCGCCAACCAGCCGGCGACGCCAGCGCTCGTAGGGGATGGGCAGCAACAAGGCAACGAGCATGTAAAGCAGGACCGTGCCGGTGACGCTGGCGTCAGCCGCCGTGCCGGTGACGCTGGCGTCAGCCGCCGTGCCGGAGCCCATGGCGAGCAGCAGCGCCACGGCCGGATGCCGATGAACCACTGCCGAAGCCAGCACCGCCCGCTGCGCGGGTTCCGGGCCGCCCAGCAGGTGCCCGATCAGCAGGCCCAGGGCCACAACAGCCAGGATCAGTGCCAGTGTTCCCTGTCCAAGGACTCCCAGGATCGCGGGGAGCTGCAGCGGCAGCAGCACCGCCAGGCCGAGCAGCAGCAGCACCCCACCCCAACGCTCGGCGCGGGAAGCCAGCCGCGGCGCGGCAGCCGGAGTGAGCCGGGCGAGGACCATGCCCACGGCCAGCGGCAGGGCAACGGTGACCAGAAGCACCTGCTCAACCGCCAGGGGCCGCAGGCTGACCTGGACCCCGAACAGGGCCTCGACGATCCAGAGCATCACCGGAATCACCAGCAAGGCCACGGCTGAGGACAGCACCTGCAAGCCGATCACGTAGTCGCTGCGGGCACCCAGGGCGGCACCCTTGCGGGCCCAGGGCGGCAGCACGGGCGACACCGCCAACCCCAGCAGCACCGCCCCGACACCGGCCTGGAGCGGCAGCATCCACACCAGGGCCAGGACCAGAGCGGGTAGGAACAGATACATCGCGACCAGCGCACGAAGGGCCAGCGCCGGGCGTCGCAGCAGCAGCAGCGGCTGCTCCAGACGCGCCCGCAGGCCGATGGCGACCACGAGCAGGACCACCCCGAGGAGCAGAACCAGCTTGAGAACAAGCACGGGAATCAAACAAGCGATCGCATCGGTGGTGGCTGCCCGACCGCAGCGCTGGCCTCAGTGAACCAGATCCGCGTCGCCATCTGCAGCCGGGCCGATCGCCGGGTCTGTGCACAGCTTCAAACTGACCCTTTGCATGAAAACAAAAAACAGGATGGACACATGGCCTTCAAGCCATAAGATCAGATCTTGATCTCCCTGAATCCATCGTCGTGACTTCACGACATCTGCTGCTTGGAAGCCTGACGATCCTGTGCCTCTCCGGACCAACAATTGGCAATCAGATCAGTGATGCCTACGACTTTCGTGGCATACAAACCCGAAAGACGACCTTTCCATCGGGCCACCTATCGACCAAGATCGAATACCATCCTCCTTCAGAAATACCTGGCAAGGACAGTACCTATGCCATTAAGATGACAACAACAACATACAGTGTCATCAATTACGAGCCCAGAGCTCCGATCGAGAATGTGTTTCTTGTAGACTGCAATAAAAAGACCGTAACTACAATTTTGGAGATCATTCATTTTGAGAACGGTAAAATAGATCTGGGCCCCGCGGAGCCCGAAGCAATTAGCAGGATCACCTCAGAACTGAAGAAAAACAATTCCATATCCGTGGCAAAAGTCAGGGATCTGGAGCGAGTCAATATCGACGAGTCTGTGTACACCACGGCCCAGATCACCGCGTACGATCTCGTTTGTGGGTCAGATGGCGCGAAAAGCTAGTCCGCCAAAGACTGGCGTGACGTTCAGACCTTCAGCAGCCGACAGAGGCCGGCTTCGATCCCTGTCAGCTGGGCGGGAATGCGGTTCGCAGCCTTGGCTGTCAGTTCTTGCCGAACCAACATCTACGGCAGCAGCGGCCTGACCACCGGCCGGTGGACGACAACACGACAAGACAACAGGGCCTGGATGTAATCGGGAAGTGCCCGGTCTAAACCCTCGCACGCGATGAGAACTCGCTTAATTCAACAGAGGCAGCATCAGGTTTCCGGGATTCCACAAAGAAACGCCTTGTCTCGCCCTGCAAACCTTTATCTGCCAGAACAACCCGGTCAACAACCTCACCCTTGCTGTTGAACACACTAAAAACCATAGAAAGATCACCACAGGGACGATCAACACATTTAACCTCAAAAACCTGGATCAATCCGCCCCCATAGAGGCGGGGTGCATGACAAAGGCCAGGACACCAACGATAAAAGACTCCTGACCCATCATGTCTCCATCCTTGGATGGCCAGCAGCTGCCGCTCGGACGGTTGCTGCAAGGAAAAGCGAAGCTTCTGATGATAACTTCCAGCCCAGAATCCAAGGCCAAGGAAGAACAGGCTGCAAAGAAACCACCTCAGAAAAGCAGCAGGATGGTTTGATCGCTCTCGCTTGGAATCATCATGCCGACTTGGACCTTGCGAGGAACCTTCCAGCTCGGCCAAGAGCTGACGCAGACGCTCATCCCGCAAGGGGTCATCAATCTCCTTCGCCATAATCATCCGAATAGAGAGATTTAAACATCAAGCCGGCGCCGGCAGCGATCATCACAATCATCGTCACGAGTGCCCATAGCGTTGTCGGCATGAACCTCATGCTGATGCTATGCAGGATGCCGACAACCAGCGCCGCTGCCGATCCCCAGACCAACAGCCAAGCCAACTTGCGAGAGGCCGTCAGAAACAACATCGCCACTCCCAGTCCCAATGGAATCATCAGCAATCCCATTCCCTCTGACACACCACCGATCGGCGGCAGCGCCCAGGCACCGCCATAGCCATATCGCAATCCGCCACGAGAAGCACCAGGAAAGCGTCCAAAACCGATACCAGCACCAGCCGTTGTCACGATCACCTGATTGAGCAGCAAAAAGATTCCACCGGCAAACAAACCCCCGCCCAGCAGAAACGAGAGGAAATCCTGCGCAGGCTTGCGGCTCATCGAGATGGGCGGGATCTGTTGGAATTGTGACGGGACGCCGCTGCACTGTCATCCCCCGATCGGGAGCGCTCGCCTTCAATCCGCCACCGAAGCCTGCCTGCCGATTTCCCCATCCGTCACCGCCCCGCCAGATCCCTTACGGGACCGGACGACTCAGGCCGCGACGCGTTCCGGTGGATGCTGCGCCAGGACCTGCTTGAGATAGCGCCCCGTGTGACTGGTCGGGTGGGCAGCGACCTCCTCAGGAGTGCCGCAGACCACGATCTGACCGCCCTTGTCACCACCCTCGGGGCCAAGGTCGATCAACCAGTCGGCACAGCGAATCACATCAAGGTTGTGCTCGATCACCAGGATCGAATTGCCCTTATCGACCAGACGCTGCATCACATCCATCAGCTTGTGCACGTCGTAGAAGCTGAGTCCCGTGGTGGGTTCATCGATCAGGTACAGGGTCTTGCCGGTGGCCCGCTTCGAGAGCTCGGAGGCCAGTTTCACCCGCTGGGCCTCACCTCCGGAGAGGGTGGGGGCCGGCTGGCCAAGCTTGACGTAGCCCAGCCCCACATCCACCAGGGTGCGCAGACGATCGGCCGCCTGGGGAATAGCGCTGAACACCTCGGCGGCCTGCTCCACCGTCATCTCCAGCACATCGGCGATGGTGTGACCGCGATAGGTGACCTGCAGGGTTTCGCGGTTGTAGCGCGCCCCCTTGCAGACATCGCACTGCACATACACATCGGGCAGGAAATTCATCTCGATCACATTGACCCCTTGACCACTGCAGGCCTCACAGCGGCCGCCCTTGACGTTGAAACTGAACTGGCCCACCTGGTAACCACGGGCCTTGGCCTCCACCGTGGCGGCGAACACCTGGCGGATCGGATCGAAGGCGCCGGTATAGGTGGCCGGATTCGAGCGGGGGGTTCGACCGATCGGGCTCTGGTCGATCACGATCACCTTGTCGATGGCCTTGATGCCGCGCAGCTCCTGCAGGCCGGTGGGGAAGGGCACCTTCAGCCCCAGCCGGTGCTCGAGGGCCGGATGCAGCAGTTCATTCACCAGGGTGCTTTTGCCGCTGCCGCTGACACCGGTGACGCAGACCAGTCGCCCGAGGGGGATCTCCACCGTGAAGTCGCCCAGGTTGTTGCGGCTGCAACCCACCAGCGTCAGGCGGCGGCTGCCGGTGTCGCGGCGCTCGGCGGGTGTGGGGATCGAACGGCGGCCGCTCAGATAGGCACCGGTGAGCGACTCCTGCGATTGCAGCAGATCCTCCAGGCTGCCTTCGGCGACGATGTTGCCGCCATGCACGCCGGCTCCAGGGCCAATGTCGACGAGGTGATCAGCGGCGCGGATGGTGTCCTCATCGTGCTCGACCACGATCAGGGTGTTGCCCAGGTCGCGCAGCTTCAGCAGGGTGGCCAGCAGGCGGTCGTTGTCACGCTGGTGCAGACCGATGCTCGGCTCATCGAGCACATACAGCACCCCGCTCAGTCCGGCACCGATCTGGGTGGCGAGGCGAATGCGCTGGGCCTCACCGCCGGAGAGGGTCATCGCCGGCCGATCGAGACTGAGGTAGTCGAGGCCCACGTCGAGCAGGAACCGCAGGCGCATACGGATCTCGCGCAGCACCAGATCACCGATCTGGATCTGGCGGGGAGTCAGCAGCGGTTCATCGCCTTCACTGCTGCCCACCCCCATCAGCGCCTCGATCCGGCGCAGGCTCTCGGCCACGCTCACGGACGTGAGCTCGTGGATGGCATAGGGACCGACCCGGACCGCCAGGGCTTCGGGCCGCAGCCGCAGCCCGTGGCAGGACGCGCAGGGCACCAGCTCCAGGAACTTCTCCAGCTTCTGGCGGATCGCCTCGCCGCTGGCGTCCCGCAGCTGGCGCTCCAGGATCGGCAGCACCCCCTCGAACGGGCGCAGATACGACTGGCCCTTGCGGTAGCGGCTGTCGGCCTGGATCGGGATCGGCTCCTTGCTGCCATGCAGCAGCACCTCCTGTTGTTCGGCGCTGAGCTGGTTCCAGGGGGTCTTGATCTCGAAGCCAAAGGCCTCGCCCACCGAATAGAGCAGCGAGAAGTAATAGCTGTTGTCCTTGTCGCTCCAGGGGGCGATCGCGGCGTAGACCGGCAGGGTGGGGTCGGGGATCACCCGCTCGCGGGTGAACTTGCGCAGATGGCCGATGCCGTGGCAATCGGCGCAGGCGCCGTAGGGGCTGTTGAACGAAAACAGGCGCGGCGACAGCTCCTCCATCACCGCCCCGTGCTCGGGACAGGCGAAGTTCTCGGAATAGAGCCGCTCCCGCTCCACACCCTCGGGCAGCTCCTCACCGCTCTTGGGCACCACCTCCACCAGGGCCAGCCCCTCGCCGCGCTTGAGGGCGGTGCGCAGGGAGTCGGTGAGGCGCTCCTGGATGCCCTCCCGCGCCACCAGACGATCGACCACCACCTCGATGTGGTGGGCATGGTTCTTGTCGAGCTCGATGTTGTCGGCGAGTTCGCGCACTTCGCCATTGATCCGCACCCGGGCGAAGCCCTCGGCCACCAACCCGGACAGCAGCTTGACGTGGGTGCCCTTCTTGCCCCGCACCACCGGGGCCAGCAGCTGGTAGCGGGTGCCCTCCGGCAGGGTGAGGATGTGATCGACCATCTCGTCGATGGTCTGGGGACGGATCGAGCGGTCGCACTGGGGGCAGTGGGGTTCGCCGGCCCGGCCGAACAGCAGCCGCAGATAATCCTGGATCTCCGTCACCGTCCCCACCGTGGAGCGGGGGTTGTGGCTGGTGGACTTCTGATCGATCGAGATCGCCGGTGACAGGCCCTCGATCGCGTCGACATCGGGCTTGTCAACCTGGCCGAGGAACTGGCGGGCGTAGGCCGAGAGGCTCTCGACGTAGCGGCGCTGGCCCTCGGCGAAGATCGTGTCGAAGGCCAGCGAACTCTTGCCGCTGCCGCTGACGCCGGTGAACACCACCAGCCGGTTGCGCGGGATCGTCAGATCGATGTTGCGCAGGTTGTGCTGACGGGCGCCGCGGACCCGGATCACGTCCTCGAGGCTGCCGCCGTTGAGGGTGCGCAGGGCCGCCGCCGCGCCCTTGCCACCGGCCTGCACCGGCGCCTCGGATCCGGCCGTGGACCCGTTGCGGGCGCGGGGCATGGACGTCACTCGGGAGCCGCTGAGTCTATGGGCTGCGGCCGGGAAGCTTCGGCAAGGCCCGTCATGGCCAGCGGCCGGGGAGCGCCGCCAGCACCAGCTCCTGGCTCACCTGCCACAGGCGGCGCCCCTGGTCGGGATCAAGCGCGGCCGGGGCGATGCGCACGGCGGTGGGCCAGCCCCGCAGGCCGCCCCACTGGTCCGGTCCGTAATGACCGCCGGGCTCGGCCTCCGGGGCGGTGGCGGCGAACAGCTGGGGAAGGGCCCCCATGGCGGCGCTCTGAAACAGGGGGTCGAGCAGGCGGTAGCCCAGCGCCTCCATCCGCGAACCGCTGGCCTGCAGCGAAACGGGCTGGAGATTGGTGCGGGCCAGACCGGGGTGGGCCGCCAGGGAGAGGATGCGGACGGGGGCGGCGTCGGACGGATCGCCGACCTGGGCCTGCGGGGGGGGCGTGTCGGGAGCGGCGCTGGGATCCGTTGCCGCGTCGAGCCGCCGCTGCAGTTCGAGGGCAAAACTGATGTTGGCCAGCTTGCTCTGGGAGTAGGCCTTCCAGCGGTCGTAGCGGCGCTCGCCCTGCAGATCCTGGAAATCGAGGCGGCCGAAGTACTGGGCGCCGGAGGTCACGGTGACCACGCGGGCATCGGGCCGCCCGTTCAGCAGCGGCAGCAGGGCGCCGGTGAGGGCGAAGTGGCCGAGATGGTTGGTGCCGAACTGGAGCTCGAATCCCTGGCGGGTGAGCCGGCGGGGCACCCCCATCACGCCGGCGTTGTTGATCAGCAGGTCGAGGTGGCCATAGCGGTCCGCCACGGTGGCGGCCGCCCGCACGACGCTGTCGAGATCCGCCAGATCGAGGTCGATCAGGTCGATCGGACCGGTGGCCGTGGTCAGCAGCTCCAGGCGCGCCGCCTCGGCCCGGGGCCGGGAGCGGCAGGCCAGCAGCACCGTGGCGCCCCGGTTGGCAAGCGCCCGGGCGGTTTCCAGACCCAGGCCGCTGCTGGCCCCGGTGATCAGGGCGAGCCGGCCGGTCTGGTCGGGAATGTCAGCGATGGTCCAGGGCATGGGCCGAGTGTCCCACGTTCGGGACACTCGCGGCAGCCTCAGGCGGCGCCGGATCGGGAGCGGCGGAGCTCCGGACGCTCGAGCAGGCTGGCGGCATAGCTGCGCACCTCGCCGGAATCACCACCGGCCAGCTCCGCCAGTTCCCCCTGCCGCTCCCCGTCATCGCGCAGCAGCTGAACGCGGGTGTGGGTCTGCTCCGACTCCACCACCTTGCTGACCCGGAAATGGTGGTCGGCCGCCGCCGCCACCAGGGGCTGGTGGGTGACGCAGAACACCTGGCGGCTGGCGGCGAGCCGGCGCAGCAGATCGGCCATGGCGCCGCTCACCCGGCCGCTGACGCCGGTGTCGATCTCATCGAACAGCAGGGTCACGTGGGCATCGGCGTCGGCCAGGGCCGTCTTGAGGGCGAGCAGAAAGCGGCTCATCTCGCCACCGGAGGCCACCTCGGCGAGGGGGGCCAGGGGCTGGCCCGGGTTGGCCGAGAACTGGAACTGCACGGCATCGGCCCCCTCCTCGCCGGCCTCGCAGGGGGAAAGGGACACGGCGAAGCGCACGTGGGTCAGCCCCATCGGCCGCAGGGCCTCCATCAGCTGATGCTCCAGCCGGGCCGCCGCCGTGGCACGCCCCTCGCTGAGCCTGCGGTTGCAGCGGTCGCGCTCGAGCCGGGCCTCCTCCTCGCGACGCTCAAGATCAGCCAGGACGCTGGCGCTGTCGGCCTCGGCCAGGCGCTCGCGCAGGCGATCGCGCACAGCGATCAGCTCCGGCAGATCCCTGCCGTGACGGCGCTCCAGGGTGCGCAGCTGGGACAGGCGGTCCTGCAGCTCCGCCAGCTGTCCCGGATCGCTCTCCAGGGAGGCGCCATAGCGGTCAAGATCGCGCCCCAGATCCTGCAGGCTGGCCAGCAGGTCGCTGCAGGTGGAGCGCAGGGGCGCGACGCTGGCATCGAGCGCTTCCATCTGCTGCAGCTCCTGCTCGCACACCGCCAGGTGGTCCAGGGCCGAGGGGGCACCGTCGTCCCCCTCCTGCAACCGGGCCAGCAGAGCCATCACGCCCTCCTGCAGGCGGACGCCATGGCAGAGCCGGTCCTGTTCGATCTGGAGCCGCTCCCGTTCGCCGGGATCCTCCAGACCAGCCTGCTCCAGATCCTCGAGCAGCTGCTCCTGCTGCTGGCGCTCCCGCTCCAGCCGCTCCAAGTCGGCCCGCAGGCCGGCGAGCTCCGTCGCCAGAGCACGCCATTTACGGTGGGCCCGGCGCACGGCATCGAGCGGAGCCAACAGCGCCTCGCCGCCAAAGCGGTCGAGCCAGCGGCGCTGCTGCCCCGGCCGGGCGAGCTGCTGGGTCTGGCCCTGAACGGTGAGATCGAGCAGCAACGGCCGCAGCTGCT
>Ga0315907_10006791_pt1 | contig 12046 bp, 9 predicted proteins | sample LakEriMetagenome_3_FD_203525 | JGI IMG/M metagenome (GOLD analysis project Ga0315907, IMG submission 203525) | Freshwater fungal communities from buoy surface, Lake Erie, Ohio, United States - Buoy 12 MA123 | ecosystem: Environmental > Aquatic > Freshwater > Lake > Lake biofilm | place: USA...
CATTATTAACAAGGGCAAGACAGAGGAACAGAAATAGATAAAACGCTTTCATCTTCTAAATTTAAGCAATTTTAATCATCAAGCTGCATTCGTAGCTTTTGACTTAATTGCCGATTGTAGGTCTCCATTAAATACTTTAAATAATTATCGGTAGACTTTGAAATACAGCGGGTATAATTCTTCAGTCGATGCTCAATGTGCTCTTGCAATAATTCCATGCATCTAAATCCTTCCGTGAGCGTGGTAGCTTTCTTTACGATTGCTTCGAAGTGATTATTCATAGAATTCTCAATGGCGAGTTTACCTTTGATTCCGGCATCAAGGCATTCATAATAATTCTCCTTTATATTGAAGGCCGAGAGAATTTCTACATCAAAATACTTTTCCATTCCCTTGGAAAATTCGTATTCAATTTCAAATTCTAAATCTTCAAGTTCTGAAATTCGAGATTCTAGAAAGCGGTCAGGAAAACGAAAAGCATCTTGCCAATTGATATGATCTTGCCAATACCCAAAGCGTCTAACATTATTCCCTAAGTCGATTACTTGGAAATTGGTTTTTCCTGGAATGCTTCGAGAACCCCTTCCAATCATTTGATGATATAAGGTAAGGGAGCGAGTCGCACGATTCAGAATGATGGTCTGTACAGAAGGTTCATCAAAACCCGTGGTTAAGATTCCAACGGAAGTTAAAATGGCATCAGGTGTTTCTTTAAACCATTTAAGGGTGTCTTTACGGTCCTTATCGCTAAAGGTAGAATCTAAATGCTTTACCTTATACTTGTGTTTTTTGAAGAGTTCAAACACATGAATTGAGGTTTCTATACCTGCATTAAAAATTAAGGTTTTGGTTCCGAGAGCCACTTCTTCGTATGCGAAAAGTAGCTTTTCTTGCATGAAAAAATTACTGTAAACAACATCTGAACTTGAAATGGTAAAGTCACCGTTATTTCCAATTTTCAACCCGTGAAGGTTTACATCGTAGTTATAGGTTTCTGCATCTGCCAAATACCCCATTTTAATCAATCCAGCAATGCTTTCGCCCGTAATTAATTTATGGTAATGGTCTTTTAAGGGTAAGGTTTTATTGCTGCTCAGTGGTGTGGCCGTTACGCCAAGGATGCTGCTGTTTCCATAGTATTGAAAGATCTTCCTGAAGGAATTGTAATGTGCTTCATCGACGATTACTAATCCTACATTCTCAATAAAATCCTGGTTGTCTTGTAAGCGATTGTTCAGGGTCTCCACCATGGCAATGTAACAATCACAGTCTAATTGGTCTTCAATCGTTTTGACCTCAGAGTTAATGATTTTATTTTTTACACCAATCGCTAATAATTGATGTGAGGTTTGAACAGAAAGCTCAATTCGGTGGGTTAGAATTAATACGCGCTTACCCCATTCTTGCAAATATTGCTTAGCAATGGCCGAAAAAATCACCGTTTTTCCACCACCTGTAGGCAGCTGATAGAGCAAATTAAACGGATGTTCATTGGTTCTAAACTCGTCAAGTACTTGTTTAACAGTTTGTTCTTGAAAAGGGTATAGTCGCTTGGCCTCGTAAAGGTCGGTATCAATCATGCAGGGGGTAAAAGCGCAAATTTACGTTGCTTTTAGGGAATTCCCATGACTTATTTATAATCTATTCCATTTTGCTACTAAAATACCACAGGCAACAGCGGCATTCAAGGATTCTGCACCACCTGTTCGTGGGATTGATATGCGATGGCTTAGGTAGGGCATAACCTCTTCAGATATTCCTTTTCCTTCATTTCCGATAACTAAAACACCTTCAGGTTCCATGGTCATTTCTTGAATGGATGAGCCATCCATCACAGCGCCATAAATTGGTATTTTAAGGTCTTTGAGGATTTCCGTAAGGTTGCAGTAAGAAATAGACACCCTGAAAATACTGCCCATTGTGGCTTGGATCGTTTTTGGATTATAACAATCTGCCGTTTGTTCCGATGCGAGGATGCTTGTAATACCAAACCAATCAGCAATTCGAATGATTGTCCCAAGATTTCCTGGGTCTTGGATGTTATCTAAACAGATTACTCGGTGCTTAATTATCGGGCTTACTTGCGTTGGTATACGAAGTACTGCAAGAATGTCTGAGGAATTTTTAAGGCTTGAGATGCGTTGCATTTCATTGGGGGAACAGTGTTTAATCGGACAAGATGTATTATCGGACAGTTCATCCGTAATGCCGGAATTAGCTACAATTAAAACGAGCTCGAAGCGCTCCTGTTGGATGGCTTCCTTTACCAATTTGTGTCCTTCGATGATAAAACACCCAGATTCCTTGCGTCCAGATTTGTCGCGCATTGAACGAATCCATTTAATATCTGCAGAAGTAAGCTTTTCCATTGCCCGAATTTCTTAATTTTGTTTTGTATAATGATGAAAAAAATCGCCTTAACGTTTTTCTGTTTAGCTGTCCTTTTCAGTTGTAAGATTGCAAAAAATGTCCCTAAAGGATTTGTTTTATTGCAAGAAAACGAGGTGAAATTACAAAAAAGAGGGGGAACACTCACGGCTTCAGAATTGGAAGCTGTAATTCGACAACAACCAAATCAAAAATTACTCGGGATGCCCTTTCGATTAGCGGTTTTTAATGCCGTTGATTCAGCAAAGGTTGCAGAAAAAAGACACCGTAAGAATGAAAAGTTGCTCGCAGAAAATGCGAAAAACATTGCTAAAATGAATCGCATCAATGCGCATCGTATAACCAAAGCACGAAACAAAGGAAAGGATTATTACACCGAGAAAATTATTCCACTAAAAGACGTAGAGCATCCACGTAAGTTCCTAAGAGAGTGGATGAAATTTAAATACGGCGAGAAGCCAGTAGTTTTTGATACAAACTTATATGTGAAATCGATTGATCAATTGGGGATTTTATTGCGAAAAAAGGGGTATTATGAAGGCGTGGTTGAAGCCGAAGTTATCAGAGATTATAAGAAACGGACTGCGAAAGTAATTTACAAGGTTTCAGCAGGTAAGCCCTACATCATTGATTCACTATACCTTAAAGGACCGGATAAAGTGGTTAATTTATACAAGGCTTACGTGAAAAGGCAGGTGAAATCTACGGGCGAACATCCGATACTAAATAAACCGCTCGATGAGGATATTTTAACCTCGCACAGCGAGTTGGTAGCCCGTGAAATGAGAGATATGGCCTTGTTTGGTTTTTATAATTCTAACATTCGGTATTTAGCAGATACCAATGCACGTAACAAGACTGTGATCTTAGGAATTGAGTTTCTGCCAAGAAGAATTCCGCATCCAAGCATAGAAGATAGTTTTATTGTATCGGCATTCAAAGATTATTATGTCAATAAAGTAATTTATCATTTAAGCGATACCAATCGCATTCATACATCCTTTAAGGAGTATTTGGCAAGTAAGCAGGTGTTTTCATCCAAAGATGACCTAGAATCGGAGTTTTTAGCCACTACAGAGCGCTTAGAATACAGAAAATTGAAATGTGATAAAAATGCAATGAAGCGTTTTAAGCTTACCAAGCACGACCTAAATCCATTCCGGATGGTAGATGTTTATTACAATGGGGATAAACCCGGGGTGAAGCCTCATTTATTAGAACTTCAAAACTATTTGGAACCAACAAATTACTTTAAAGATAAATACCTAGAGCGCAGTTACCAGTTCCTAAATCAATTGAATCTATTCACTACAATTAAACCTGTTTTTTACGAAATACCTGGAAAAAACCTAGTTGATGTGCATTACTACTTGATCCAAGGAAAAAAGCAATCCTATTCGTTTGAACCAAGATTCACCTCTTCGTTTGGTTTATTAGGTGTTAATGCATCCATGAATTATGTCAATAAGAATGTTTTTAGAGGAGGCGAGAAATTTACCCTAACGCTTGGAGGTGGTTTTGAATCCCAACCCATTGTATTCGATGACGGGTCAACGAAAGGTAGAACCTTCAATACACTAGAATTTGGACCAAATGTAAAAATTGAAATCCCGGGATTATTTCCTGCGCCTGTTTGGGCTTTATCCAAACGACAAAAACCGGTCACCATTATTGGATCTGGACTGAATTTCGAAAGACGAGATATTTTTACGCGCCGTGTATTTCAAATGAACTATACGTGGCGATGGAAAGTAGATAAAACACAAGTCTTTACCATTGGATTACCCTTCGCATCTACGATTAAATTTGTTCAATTTGATAATTCTGATGCGTTTCAAGCACAAATTAATGACATGAGTGATTTGTTCCTAAGAAATTCATACAGCAATCAATTAATTTGGGAAGATTTTAAATTTCAATTTGAGTTTTCAAATATCGCTAAAGATTTTGTTGCAGATGAAGGACATTCCTCGCGCAGGACTACCATCGACATTAATTTTACAACCTCCATTTCACTTGCAGGAAACACGCTTGCTTACCTTACTAGAAATGATGACACGTTAACAGGCGGACAACATACCTTTTATGGAAATGTATTTGCGGAATTTCTGAGAAATGATAACTTGTTAATCATGACAAAACGCTTCAATTCCAAGCTGCAATTGGCAAGTAAGTTAATGGCGGGGTTCGGATTACCTTATGGAAACTCCACTACCTCCATGCCTTATGATTATAGTTTCTTTGCGGGAGGAGCCAATGATAATCGAGGTTGGAAAGCAAGGTTGCTAGGGCCGGGAAGGTATAAAAGCTATTTGGATTCAACGGGTACAGCGACTCAAATAGGAGATATCCGTATTGGAGGTTCAGTTGAGTTTAGATTTTCCATGAGTCAAATGTTAAAATCGGTGCTTTTTGCTGATTTCGGAAATATTTGGACAACAAAAGCGGATAACAATCGGGTAGGAGCTACCTTTTCTACAGATTTTTACAAACAGTTGGCACTTTCCATTGGAACGGGCTTACGCATTGACTTGGGATTCTTCCTTGTTCGGTTTGATCTAGGCTTCCCCATGTGCAATCCTGCGCTACCAGATAAGGCACGTTGGGTTTTTCAAAGCCGAAATGCATACTATCTCGAAGGTGCTGAGTATTATGGCATTACAGGGACCCTTGAGGAACAATTAATCGGTGGTAAAGAAAAATTACCAAGGCCGTTTATGCCGTCATTGAATTTCGGGATTGGCCTCCCATTCTAACACACTTAATATGAAATATTCTTGGTTTGTTTTGGTTTTACTTATCAGCTCCGCATGCATGAAAGGTAAGAAGGTTGACTTAATCATACATAACGCCAAAATTCATTGCATGGATGATCAAAATACCGTTGAGGATGCCATGGCAATTAAAGATGGTAAAATCATTGAGGTCGGTCCTGAACGTCAAATATTGAATAAATACAGGGCAGACGAGATACGAGATGCAAAGCAAAGGGATGTTTTTCCGGGGTTTACCGATGCACATACGCATATGTTTTCATTGGCTAAACAAAACCTCGGCGTTGATTTAACCGATTGTAAATCCATGGAAGAAGTCGTAGATCGAATTAAGGCCTACCTGAAAAATAAGAAACATTCTTTTGTCATTGGAAGAGGGTGGGACCAAACACGTTGGAATGACGACAGGATGCCTACCAAGGAGTTGATTTCTAAAGCCTTTCCTAACATACCCGTTGCACTATATCGGATTGATGGCCATGCCCTGTTGGTGAATGAAGCCTTACTAACTACCATTAGACCATACAAAACATTAATATTAGACGGTCCTTTTGAAACTGGTTTGTTCATCGATAACGACATGTCGATTCCTGAAGCGAAAATGCTGGATTTTTCTGAAAAGGAATATGTGGAGGAGTTGTTGAAGATTCAAGAGAAGCTTTATGCGTATGGGGTGACAGGGGTTCATGAAGCTGGAGTTTTAAACTGGCAGGTTAAGTTGCTAAAGCGATTAGTTCAAGAAGACCGCCTATCCCTGAATATGTATGCCATGCTTAGCGCAAATGAAGAAAATTATCAATTCGCTAAACGAAATGGTATTATTTCATTAAAGAATTTAAGTGTTCGCAGCTTTAAACTCTACATGGATGGAGCCTTAGGCTCTAGGGGAGCGCTTTTAAAAGCACCCTATGCGGATCAACATGGGCATGTTGGACTGCAGTTAATAAGTGAGGAGGGCTTATCCCTATGGATTGAACGTTGTTTAGCGTTAAACTATCAATTAAATACCCACGCCATTGGGGATAAAGGGAATCAACTCGTGTTGAATGGCTATAAACGAGCCTTCGAACAAAATCCGGATCATCGCTGGCGAATTGAGCACGCACAGGTAGTTGACCCCTTGGATTTACATTTTTTTGGTGATTATGCCATTTTTCCGTCCGTTCAACCAACCCATGCAACATCCGATCAGGACTGGGCAGAAAACAGGCTCGGAAAGAATCGAATGAAGGGTGCTTATGCATATCGCTCTTTGTATAACCAGTTTGGCATGTTAGCCTTGGGGACAGATTTTCCAGTGGAAGACATTAATCCGTTTTTAACCTTGAGGGCAGCGGTCCTCAGAACGGATAAAAATGATTATCCTACAAACGGTTTTTTTGTGGAAGAAGGTTTAGATTTAAATACAGCATTAAAAGGGATGACCATTTGGCCTCAATTCGCTTCTTTCAGTGAAGCAGAACGCGGTATGTTAATTCAAGGCATGGAGGCCACTTTTTTCGTTAGTGCAAAACCATTTAATGAAACATCAATTCCTATAAAGAATAGTTCTCTAGTAACCTATGTTCGTGGAAGAAAGGTTTATGAAGCGACCGTCTATTAGAACGAAGGACAGCTTATCTTTCTAAAGTTTTTAGGTTTTTTCTTACATGCGAAGTTGAATCCAAGAGATACTTCATGAGAACCTCCAGAAACCCCGTTACCTAATTTAGAAACGGTGATGTCGTATGAATAACCTACTTTGAATTTAGGGGTTGAAATTCCTAAGCATAAAATAAAGGCATCACGATTTCGGTACCAAACACCGGCCGTAAAGTTCTCGTACTTAATATAAGTACCAACATTCAACTCTTGGAATCCATTTTGGTATTGATAAATTACGTTCGGCATGATAGAGGTAGAGTTGGAAAATTTGTTTCTTCCCAATTTGATGTTAGCTCCGGCATGACCTGTAAATCGCATAGGTAACTTGCTGCTTCCTAAAATCATTGATTCATCGGGCCTATTTAAGTGATGAATTGCACCACCGAAATAAAAGATATCAGTATATCCAACAAAACCAGCAGAAGCATCGAAGTAACCGCGTTTACCATTTCCTCGTGGAACATCCCCAGTTTGGTAGATAAATCCTCTTCGTGGGTCAATCATGTCGCCAAACGTTAATTTACTCCAATCTAAGTATTTTTGATAATACGCTGCTCTTGCGCCAAACATCATAGAGAACTTACGATTAACACGTAAATTATAGGAGTAAATCGCTCCAACCATGGTGGTTGAAATCGTACCACGTCCTTGTTGGTCATGTGTTGCAATAAATCCAAGTCCGCCAGAAATGCTTTTAACATAGCTATCATATGCCAAGCTATAGGTTATATAGTTTCCTGTGAGCTGTGGCCATTCGTTTCGATAATTCATTGCAACCCTAGGACAACCCGTAGATCCGGCAAGTGCTGGGTTTAAATAAATTGGATTCGCATAGAACTGAGTAAAGGTTGGATCTTGCGCTAAAACATCAACGGATACAACAGAAAGCAAGGCCAAAAAGATGATTTTTTTCATGTTCATAGTTACAAATATAAATAACGTCTTGTTTTTCGACTAATATTAGTGTTAATTCTTAAGGTTAATTGATGCACATATTGGGGTTGAATACTCGTCAAAGGCTTTGTTTTCAAGCTTTGCGCGATGATGGAAAAGTTTTTAGATTGATACCCCAATAAGGCTCCATATGAAGAATTTGACCCGTAATTCGCGCCAATGACTACACCATTAAGTTGAAAGGTGCCGCCAATTTGAGTTAAATCTGATGTTAATCCGATGGTATGACTTAACATCGGCGAAAACATTAAAGTACCTTTTCTTGCGGAAAAATCAGTGCCAATATAAAGGGTAGAGGTTTGTGCTGCGCGGTCAATGGTATCGAAATTATTGGTGTGTACATTGTCTTGATGTTTCAAGATGTTTTGTGTAGAAATACCCACATAGACAGGACCTACATTTACATTAACCCCAGCATTTAAATCACGGTAATATAATTGATTACCAATGGCATTGGTTGAGTTATAATTAAATTGTTGCAGTTGATTTGAAGAGAATTCAAATAATGAATGATTTGTAATCTTACTGCTGTTAATCGATTTTTGTCCAACCAAATATGATACCGATGGTTCGATGGAAATATATTTCCCGAAGGCAAGTTTAGGGGAGAATATTAATCGCACATTCCAGTCAGATATAGCCCCTTTGCCAAAATCCACATAATTTGCAACCAACCCAAAGCCACTCTTTAAATTTCTTGAGTATCCATCAACCGAAATTTGTTGTGTAAGTTTCTGATTTGCATCACCTAACCAACGAGCGATAGTGGTACTCTGAATTCTAGTTTGTGAACGGTTACCTGCGAACGCATCAGTGATGTCCAAATGGCTTTTTTCTTGTGCAAACAATACACGGTCCGTTTGCGTTGCGCTAAGCACATCTTTTCTAAGGTACTTACTCAGTGCTGATGATCGACTTAATTTGAATGAAGGCAAATGGAAAGCGATCTTATTCTTTTCATTGACATCATCCGGTAGAGTAGTCTCTAATAAAACCGACTGAAGTTCTTGATTTATAATGCTTGGTTTTTCTAGGTGCAACTCAATGAGTTCAGGATAGCTTGATTTTAAAACAGAGGTTGGGTGCAATGCGTGAGCGATTTCTGGCGTGGAGAACGTATTGTTGTTTATAAGATTGTTTGAACGAATTGAATTCACGCTATTTGTTGTTCCACCCAATGCCACGATGTTTTCTGTCATGTAAGTAGCAGGATACGCTGTTGACATATTTTGGTTACTTCCGTGCGGCAATCGGTTCGCTTTCGTTGCAGATGAAAACAGAGATTGTTTCGTTTGTGCTTTTTGATTAGCATTCTTTGTGCTATTAGAAGGACCATCTTTAAAGGTGATAAACAGACCTAATATGATTAGTGTCACGCTTGAAGCAAAAATCCAGAGGCCAACAGGACGTTTTTTTCGTTCTTTTTCAACTTGCTTAACTCCAAATCCCATAGATTCTACAAGCACTGGATCAATTTCAGGAAAATTAACTTTAGATTTTTCCCATGCGTCTAAATCAATATCATATGAAGGATTCAATAAGAGAAACAAACTTAATTCTTGTTCTTGCTCTATTGAGAGATTCCCTTCGATTCTATCGAAAAGCCATTGGTCAATATTTTCGTGCGTTGGAGAATTCAAGCGAAATAATGAACTGTTTTTAACTGATTTTTTACTTTCACCCTGGCGCGAAATAAATACACTTTAACCTGCGAAGGACTCAGATTCAGCATCACTCCAATTTCTTCATAGGAGTAGCCTTCCAAGTCACGCATTAATAAAATGCTTTTTTGCAAAGGGGGGAGCATACCAACCGTTCGTTCAATGATTTCGTTACTTTCAAATTCATGGGTATCCATATGTGGAGTCCCTTGAAGTTGAATGGATTGCATGTAGTCTATACGAGCCCTTCGTTTAATGAAGTTTAGCATCGCATGGTGCGTACAGGTAAACAACCAGCTTTTCACTTTCTCTTGATCAATCCGATCGACATTCAACCAAAGTTTTTCAAAAACATCCTGTACGATGTCTCGGGCATCCTCAGCGGAACCAAGAAAATTCAATGCAAACCGGTAAAGACTTACCTGGTGTGCATGAACCACATTCGTATATTCACTTTTCTTCAAACGTTCGGTTTCAGTTAAAACAATTAGCTAAAGCTAAAAGTTACATTCAGAGCAACTTAGCCAAAACAAATATAACTGAATATGAATATGACTCGGCTACCGTCGAATATTACCGTGTTTTGAATGAATATTTTACAGGGTTTGGCGAGTATTAAAACCCGAAATTATCAAAGCCATTTTGCGTCAGCAATAAATAATGTTCTTTATCAAACATGAAGAGCTGCGAAGGCTTGTGAGGCACGCCGCTTTGTTTTTCTTCAAGCGACATGACGATGTTTAATTTTTGGATTTTTCTTCTAAAATTTCGCTTGTCTAAGGGCTTATCTAAAATGGACTCGTAGAGCTTATGCAGCTGGCTTAGCGTGAATTTCTCAGGCAGTAAATTGAACCCTATAGGACGAATTTTAATCATTTGTTTTAGCCTTGATTTGGCGGTTTGCAAAATGTCGAAATGGTCAAAAGCGAGTTCCCTAATTTCATTCACGGGAATCCATTCGGCTGACTTGGCAAATGAAGAAGCCTGGGGTTGATAATCTTCCATTTTAACTAATGAAAAATACGCAACGGTTATAACACGAGCTTCCGGTTGGGCACGTATCGATTGGAGCCAAGAGCGGTCAGATTCTTTTGAAATACGGTTAGGGTCACCAAACGCACCAATTTGTTCTAAGTAAATATGTTGTAGGCCTGTCAATTCCGCTAAAACCCGATTGGCCGCTTGATCTAGGTGCTCGTCGTCATAAATTAAGTTACCTGGCAAGGCCCATTGAACACCATCCACACCATCACGATTAATCACCAATACGTTTAATTTGTCGAAGTCAAAACCAAAAATCACGCAATCCACCGAAACATTCGGATTGAGTTCAAGTGCTGCGTTTTTTTTGATTTCTTTTCTCACTTTTATCGGAATTTGTATATTTGAAAGTGTTAAAATGACACAAAGAGCAAATTAACCTTATATTAATTTATGATTTTTATAGTAGAAAGCGGTTCAACCAAAAGCGATTGGGTTTTAATTGATGACAAAAATAACCAAAGTTTTTATTCCACCATGGGCTTCAACCCGTATTTCCATTCTTCAGATTTAATCGAATCTGAGTTAAAAAAGAATTCCCCCATGATGATGGTCGCCTATGAAATCACGGAGGTATACTTTTATGGTGCTGGATGCTCCAGTGATAAAATGAATGCAATTGTTTCCGAAGGATTAAAACGAGTGTTTTCTAATGCCAAAATTCATGTAGACCATGATTTAGTTGCCTGCGCGTATTCAACTTACCTAGGTCGACCTGGTATTTCATGTATTATTGGTACCGGCTCTAATTCTTGTTTTTTCGATGGAAAAGAAGTTTCAGAGGTTGTACCGGCTTTGGGTTATATACTAGGAGATGAAGGAAGCGGAAGCTACTTTGGTAAAAAATTACTCGCGGCGTACTTATATCATCAATTGCCAGCACACCTTACTGCAGATTTTGAAGCTACCTATGGACTCGATAAAGATGCTATTGTAGAAAAAGTTTATCGCGAACCTAATGCGAATGTGTTTATCGCTTCTTTTATGCCGTTTATCGCTAAACATAGCGACGAACCGTATTTCCAAGCCATGATTGAGGCCGGATTTAAACATTTTATGGAAGTTCATGTATGTTGTTATCCGAATTACAAAGACGCTGACATTCATTTTGTGGGTAGCTTGGCTGGTATTTTTCGCTCGGCCTTAGATCGCGCAGCTGCTTCGCTTGGAGTTTCAGTAACTAGCGTAATCCGAAAACCAGTAGAAGGATTGGTGAATTACCACCTGAAGTACATTTTAAATGATAAAATCACACAAGGTTAATATGAAGTATTTTAATCTATTCATTGCGCTGGGAATTATTTTTTCTTCTGTCGCACAAACAGCCCAAACACCGATTAATGCTTCAGTGATTTATGAAGTAAATGTGCGTCAATTCTCAAAAGATGGAACCTTTGCTGAAGTTCAAAAAGCACTTCCGAGATTAAAAGAAATGGGGGTGGACGTTCTATGGTTAATGCCAATTAACCCAATCGGTGTTAAAAACCGAAAAGGAAGCCTTGGGAGTTATTACGCCGTAAAAGATTATAAAGGAGTTAATCCAGAATTCGGTACACTTTCCGATTTCAAATCCTTAGTTAAGGA
>Ga0315907_10006794_pt1 | contig 12042 bp, 10 predicted proteins | sample LakEriMetagenome_3_FD_203525 | JGI IMG/M metagenome (GOLD analysis project Ga0315907, IMG submission 203525) | Freshwater fungal communities from buoy surface, Lake Erie, Ohio, United States - Buoy 12 MA123 | ecosystem: Environmental > Aquatic > Freshwater > Lake > Lake biofilm | place: USA...
CGAAAAACGTACACGTGCACGTACCGCAAGGGGCTGTACCGAAAGACGGACCGTCGGCGGGAATTACGATTCTTACAGCTTTAGCCTCAGCATTCACCGGTCGTCGTGTGAAGAAATTCCTCGCCATGACCGGCGAAATTACCTTACGCGGCAAAGTTCTTCCCGTAGGTGGAATCAAAGAAAAAATTCTAGCCGCTAAGCGCGCAGGCATCAAAGAAATTATTTTGTCGGAGCGCAACAGAAAAGACATCGATGAGATCAACGAACGCTATTTGAAAGGTCTGAAGTTTCATTTCGTACATGAAATGTATGAGGTGTTGGAGAAGGCCCTCCTCAAACGGTAATAAAAATGCTCCTTTTAAAATTGAGCACAGGCACACATTGCATGTGTGCCTTTTTCTTTTCGACTCACAAAAGGCCGACACGAATTAGCTATCACAAATCCATCATGAATGTTATGGATTGTATTGATTTTCGGATTTGATTTGTCGAACGAAATGATGCAACCGAAGATTTCTCTTTCCCTGGTGATTTTCTGCTACAATGAAGCAGGTAACATCGGCCGTGTCATTGACTTATGCCGTGCGCTACTTCCGGAAATTTCTTCTGACTTTGAACTCATCGTCGTAAACGATGGCAGCACCGACACCACTGCCTCGGAAGTGACCGCGAAGAAGGCTGACTTTCCCGAATTACGACTCATCAGTCATGAAACTAACAAAGGGATTGGGAACGCTTTGCGAACCGGATATGCCTCTGCATCGAAGGAATATGTTTGCGCCATACCGGGTGATAATCAATTTGATCTCGCCTTGTTGAAAGAAGTGAAACCTTTTGACAATAGCACATATTACGCTTTCTATCGCATCAATACAGGCTACAGCACCTATCGCAAAATTCTGAGCTGGGGTAACCGGCTGTTCAATCAACATGTACTCGGCATTTTTCTGAGAGATGTAAATTGGGTGAAGGTTTACCGATTGTCGCAGCTGAGAAGCATTAAGCCTCGCCTTACCAGCTCTCTTGTTGAAAGTGAGATTTGCGCCAAGCTTTACCGCCAAGGGGTGCGACCTATTGAAATGCCAACCAGCTATTTGCGTCGCGAATTCGGAAAACCGAAAGGCGGTGGCTGGAAAACGTTGAGCTTAGCTATTCGCGACATGTCGAAATTAGTTTGGGAAGTGTATCGTTTTCGCCCGAAATAACATGTAGTGCAATACATTCGCACCATGCCTTTGCTTTGCTCTCCATTTCAGATAGAACGTCGCATACTTCTTCGATGGTTGGGCATCATTCTATCTGCGAAAATTTTCTGGTTATTGATTTTTATTGTACTCAAAAGTGACAACTGGAACGAGCACAGCGTAGGCAATATGGCACTTCAACCCAGTGAGTCACGCGGGTATTACCGACCAATTGAAACGCTGATTAATGAAGGCCATTACCAAGGAATGTGTCACATGCCCGGTCTTCTACCTTTCTACCTACCCTTGCGTGCATTTCTAACTGAAACAGCGGCCATGCAAGCCATGATTTTTATGCAAGTTGCATTCGACATTGTTGCGACACTTTGCCTGGGTATTCTCGCTGCACGTATTTTTCAATCGCTTCGTGCTCTGCACCTCACGTATCTGCTGGCATGCATCAGCACTTTTACTGCAGTCAGAAACAATTATCTCTTATCTGATAGTTTGTGCATTTCAATCACCATTCTTTCTGTATTCACTTTTTCGAATTATCTGATTAACCATAGAACTACTGACATCCTGTTGACCGGAATCGGAATGTGTGTAGCGATTTTTCTTCGACCTGCCATGCTGGCCGTTCTTCCGGGACTTGGTGTTTTGCTGTTGCTTTCATGCGGTATGCAGGTGCGCAGTTTGCGGCACACTCTTTTTCTTTTCATCCCAACCATCCTGGCCATTGGAGCTTGGACCATGCGCAATAAGATCACCTACGATCGAACTATTATCCTCCTTGCTCCGTTGGGAGAATGTCAACCTCAAATCACACCCGATTTCGCCGCTATTCGCGGTTGGATATTGGCGAGTGGAGGCGACTACCAACCTTGGGCTGTCGGAGGCGAATCGTACTGGTTTTTCCATTCGCCGGGACAACTGCCCTCACCCTTCCATGCAAACGACTTCACAACAGATTATGATGCTTCGACGCTACTAAATCTAAAAGATGACTATCATCGCCTTCATTCAGGACGACTGACGGTAGCAGACTCGCTTTCTCTCCAGCAATCGATCATTGAGCGCGGAAATAAAATCAGGGATTCCTACATCAAATACCACCCTTTCCGTTACTATCTGCTCAACCGAATCAAATTCGCAGGCATGATTCTGTTCCCTCATCGCATCGATGACTTGCCTTTTCCGGCTCTGAGCGAAATGAACATTGCACAGAAAATCATCAAGATAGGCAGTTTCGCCGCTATTCCGCTGCTTAGCCTGCTTTCGATCGTGGCGAGTATTGTATGGTTCGTTCAACGGAAATGGACCTTCTTGTTGTGGATGTGCCTTCCCATGGGAATGGTAGTGATGCATAGCGCCATTGGTTTTGTGGAGCAACGCTACCTCGCGTCATCCTATCCTTTCTTTATATTGCTCGTGGGGGGTTTTCTCGCTCATGCTTCAGCAACCTTCAAAAGTCCGTTGAACAGACCCGCGAAGCCTCTTGCATAATGGCTGTTACAGGTTATTTCTGCTTACATTCGCCAAGCCAAACCAAACCTTATGAACATTTTCGTAACCGGCGGAGCCGGCTTTATTGGATCGCATCTTACCGAGCGACTTGTTGCTGAGGGACATCACGTGCACATCTTCGACAATCTGCACCGCAATGCAATTAAATATTCAGATATCCTCGAACACCCTTCCGTAACATTTACGCAAGGAGATATTCTGGATAAAGATCAACTGAAGAAAGCCATGGAAGGATCAGAAATGGTATTTCACATGGCTGCCATAGCGGGCGTGAGTAATTACTACAACTTCCCGGCAAAAACGCTCAAGGTCAATCTCATCGGCACTTACAATGTCTTGGAATGCATGGTGGAACTGGGCATCAAGCGCATATTCGATATGAGCACCAGTGAAACTTTTGGCACTGATGCGGTAGAGGTAGACGAAGAATCGTATCAGCGCATCGGTCCTCCGCAAGACAAACGCTGGTGTTATGCCGGCAGCAAAATAGGAGGTGAGCAGCTCATCTTCCGATATAGCGAAGAATACAACTGGACAAGCACCATCATTCGACCGTTTAATATTTATGGCCCTCGTCAAATCGGCGAAGGTGCCATAGCTAATTTTTGCAAGAACGTCCTCGAACAAAAAGATCTTCGCATCGAAGGCAGTGGCATGGCCATACGCTCATGGTGCTACATCACCGATTTCATTGAAGCTCTCATGGTCATTTTCAACAAGCCTCATCAAGGTCCGGAGTGTTTCAATGTAGGTAACCCCTGGGCAATAGCCTCTACAGTGAGTTTGGGTGAGGAGGTAATCCGCGCATCCGGCGATTTGACCGGCACCGCTTCTACTTCGAAAATTGATTTTGTGCCGATGGACTTCACGGAAATTCGCGTGCGCTACCCAAAGGTTAATAAGCTGCGCGATATGTATGGCTGGCAACCGCAGGTCAACCTCGCACAAGGAGTGTTTAACACATTGAAATGGTTCAAAGAAAACTATGAAAAAAATTAGTGTTGTAGGATTCGGGAAGATTGGCCAGGCTATCGTGGCTAACATGCTTAAAAACGGCATACAGGTGGTTGCTGTTGATATAAATCCACAACTTCATCAAGTATTTGCAGAAGGTCAGTATGAAACCAATGAACCCGGTTTGGCAGAAGTTCTCACCTCGTCATTTTCGTCCGGTCAGTTAATCGTTACGAACGATTTTTCCTTGGTGCATGATAGTGCGGCGGTCATCGTTGCCATTCCTCTCCTCGTTGATCAGCAAAAGAACATTCTTGATCAGCCTTTCCTGAATTGCTTTCGCGAACTCGCTCCTCATTTCAGCCAGAATGTTTTAATTGTAATTGAAACTTCAATTCCCGTTGGCTATGGCCGCGACATAGTTGTACCTGCGATTGAATCGACCGGGAAAAAACACGGCACCGACTTTTTACTGGTGCATAGCCCCGAGCGCATTAAAAGTGGAACTATGCTCGAGCAATTGTTGCGCACTCCGAAAGTGATTGGTGGCGTATCTGCGCAGGCTACCGAAAAAGCATTGGAAATTTATCAGTGGTTTTTCGATCGTTCTCTCATTCACATCGTTGACAGCATCGAAGCTGCTGAAATGGTGAAGCTAGCCGGTATGGCATACCGTGATGTGAACATAGCGCTTTCAAACCGCCTGGCCACTTTTGCCAATCGAATCGGGGTTAATTTCGCTGATCTCATACCTCTCATCAATACCGATGGTGAAGCGCATATGCTGCAACCAGGCATCGGAGTCGGCGGACATTGCACCCCCGTTTATCCCTATTTCCTAATCAATAACTTCCGTCAAGCGGGACTTGATTTCGATTTAGCAACTAAAAGTCGCGTCATCAACGATGAAATGGCTGCTTATGCAGTGAGCATGGCAATGCCTCATGTTTCTGTTAAGAAAGCTCTAATACTAGGCTTGAGTTTCCGCCCTAACATCAAAGAGGACACTTTCAGTACGAGCTATCTGCTTCGTGATGCCTTGCAGAAAAATGGATTCGAAATTATGCTGCACGATACAGAATTCACTTCACCTGAGCTCGAAAAGAAAGGATTCACTGCTGCAAGCAATGTGTATGACACGGGCGCAGAAGCTGTATTCATTGTTACCATGCATAATGAATATAAGCAGCTTGATTTTACCAGATTATATGCGTCGGGGGCCCGCGTGCTCATTGACGGACGCAATCAAATAAACAAACAGGAAGTTGAACAAGCCGGTATTCGCTATATCGGTTTTGGAAGATAATTGCACATGATACCTATTGCTAAACCTTATCTAACTGAGCAAGACGCGCAGGCCGCCTATGACGCCATCATGTCGGGTTGGATTACACAAGGTCCTCGTGTTCATGATTTCGAAGAGAAGTTTGCCGCATATACAGGCGCCAAACATGCTGTGGCGGTGAGCAACTGTACGACCGGTCTTCATCTCGCCATGATAGTAGCGGGAATCAAAGCCGGTGACGAAGTCATTTGTCCGAGCATGAGTTACATCGCCTCGGCAAACAGCATCATGTATGTAGGGGCTACACCCGTTTTTGCTGAGGTCCATCCGGAGACTTATAATTTGGACGTTGCCGATGCTGAACGTCGTATCACGTCCAAAACAAAAGCCATCCTGCTGGTGCATCAAATCGGTATGCCCGCCGATATCGATTCGTTTTCTGCGCTCTGCAAAAAACACAACATACTTCTCATAGAAGATGCCGCATGCGCTGCCGGCTCGTCATATAAAGGGAAGAAAATCGGCTCGCACTCAGACCTGGTTTGCTTCTCCTTTCACCCGAGAAAAGTGATCAGCACCGGAGATGGGGGTATGGTAACCACCAACAACGAGGCCTTCGCTGAACGCATGAAACTTCTTCGTCAGCATGGCATGAGCGTTAATGCCGGAGCTAGACATGGAGCGACCAAAATCATTTTTGAAGATCACCTGGAAGTTGCTTACAACTACCGTATGACGGATATTCAGGCAGCTGTTGGCATTCAACAATTAGCCAAGCTCGATTGGATAGTGGAAGAGCGCAGAAAGATTGCGCAGCGTTACCTGTCCGAATTATCCGAAATAGTGTGCATTCGGTTGCCACGCGAAGAAGATGGATACTACACCAATTGGCAGTCGTTCAGTATTTACTTAAAAGAAAACGCTCCGATGTCGCGCAATGAACTGATGCAAGCACTGCTCGACAAAGGCATTGCATCGCGCAGAGGTGTTATGACATCGCACCGGGAAACGGCATACAAAACAATGTGTGAAGGAATTTCACTTCCACGAACTGAAGACGCCTGCGACAAGAGTATCATTATACCGCTTTATGTGCCAATGGCAGAGAGTGATGTGAACGCAGTCATTGAAGCTTTAAAGGAACTATTGAAGTAACCATTTTGCTTCATGACACTTGATAGTTCAACTCTCCCCTCGCGCAGTTCACTTGTCAAGTGGTTCCTGTTCATTCTTACGACCAAGTTTCTGTGGTTATTTCTATTTACTTTCCTTCGAAACCCGGAATGGAATCCAGCCTTCTTAGCACGCACTTTTGGACTTTATGGCGGCGACAGCCTCACCTATTACTATCCGGTTGATCAGCTTATCAAAACCGGTCAGTACTACGGAATGTGTCGAATGCCGGGGGTACTACCTGTTTATTTTCCCTTGCGTTTATTTCTATCGGAAGTACAAGCACATGAAGTAATTGTGTTCTTGCAACTCATTTTCGACAGCATAGCCACCCTGCTATTGGCACTGATAGCCCTTCATGTTTTCAAAAGTAAAAGAGCTTTTGCGGCGACTATTCTTATTTCGTGCGCAACTTGCTTTGTTGCGCTTCGAAATTCTTATTTACTCTCAGATAGTTTTTGTGTTTCATCGCTCATCACCTCCTTCTACTTCTTATCCAACTACTTCAATTCAACGCAAAAAAAACACCTTCTTTATGCGGGTATTTTTCTGAGTTGGTCGATTTTTTTGCGGCAAATAACCATTTTGGCGATTCCGGTAATGGCCACCATGGTCATAGTCTATCACAGAAAGCAATTTCGAAAAACATTCTATGCCGGATTATTTTTAAGCATTCCGGTTGCGCTATCCCTGGGAGCCTGGACACTTCGCAATACAATAACCTTTCACCGGCCAATTGTTCTTGTTGCTCCGCTCGAAGAATGCATGTTCAATCTCACGCCTGAGCTTGCAGCAATAAGAGCGCTCATCATTGGTATGGGGGAAGACTTCCAACCTTGGTCGAAGGGCGGTGGAGCCTATTGGTTTTTCAATCAGCCACTCAACGACCCGTTACCTTGCCCTTTCCATGAATACCAATACACAACCGGTATGAAAGAGGCCGATCTTTTTCAATTGCGTGCCGACTATCGAGCCATATCCGCTCCCTCAAATTCCAGTGAGGTGCATGATTCCCTTCAGCAGTCCGTTGTTTTGCGAGCTAATCGATTTTTAATAGACTACAAGAGCGAACATGCCTTTCAATTTCACGTCGGTAATAAGCTGCGCTTTGCCGGACTTTTCCTCTTTCCGGGCCGAATCGATGACATTCCTTTTCCCGCCATGGACAAAATGAATTTCCTTCAAAAAGGCATCAAGGCATGGAGTCTTGTTTCGCTTTGGCTTGTTCACGCTTGTGCGCTGCTGGTTTTGCTTTGGTGGATTTTGAAACGAGAAAAAACGAAGTTACTTTGGGCTCTTCTGCCTTTTAGTTTTATTCTCGCCCTCAGTTATCTGGGATATATCGAACAACGCTATTTGGCTACCTCCTACCCATTCTTTATACTGCTCATTGCAGGCAGCATAGCAAAACTGAAAAGAGAGGTCTCACTCAGCGCTCCGCTGCACTAATAATGAGAATGCCGGTGAGTATGAGCACAAGCCCAAGATAGTGCGCCCATCCTATTCTTTCTTCGAAAAGAAAATACCCAACCGCCAGGGTAAACATAAAATTAACTCCCGTTGCTACAGGATTTACCAAGGATATTTTTGCAATGCTCAGCGCCTTGATGAGAACTAACGCAGAAATGAAAACGACTGCGAATCCCGCTATTACTCGAAATCGGAAGAGAAAGAAAAAATACTCAGAAAGCCCAGAGAGCTTAGTGCCTTTCAATTCCATCTTTATAAGCGCTGCACCTGAAACATTCAGAGCGGCGTAGACAATGCTGTAAATGACAACCGGGATAAAATTCACTGTTCGATTCCTTTTTGGTCTTCAATAAGGAAGAGCGGGCGTTTACGCGACTCCTCTAAATTTCGCCAAAGATACTCACCAAGAACCCCTAGCATCAACATTTGTAGTCCACCTATTATCAATGTTACTACCATCAAGGATGCCCAACCCTCTATGGGATGCCCCACAACAAAACGCATAATGACTACAAAAAGGGCATAGGAAAAACCACAAAAAGCAGCGACAAATCCCACTAGCGACATGAAGCGCATGGGGAGGTAAGAAAAACCAACGAAGGCATCAGCGAAAGCATTCAGCTTCTTCGACAATGTCCATTTCGACCTTCCGAACTTGCGTTCCTCCTTGACATATGGAATTTCTGTCTGTTTGAAACCAAGCCAAGAAATAAGTGCCCCTAAACTAGGCTTGCTGCCGGCCGACTGCACCAATCCATCCACCACCTTGCGATCCATCAAGGCATAATCGGCGCCCTTCTTCGGAAAATGTATCTCGGTCATGCTGTTCAGCAATCGATAGAACATATTGGAGAAGAAAACAGAAGTGCGCGATACACCGCGTCTCTCGGCCCGCACCGCCCAGGTTACATCGTATCCTTCCTCCCACTTCACAATCATATCTTCTACGAGTTCCGGCGGATCTTGCAAATCGGCAGCGAGGAATACAGCCGCATCCCCCTTGCAGTATTTCATACCTGCAATGATGGCCACATGGCTCCCGGAATTGCGTGACAGCCGAATGAACTTCAAATAATCACGCTCGCTGCACAAACGATGCATGAGCGCAGGAGAACCATCCGTCGAATGATCGTCGACCAAAAGCACTTCTACATTCACCTTGCTGCGCAATCGTGCCACGAACACATCGAGGCGCCCAATGAGCATATGAAGACCTTCGGCTTCATTGTAACAGGGTATTACAAACGAAATGAGTTTCATGAATCTTCGGTGGATTAAGGCAATGCAATATCCAACAATTTCGCAATATTGAGTCCTAAAATATTCGCTCGCCTTTCGGGGGCAATTGTGCCAACAACTTCATCAAAATCGCGCAAGGCCTGCAAAATAGAAACCTCCGGAAAATCGCTCGCCCAAATGATTCTTCGATCGTAATGATGGCAGAGCCAGCGTATATCGGCTGCCACTGAAGTTTCCTTATATTTTGAAAGCGTCATGCTCAAATCGATAAAGACGTGATGCAAATCGCGGCACATTTCAGCTATTTGAAGAATGCGTGTTCCGCCTCCGTGCATGATGATTAGGTTGCTTCTTCGCATCGTTTGCGCGAGGTCAAAGAAATAGACAGCCGGATCAATAGCTCCGGGTGTATTTCGGTCATGCAATAACCCACAAACACCTATGACCATTGGCACATCCAATTCATCATTGGTGCGAATAACCGCATAGAATCGCTCGTCGGCGGCATGATACTTCCCAAATCGATTGTGAAATTTCACAAAGCGTTTCTTTCCATCGCCAAACTCAGCTCTATATGCTTCTGCTGCAGCAGAAGACGATTCATATGCCGCAGGATTGAAAGTACACGCATGGATGATTTTTTTGTCGGAAGCAATCAGCTTTTCTTGTTCTGAGTTGCCTATAGTTCCGGGTAACGGAACAGCAATAGCCGCATCAATACCGGCCTCTTCGATACACGCGCGCAGCCGTTCAACCGACGCATCGTGCGGAGTCGTAAACCACTTACCGTCGGTGGTTATATGCACGTTGGCATCTATAATCATCGCATATGAAATTTAAGCGCAGCGAAAGCAGCTTCAGCGCGGCTTATGGCTTCAGCGCGATTGGCTCCCTCTGTTACAATATAACCCGGCCGGTTGGCACCATGATCCATCGTGCGCACAATGGTGCCCTCTGCCATGGTAAAACCAATATCAATTATACCGGGCATCCTAGCTGCTTCTTCCAATTTTTCTATTCGCTCAAAAACACCTTCCGGTGCATTGAAAAATTTGTAGCATGCCCCGCGATGGAAGCGTGCTGAAGGATCAATATGCTCACCCAATAAAATCTGCGTGAGCGCTTGCGGCATACTCACGCCGGAAACAGCTTCTACAATTGCACCGAAGATGTGACCGCCTCCCGGGCGTCCGGCCATCTCTATCATCTTCACACCTTCGGGAGTTACCATGCATTCGGCGTGCAATGCCCCCGATTCGAAACCCATGGCTTGACCCGCCTTCGACACCAGCTCATCAATTTCGTGAAGAATAGCGTCGGGCAAAGCAGCCTCGTAATTAATCTGAATCGTAACGCGGTAATTATCGTGCTGCTGTAATTCCTTATCGGCTTTGGCTAGAATGTAGGCCTTACCATCTTTGAAAAGACCTTCAATGCTCACTTCGGTGCCGCTCATGAACTCTTCTACGATGTATCGCGCTCCGCGCGCATTCTCCATCGCGAATTGAGTGGCGAAGGCAATGTCATTTTCATTATTCACTTTGCTCACTCCTCTGCTGCCCCACATCATGCAAGGCTTCACAATGCAAGGAAATCCGATACGGTGAACTGCTATTGCAATTTCCTCGGCAGAGGTACACACTTGAAACTGTGGCTGGGCCACGCCAAACTCTTTCCAGCGTTCGCGCATATACCCTTTGTCCGTAAAGAACTTGACCTGTTCGGGATCGTAGCACTTCAAACCACGTTTTTTGTTGGCATAAACCGCTGGAAGCACTCCCGCGTCGTTAAGCGCCAATACCACGTCTGCGCCTATTTCATCGGCGTATTTTCCAACTCCCTCCACATCACTTATGTTGACCGCGGCGTGACCATCGGCAAAAGCAAACGCCGGCGCTTGCGCATTCATGTCGACGCAAAACACCTCATAACCGAGCTCCTGAATTTTTTGAATAGAGCGTGCCATCAGCACACCACCCCCCAATTGAAGCACTCGTTTGCTCACGGATTCTTGTGATTTATCAGTACTCGTTTATAGCTTGTATAACTGCTTCCACTTGTTCGTTGGTCAGCTCCGCATACATCGGAAGCGACAAGCAATGAGCAGCCAGGTATTCCGCATTTGGACAATCGCCTTGCTTGTAACCCAAATGCGCGTAGGCCTTTTGAAGGTGACATGGAACCGGGTAATGCAGTGCCGGGAAGATGTTACGCTCGTTCAGGTATTTCATCAAATGTTCGCGATCGTCGGTGGTGATCACAAACAGGTGATAAATACTATCTGCCCATTCCGGCTGGTGTTGAAGTTTCACCTTAGGATTGGTTATTTGCGTTTGATACATGCGAGCAATTTCGCGGCGACGATTATTCCAACCCTCTAGGTATTTCAATTTGATAGTGAGGCTTGCACCTTCGAGTCCGCCCATGCGGTAATTGTAACCAACCTCATCGTGGTAGTAGCGAACTTCACAACCGTGGTTGCGCAGCGAATGCAGATGCTTCTTGTAAGTTTCGTTGTTAGTGGTGATGCCTCCTGCTTCGCCGCATGCGCCCAAATTCTTACCCGGGTAGAAGCTGTAGCAAGCCATTTCACCAAAAACACCAACAGTAGTTCCCTTGTAGCGCGCTCCCTGAGCCTGGGCTGTGTCTTCTATCAGAAATAGATTATGCTTCTTGCAAATGGCCTGAACGCCTTCAATATCGAAAGGCTGGCCATACAAGTGAACACCAATGATGGCCTTCGTGCGCGATGTAATTTTCTCCTCGATTTTTGAGATATCGATTTGCCAGGTGTCGGGCGTACTGTCAACAAACACCGGAGTAGCTCCTGCATGCGAAGGCCCCCAGGCCGTAGCAATGAATGTATCAGCCGGAATAATAACCTCATCGCCCACTCCAATACCCAACGCCAGCATAGCCAGATGCAAGGCAGTGGTTCCGTTGTTGACACCAATGGCGTATTTCGAACCAATGTAGCTCGCAAAGTGATTCTCGAATTCCTCCACGAATGGACCTCCCGAAAAGGCGGTCTTTTCATAGACTTTTTCGAATGCGGCGAAAACCTCTTCTTTAATCTTGTCGTGCTGACCCTTCAAGTCAAGACACGGTATCTTCTGCATCACAGGGGTAGATTGGGACATGGATCTTGGTTTGGAGCCGCAATATAGGGAAAAAGGGGGACTGGGGACTGGGGACTGGAGACTGGGGACT
>Ga0315907_10006795_pt1 | contig 12042 bp, 12 predicted proteins | sample LakEriMetagenome_3_FD_203525 | JGI IMG/M metagenome (GOLD analysis project Ga0315907, IMG submission 203525) | Freshwater fungal communities from buoy surface, Lake Erie, Ohio, United States - Buoy 12 MA123 | ecosystem: Environmental > Aquatic > Freshwater > Lake > Lake biofilm | place: USA...
GAGTAATCTTGATTCTGATGACTCTAGCGATGAATGGATTAGCGATTTACCTTCGCTATTACTTCCGCAAGCGCATTAAATGGTAGTACCAATTCTCAGAAGCTTACACATTTTATAGATTAGAAGCCAAGCCCTGTATGGGTTTTAAAGCAAAAAATGTCTACACCATTTTTATACTTCGGTATAAGTCTAGAGATAGATTAAGCGTAAATCTCATTTGAGTAATTAATTAACTAATTGAAATAAATGGAAACTAGCACCACAACAGCAGCTACTAGAAAAGTAAGACTAAAGGCTCAGGTTAAAGACTTTAGCTTCTTTTATGGTTCTGTCCCAGCTCTTAAGAACATCAATTTAAAAATAGCTGAGAATCGTGTTACAGCATTAATTGGCCCCTCAGGTTGCGGTAAAACTACTCTCTTGCGTTGCTTTAACCGAATGCACGATCTTTATTCGGGAAGTCACTATGCAGGGGAGATATTTGTTGAAAAACAAAATATTCTCGATAAAAATATTGATCCAATTGAAGTCAGAATGAGAATTGGGATGGTTTTTCAAAAGCCTAATCCTTTTCCTAAGACGATTTTTGAGAATGTTGCCTACGGATTGCGCGTCAGGGGGATTCATCAAAAGCAATTGATTTCTGATAAGGTGGAAAAGGCTTTGCGAGAAGCCGCGCTGTGGAATGAGGTGAAAGATCGACTGAATGATCTTGCTTTTAATCTGTCGGGTGGACAACAACAAAGACTTTGTATTGCCAGAGCTTTGGCAACTGATCCTGAGATACTGCTATTTGATGAACCAACTTCAGCACTAGACCCGATCGCCACTTCTAGTATTGAAGAGTTGATCACCCAACTAAGAAATAAAGTAACAGTGCTAATCGTGACTCACAATATGCAGCAGGCTTCTCGTATTTCTGACTTTACAGCCTTTATGTATTTGGGAGAGTTGGTGGAGTTTAACAACACGAAAATCATATTTAATTCAGCAAGCAAGCAACAAACTCAGGAGTATGTCTCTGGTAAGTTTGGCTAAAAGTTAAGTATCTTGCTTTTGGGCTTTTGAGCCTAAGCAAAAATATGTGTCACCCGCGTAGCGGGTGACACATATTTTTTTGCATTTTCAACATTTTGAGAGAGTGGGTTTTAACCAACAGGCATAATCTGATGCAGTGCATCTTCTGTAGAATCAAAGCAATTGTTATGTCCAATTTCCTTATTGATGACAGTTTGCCAAAGCGCTTGAAGGAAATGCTCTTGATTTGGCAGGTGTAGCCCGAAGAAATTATTTAACTGTCCGCAAAAGATAATTACGGCAATACCATTGGTGAATCCTGCGGTGACAGGATAGGGAATGAATTTCACTAAACGCCCTAACTTTGCCACGCCAAGAGCGATTTGGATAATTCCCGCCATTACGCCAGCAATCCAAACTTTCTCGATGCCATATTTAGCGACAATTCCCACTAAAACAACCGCCATCGCTCCTGTGGTGCCCGTAATCTGTACAGGCGAGCCACCAAATACAGCGGCAACGACTCCAGCCACAATCGCTGTATAAAGCCCTGCTTTCGGCTCCACACCACTGGCGACGGCAAAGGCAAGCGCTAAGGGTAACGCGACGACTGCGGCGGTAAGTCCTCCCGTCAGGTCGCCACGAAAATTACTAAATAATCCCTTGAAGGGGTTGTTTTTGGGACTTTGATTGTTGCTAGCTAAGCTTACTGCTTGTGCCATGAGGTTCTAATTACTCCAATTTTTGCAGGGATTCCCGCATTTCAATTACATGATTGTTAAAAAGTTCTAGCGCCGCATCCAACACCTTAAAAATCGTGGGATCACCGACGGAATAGTAAGCAAAGTTTCCTTGTTTCCGCGATCGTACTAGGTTGTATCGCCGCATCACTGCCAACTGTTGCGAAACTGCTGATGGCTCTGCCTCAATCCACTGGGCGATCGAATTAACGCTCTGCTCACTGATCCGCAAAGCGTCTAATATCTGAATCCGCACGGGATTTGACAAAACCTTAAATAAATCAGCCTTGAAATAACTCGGTTGAAATGTCATATGAACGACCTTACTCACTTACGCCTCCTAAACTTTACGAGATTGAGTTGCAAGGTAAAGAGTGTATTCAGTGGATCTTTTATACTTATAGGACTTACGCAAAAACGCCATGAAAGCCTCATTTTGCCGTAGGGGCAATTCATGAATTGCCCCTACGGCTCGTTCTTTTGCGTAAGTCCTAACTTAAAGATGCATGTATTCTAACCTATAAATCTTCAAAACATTGCGGATAGAAGGTAAGGAGGTAGCTTTTTATTTAGTGAAACCGATTTTGGGATTTTCAGCGCTTCCGATGCTGAAAATCCCAAAATCGGTTTTTTGAAAGCCCGCCTACGGGCTTTCAAAAAACCGATTTTTATAATGAGAATTGCTGTTAAAAAATAATTGGGCTTTGTCTATTTCTCGTTTTGTGTTAGCTTAAATAGACTCAATCTCTAAGGGGTACAGTAGGTTAAAATGGCTAAGCGCCGCAATCAGAAAAAAGAAAAAGCTCTTCGCAACCAAGCGTATGCGCGTAAGTTTCGTAAGCGCACCCCAATGGGTCGCTTTGGACGTAGAAGACCAATGGGCAGCTATAACGATCCAGAAGATTCTGAATCCAATGGAGCTGCTGATACAGGTGCAGCCGATACTGGCGCTGCTGACACTGGCGTTGGTGGCAATAAATTCTAATTTGAATTCTGGTGATTATATTCCAGTATTCTACGAATCATGACCACAAGTTTTGCCCTTGCTTTACATACAACGACTACCAAATTAGAGCTTGCGATCGCGGAAATCAACCAAAATTCTGATCGCAATCCTCAAATCTATAGCATCCACAAGCAGCAGTCATGGGAACTAGGCAGAGAATTATCTGTACAGTTGCATGACTGCTTAGGTTTGTTTGTGGGTGATAACTCATGGGCTGATTTTGCTTTTTTAGCGATCGCCACAGGTATCGGTAGTTTCACTGGCACAAGGATTGGCATTGTTGTCGCAAGAACAATTGGCGAACAGTTAAATATCCCTGTATATGGGATTGATTGCCAAACAATTGTTTCTAGAGCACAGCAGTCTAAACCAGCCTTATCTCTAAGCGAAAGTTTGTTAGCGATCGCTCACGATCAATGGCAAGCAGGTATTTATCCTAGTTGGCAAGATGCTTTGCCAATCTATGAATAAAAAGCAGAAGGGACGCTATGCGTCCCTTCTGCTTTTGCGGATCTCAAAGTGATAGAATTACAGTGTTGAAAGTACATAAAAGTTGAACTTTCTTAACTAGCGATCAATCGTTAGGATTAGAAGGGAGAGATTTTATTACTTAAGCAAAACCCACTTAAGACGGTAGTTATTCCCAGCTTGACCTATGCTTCAAGACGCGATCGTCATTCGTCAATATCAAAAGATTACCGACTCTCTAGTCGAAATGTCAGAACGTGGTTATCGTTCTACGGACGAAATGAGACTTTTTTTAGACGGTTATCTCTCGGCTCTACGCTTTACTAATGCTGTAGAAGCCCATCATATTCACCGTCTTGAAGAAGAAGTAATCCGATTTTTATATGATTCCTCCAACTTTGCCTCTCCTTATGAGTTTGAGTTTGAGGTTGAACGGGGTGAAAGATAAACGCTATGGCGAATCCCTGCTGTAAGCGGAGTTTGAAAGCGATCTTGCTTAACGACTTGTAACCCTTGTTGCTCACAAAATATATCTAGATGTTCACTCTCTTCGGGTAGCCATTGACCACGATAGAGTACTGCTGTGCCGCTTTTTTTGAGAAATGGTAATGCGTAATCAGCACAAATATCTGGCTTGCCTACGGCTCTTACTAGGGCTAAGTCATACTTTTTTTTATAATCTGAGAGTTTATTAATCTCTTCGCTACGCCCTGATAGCGCGATCGCATTAGATAATTGCAGAGTTTCAATTGTTTCTTGGACAAAGGCAACCTTTTTTTGCTTGCTATCTAACAAGATGACTTGCCACGACGGCTTGGCGATCGAGATCGGCAGCCCTGGAAACCCTGCACCAGTGCCAATATCAATTACCTTAAGATCTTCACGATCCCAGAAAGCTAATACGCCACGTAATGAATCCCATAAATGCTTTTCCCAAAAATCAGCAGCAGCCGTAATCCGAGTCAGATTTTGTTTGCTATTGCCTTCTAGGACAAGTTCGTACAGCTTTTCAAATTGATCAATTTGATCAGGGGTTGGTGACCAGTTGAGGGTAGATTGCCAATGCTCGAATAGATGGGAAAAGTGGGGCATAAAAAACATGAAGTAAATACTGCGCTTCGCGCGATCTCTACTTTATACCAAAACACAAAATGGCGTAGCCATTTTGTGTTTTTAAAACCCTTACGGGGTTTGGGTTTTAATTCACAGAAATGTTGCCACACTTTTGTGAATTGGTATTACTAGCGATCGCGGGATCTCTTATTCGATGTTTGTGGAATTTCGACATTAGACGATAAGATCAAACAAACATTAAGATTCATGTAGCATTGCTAAGCGATGATAGATGAATAGCTGCGCGAAGAGCTGTCGCTTATTGACTGCTACAGATATAACAAAAAAATATAATAATTAAGGATGAAATCTAATGACCGAAGAACCTAAAGTGCGGACTGCTTTTACAAAAGATGAGCGCGGCATCTTGAATAATTGGGCAATCGAACCCAAGATGTATTTTGATGACAAAGCCGAGAAGAACTCTGACAATCAAGTCAATAAGCAGACTGGCAAAATGCCGAAAGGACGATTGGCAATGATTGGGATTACCTTGCTTGTCTTGGCAATGATTGGGATTACCTTGATTTCTATTGCTTAGGACTTAGCCATAAAATAAAGAACCAATTTCAGCTTCTTTGGGTGGTTACTGGTAAAGGATTTTTACGAATTATCGGCTTCTAAAAATGGAGGTAAAGCTTGCCTTTGCCATCTAGAATTATAATTTTATGACAATTACCCAAGACCCAATTCAGTTTTTAACGCTTGCCGAAGCCCATGAGATCGACGGGGCTATGCTTTCCACGATGGAAAAATTTATGACTCGCATCACGATTTCATCAATGCGGATCATCACCAAAATTGCGCAAGAATTGAATATTCATGCTGAAGAGATCGGAGCTAGCCAAATCGTGCAATGGATTGAGCATGATTCGCAGATTCGCAAAGAGCAAGGCGAAGATGCTGCATTTTTGAAATGGACTTCACCTCATCCTGATTTAGATTTTGAAGATACTCGTCAAGATGAAGTGACCCCCGCAAATCTTTCTAGTCATGAAAAATTTCTCACGCGCATGGTGATTTCGGCAATGTCTGCATTAGTTGCGATCGCGAAAGATTATGGTGCTCACATCGAGGATTTGACCGTAGCGCAAATAATCTCTTGGACAGAACGCGATGCAAAAACTAAGCGCGAACAGGGCTTTGGGTTTTAATTCACAGAAATTGCCACACTTTTGTGAATTGGTATAAACAGAAAGGGTAGGCAGCGCTTCGCACAGCCTATCCTTTCTGTTTAGTTATGATTGTGTTTCGATCACACCTTCGGCGTCATTTGCGATCGCCTTTAAATGATCCAACATATCGGCAGTCACATCTTGCCACATCCCGCGCTGATTCGCTTCTAGCAAGCGCTCGGATATGTCACGCAACGCCCAAGGATTGCTAGACTTAATAAAATTCTGGACTTCAGGATTAAAAATATATGCCTCCGCAATTCCCTCATACATAAAGTCAGAAACGCAATTAGTTGTAGCATCATAGGCAAATAGATAATCAAGCGTCGCCGACATTTCAAAAGCACCTTTATAACCGTGACGCATCGCTCCCGATATCCATTTGGGATTGACAACACGCGATCGATAAACTCGCGCAATCTCTTCACTCAATTTGCGAACCTTAGGCTGCGCCATCCGTGAATTATCGCCAAAGTATACCGCTGGAGCATTGCCAGATACAGAAGCGATCGCAACTGTCATTCCTCCATGAAATTGATAATAATCATCGGAATCGAGAATGTCATGCTCGCGATTATCTTGATTTTGGAGGACGATTTGCATATTGCCGAGGCGTTGATTAAAGGCTTCAGGAGCCGATTTCCCCTCGGATTTGCTGGTGTAGGCGTAGGCGCTCCAATTGATATATGCCCTAGCTAAGTCTTGCTCACTCTCCCAGTTTTGTGACTCGATCAAGCCTTGCAAACCTGCACCATAGGCACTCGGCTTCGAGCCAAATACCCGATAACGCGATCGCTCTTCTGCTTGTTCTACGGTCAGCCCTTTAGCTTGCCAGTGAATAGATTCTTCTTGAACTTTTGCTGCAAGTGGATTCTGATCGGCAGGTTCATCGAGATTGGCGACAGCATTCACCGCACTATCAAATAAATCGATCAGATTTGGGAAGGCATCCCTAAAGAATCCCGAAATCCGCAAGGTCACATCGACACGAGGACGACCTAAAATCGATAATGGCAAAATTTCAAAATCGATCACACGCCTTGATACTCCATCCCAAACTGGTTGCACGCCAAGCAGAGCCAGAGCTTCAGCAAGGTCATCGCCACCAGTTCGCATTGTCGAAGTTCCCCAAATCGATAGCCCCAAGGTTTGCGGATATTCGCCATGTTCTTGAGTATAGGTTTCGATCACCACGTCGGCTGCCTTGCGCCCTATATCCCAAGCAGTTTCCGTCGGCACAGCGCGAATATCGACAGAATAGAAATTGCGCCCTGTGGGTAATACTTCGGGTCTGCCTCTTGTTGGAGCGCCAGATGCTCCACTGGGGACATATTCACCGTTTAGTCCACGCAATAGATTGGTGATTTCTTGCTTAGTTTTATAGAGAGAAGGGAGAAGGCGATCGCGAATCCATATTAGTTCTGTCGCAATTTCGCCCCCCTTTGCAAGGGGGGTAGGGGGGATCTCTTCAATTTTTAAATCTCTAAAAGATCCCGCTAAATCCCCCTTATAAAGGGGGACTTCAGCCTTTTTGCTACTAGCATAAATCTCTTTGATTGGAATCTCGCCCCCCTTTGCAAGGGGGGGAGGGGGGATCTCTTCAATAATCTGTGCCACCAACTCCGCCGCGTATTCCTCTATAAATTCAACCGCGTCTCCAATAATACGACAATTCGCTAAGCGTGGATGCGAACTTGATTCAAGCAACTCGCCTAAATCCGCAGTCAATGGGTCGAAATCTAATTGCCAATCCTGTGCGATCGCTCTAGTCAACCCCATCCGATTGGCATTAGGATTTCTAGCGATCGCTACGACCAAATCCCTTAACTGCCGACCCTCTGGACATTGCCCGAAAATATGCAAACCGTCACGAATTTGAGCCTCCTTAATTTCGCACAGATAACCATCGGCAGTTGTGAGAATTGTATTCAGCGAATCTTCTAGACGGTCTAGGGAAATCCCCAAATCTTGATGGAGATTTTCCTGCTTGATTAAGGCTGTTAAGCGATCGCGAATCATCCCCAATCGCGAAGGATCGAGGGTTTCCGCTTCGTAATATTCGTCAATCAAACCTTCTAATTGCTGCAAACCGCCATACAGCTCAGCACGGGTCATTGGCGGCGTGAGATGGTCGAGAATGACCGCTTGCGATCGCCTTTTTGCTTGAGAGCCTTCCCCTGGGTCATTAACGATAAAAGGATAGAAATGCGGCATTGCCCCAAAGGCGGATTCAGGATAGCAATTTTCTGATAGCGCCACGCTCTTCCCTGGGAGCCATTCAAGATTGCCATGTTTGCCGACATGAGCGATCGCATGGGCGTTAAACTTGTCGCGTACCCAATGATAGAAAGCCATATAGTCATGGGTCGGTTCTAAATCTGGCGCGTGATAATTTAAAGTCGGATCGAGGTCATAACCGCGTGATGGTTGAATACCAACAAAAATATTGCCGAATTGCATCCCTGCGATCGCAAATTCCTGTTCTTGTTTTGGCTGATTCCATCTTGTCCTAATTCCATGCTGCACAGGTTCAGGCAAATTCTGGAAATAATTTTGATAATCGGTTAAAGATAGCGATTGATAAACCTGACGTATACCAAAGGATTCGAGATCGTTAGTCACGCCTGTAGTTAATAATTTCATCAATTCATCGCTAGTCTCAGGAATCTCACCAACACAATATCCTGAACTTCGTAAAGCTTTGAGAATCTCTAAACAACTCGCTGGTGTATCTAACCCGACTCCATTGGCTAATCTGCCATCACGGTTGGGATAGTTAGCCAGAATCAGCGCAATCTTGCGATCGCCTACCTCCGTATGTTTTAGCTTGACCCATTTAGCAGCGAGATCAGCAACAAAATTAATCCGCGATCGCACAGGTTCATAGGTTAGTACTTCCGTTTGCAAAGCCGAATTCTGTCCCTGCATTGCCTTAAACGAAACTGTCCTCGTAATAATCCTGCCATCAACCTCAGGCAAGACCACATTCATCGCCATATCACGGGGAGTTAGTCCTTGTGTACCATTTGCCCACGATTTCCTTAGTCCACCGCTAAAAATCACTTGAAAGACTGGGACATTCAAAGTCTCCCAAAGATCGACTTGGGGTGAATCAGTTTTTAAACTCGCCAAAGAGAAGCTAGTGGTATTCAATATCACATCGACTTTTTGACCAGATTCTGGTAGGCAATAGCGAATTAGTTCAGCTTGAACATCAAGTTCTTTTAATGATGAGACATAGATCGGTAAAGGCTTAAGATTGCGCTCAGTCAGAGCATCACATAAAGCTGCGATCGATGCCGTATTCCCCGATAAATAATGAGCACGATAAAAAAGAATCGCCACTTGTCCGAGATCCCCCCCAGCCCCCCTTGAGAAAGGAGGGAGAATTTCTTTCTTCTTCCCCCTTTTTAAGGGGGATTGATGGGGATCTAACTCTAAAATGGAGACAGAAGATTGAGGATTTGCAACTTCATATATCCCAATGCGTGGAACTGATTGAGGCGTTTCATAAACTGTCCCAAACTCAAGAAATTCAGAGGCAATGAACTTCAGCAAATTGTGATAGTTCTCAACTCCTGCTTCGATGAAATATTGCCAAGCTTGATTGACCAAGGTTAGCGTTGTGGTGGAATGACTAGTCAAATTTGGGTCTGGACGCTCATCCCCTGGTAACACGATTAAAATCGCACCTGTATTTGCTACCGTTTCCTTAACTACTTCTAATCCATAACTCCAATAGGATTGCCCACCAATCAATCGGACGATAATTACCTTGGCACTTGCCAAGACTTCTTCTGCATAGGTATCGATCGCAATTTGTTGCTGCAATTGCAATACATTCACTACTCTGATTTGGGGGAAATCTTCGGACAATCTTGCCGTAGCAGCGGCGAGGGTTTGGATATCCGTATCGGCGGCGGTAATGATGATGATCGGTGCAGGTTGCTGATCGACAAAAACAACGCTGTCGGTAGACTGGTTCCAGCCTCCTGAAATAGTAGCGATACGATGCATTAGTTATCCAAATAGCAATGAGCAGCTATGCCATTATATCGCTCTAAAACCCAAAAGGGATTTGCGGCGCTTTGCGCCGCAAATCCCTTTTGGGTTTTATTAGGACTTCCGCAAAAAAGCCATGATTACTGTAGGGGCAATTCATGAATTGCCCCTACAGTAATCATGGCTTTTACTTTATGTCTTAGCATTTAGGCTCAAAGCCACAGCCTCAGCAACTTTAATGCCATCAATTCCCGCCGAGAGAATGCCTCCTGCATAGCCAGCACCTTCCCCCGCAGGAAAAAGTCCTTCCACATTTAAGCTTTGATATTTCTCATTGCGTTTAATCCTAATAGGCGAAGAAGTGCGCGTTTCTACACCCGTGAGCATCGCATCATCCATCGCAAAGCCTTTGATTTGTTTGTTAAAAACAGGAAGTGCTTCTCGAATAGAAGCAATCGCATAGTCAGGTAAACTCTCACTCAGATCTCCCAAATGGACATTAGGAGCATAGGAAGGATGCACTTTGCCTAGCTCTTGAGAAGGGCGATCGGCAAGAAAATCACCAACGAGTTGAGCTGGAGCCGCATAGGTTTCACCACCAAGCTCAAAGGCGCGAGATTCTAAACGGCGCTGTAGATCAATCCCCGCGAGAGGATGTTCTGGATAATCTTCAGGAGTAATCCCCACGACAATGCCGCTATTGGCATTGCGTTCATTGCGCGAATATTGACTCATACCATTAGTCACCACACGCCCGACCTCTGAAGTTGCTGCCACAACTAGACCCCCCGGACACATGCAGAAGCTATAAACAGAACGTCCATTTTTACAATGATGTACCAATTTATAGTCGGCAGCACCTAAAATCTTATGTCCCGCATAATCACCAAATCTGGCGTGATCGATCAAATCTTGAGGATGCTCAATTCTAAAGCCAATCGAGAACGGCTTAGCTTCGATATATACGCCGCGATCATAAAGCATTTGGAAGGTGTCACGGGCGCTATGTCCGATCGCAAGAACAATATGATTGCTGGCGATATATTCTCCATTTGCTAGGGTTACTCCCTTCGCTCTAGCATCTTGAATGTCAATATCTGCTACTCGACTTTGAAAGCGAATTTCTCCACCGAGAGATTGGATCTGAGTGCGAAAACTTTGGACTATCCCGACAAGCTTAAGTGTGCCAATATGCGGTTTATTGATGTAAAGAATTTCAGGAGAAGCACCAGCATTCACAAATTCATGCAGAACTTTGCGCCCGTAATGATGCGGATCTTTGACTTGGCTATAAAGTTTGCCATCGGAGAAAGTACCTGCTCCCCCTTCACCAAATTGAGCATTAGATTCTGGATTAAATTCGGTTCTTCCCTTCCAAAAATTAAACGTGTCAGCCGTGCGATCGCGTACTGCTTTACCGCGCTCTAAAATAATCGGACGAAATCCCATCTGCGCCAACATCAACCCTGCAAACATGCCTGCTGGCCCCATACCGATTACAATCGGGCGAGTATTTAGATTACTAGGAGCCTTGGCGACATAGTGATAACTGGTGTCAGGTGTAGGCATGACATGAGGATCTTTAGAGAAGCGATCGCTTAATTGCTTCTCTAAAGGTGTTTCGATATCGACGATGTAAACTAAATAAATATCTGTCTTTCTTCTAGCATCATAACTACGCTTAAAAATAGAATAACTTGTTAATTCTTCTGATTTGATTTGCAACTTTTTAAGAATTGCAGATTTGATCGCATCTTCAGGATGATCGAGTGGAAGTTTAATTTCAGTTAGCCGTAACATAGTCAGTGAAGCTCAAGTTTGATTAACCGCCAAGGCAGCAATCAATTATAGCTGATCTTCATCTGCTGTTTGTTGAGATGTAGGTGTGTGACCAGGGCAACCGCATAAAAAATAGACAGCTTACGCAGTAAGGATTTCAATCCTAAGTATTTTTACTCACTGATTTCTAGACTGCCTGATAGTTAAGGATTTCAATTTTTTTATGCGGTTGCCCTGGGTGTGTGACAAAGCAAAGGGATGGGGATAGCCGATCACAATTTTTTATTTACCCACGTACAGGCGATCGCAAGTACAGAAATTAGTTGTTGAATGGGCGAATTTACATCAGTCAGAGCTTTTAGGAAATTGGGAACTAGCGACTAAAAATAAACCTTTAAAGATAATTGAACCTTTGGAATAATTATGCTACAAGATGTTTTTACAGTAAAACCACTTACAGATTATAAGCTCCATTTACTATTTGAAGATGGAATGGAGGGAGTTGTTGATTTATCAAAAATGATTGAGTTTACTAGTGTTTTTGCACCACTGAAAGATAGAAGTTTCTTTGAAGTCTATAGAACCCATTTGGTATCTTAGGAAGACAAGAAAAAAGAGTCAAACATGGGATATAGCAGCAGCCTAAGCGATCAAGAGTGGGAGATTATCGAACCTCTGTTGCCTAGAAAAAAGAAGACCCGTCCACCAACATGGACAAAACGGCAAATATTAGATGGAGTAT
>Ga0315907_10006799_pt1 | contig 12040 bp, 9 predicted proteins | sample LakEriMetagenome_3_FD_203525 | JGI IMG/M metagenome (GOLD analysis project Ga0315907, IMG submission 203525) | Freshwater fungal communities from buoy surface, Lake Erie, Ohio, United States - Buoy 12 MA123 | ecosystem: Environmental > Aquatic > Freshwater > Lake > Lake biofilm | place: USA...
TTCGCACCGATTCGTCGATGACCGGCACACCTGTAGCGGCCTGTCGAATATCGGCGGGCAGCTCGGTTGTATATGCTGAATCGGGTAGCGGACCTTCATGCAATGACCGAAGGATGCCATCGCCACGGTGTGACCACACATGGCGAAAGTACGCACGCCAACCCAGCTCCATGACGAACTTGTGCTGCGTATGAAGCGTGTGTTGAGCAGCGACGGTGGCCATGACCTCGGCGAGCGTGACGAAGCCGTGGGTGATATAGGGCGACAGTCCGCTGACTGCGCCTTCCAGTGCATTGCGGGTACGGGCATAAGCCGCAGGGTGCACGGCGGTGATGCGTGCGTGCGCCGCTGCGAGCGTGGGCTCGAAGGGTTCAACCATGGGCAGGTGCTGGGGGTGCCGCGCCAAGCGTGGTGGCATGCCCGAGTACCCTTTCACCGCGGCGAATGACTGCGGCGTGCTCCTGGACCGCCTGCTTGTCGAGATCGGTCATGCGGGCTACGTTCTTCACCTGCAGCGCCATGCGCGGGTTGGCGGCAAGCACGGTTTCGTGCCGGATCAGGAAGTCCCAATACAAGGTGGTAAACGGACAGGCTGTGTCGCCGGTGCGCTTTGCCGGGTCATACCTGCAGCCACTGCAATGCGGGCTCATGCGCTGGATGTACTTGCCAGTCGCTACATAAGGCTTGCTGGCCATGAGGCCGCCGTCGGCAAACTGGCTCATACCCAGGGTATTGGGCAACTCCACCCATTCGACCGCATCGACATACACCGCCAGATACCAGGCATGCACCTGCTGCGGTGCCACGCCCAGCATCAGCGCATACAGCCCCGTGACCATCAGTCGCTGGATGTGGTTGGCATAGCCGTGCGTGAGCGTTTGCGTCAGGGCATCATGCAGACAGGCCATGTCGGTGTCGCCCGTCCAATACCAGGCGGGCAGGTCTGCGTCGGCCTGCAGCGCGTTGAGTGTTGCGTAGCCAGGCATCTGGGTCCAGTAGATGCCGCGAACGTATTCACGCCAGCCCAGGATTTGTCGCACAAAGCCTTCCACGCTGGCCAGGGGCGCCGCGCCCGCGTCATAGGCCGCCACTGCAGCGGACACCACTTCGCGCGGATGGAGCAGCTTCAGGTTGAGCGCTGCCGACAGATGCGCGTGATACAGCCAGGGGTTGTCTGGCCAGAGCGCATCCTGGAACCGGCCGAACAAGGGCAGGCGCTCGGCGATGAAACGCTCCAAGGACTGAAGGGCCTGTGCTCGCGTCACGGGCCATGCGAAGCTGTCCAGGCGTCCGGGATGCTCTGCAAAGCGCGTCTGAACCAGTGCGATCACTTCAAGTGTGATGGCATCCAGCGGAAACACTGATCGCTCGGGCACCGCACCGGGCCCCTTGGCACCGAAGGACTCGCGATTGTCTGCATCGAAGTTCCATTGGCCGCCTGCAGGCGCATCTCCATCCATGAGCACCTTGTGGCGTTTGCGCTGCTCGCGATAGAAATATTCCATGCGCAAGGACTTGCGTCCCTTTGCGTGCGCGGCAAACTCACGCACGGTGCAGTAGAAGTGGCGATCCTCGCGAATATCCAGCGGCAGCTTGCAGGTCTGTGCCACGTCTTTGATGCTTTGAAGTACCCGCCAGTCGCCCAGTGCGGTCATCACCAGCCTGTCAGGGCGCAGGCGTGCGATGTCGGTGTGCAACTGCTCGCCCAGGCTGGCGCGTGTATCAGCGTCATCCAGCCGGCAGTAATGCAGTGGACGACCCGCCTCACGCAGGGCGAGGGCGAAGTGACGCATGGCTGACAGGAAGAGGGCAGTGCGCGGTTTGCTGGACCAGACGTGGGTTGACTCTTGCGCAACTTCAGCCATCCAGACCTGGTCCTGGCCTGCATCGAAGTCGTCGAAGGCTGACGCGTCCAGGTCGAGCTGATCGCCCAGAACGATGACAAGCGCACGCAGCTTACCCACGCGCAGCCTTGTGACGCCGGCAGGCGTCGGAGCAGAACTTCACCTCATCCCAGTTCCTGGCCCAGCGCTTGCGCCAGGTCATGGGCAGGCCGCAGGCTGCGCAGGGTTTGCTGGGCAGGGCGGCCTTATTGCCGCGAAAGGATTTGCCGGATGGTTGGGGATCGCGCATGCGCATCAGGCTCGTCTGTCTGACTGCGCCGCACGGGGAAGGGCGCAGGAGTGTCTGTCTTCGGATCGAACAGGTTAACCTGAAGCCTCAGCCGGACCACTGAAAACCCGGGTTGAAGGGGACGTATTCACGAGGCTTGCAGTGCGACTAGCGCTGAACCCTTCGGCAAAATATGGTGCACTTCGTTTTCTTGCCCATGTATCGAAGCGAGTCTGCCTTGCTGGCTATCCATCGGGCTGCCATTTTTCGTTCCCAACTCACACAGGCTTGTTATGCCATCCGTCATTTGCCTCACTGGCGGCCTTGCCAGCGGAAAGTCCACTGCTGCCGCCCATCTTCGTGAACTCGGTGCCCATGTGATCGACGCCGATCTGCTCGGCCATCGCGTGTACGAGCCAGGTTCGGTTGCCCACAGCCGCATCGCCGAGGTGTTCGGCCCCGAGGTGGTGGCGGGCGATGGTCGTATCGACCGAAAAGCGCTGGGCGGCAAAGTGTTCGGACGGCCTGCCGAGCTGAAAAAGCTGACTGACATTGTGTGGCCTGCGATTCGACGCCTGGCAGCGCAGGAGATTGCGCAGATCAGGGCGTCAAATGCTGCGCAGTTCATTGTGCTCGAAGCGGCGGTGCTGTTTGAAGCCGGCTGGCAGGATCTGGGCAACGAGGTCTGGGTCAATATCGTCGATCGTGAAGTGGCGATCGAACGGGCCATGGCACGTGATGGCGCAGGGCGTGCGGCCGTCGAGGGACGTCTGGATGCGCAGCTCTCAAACGCAGAGCGTATGGCGCTAGCCCATGTAGTGATCGACAACAACGGCACACGCGAGGCCATGCTGGCCCAGGTGCGCAGGCACTGGGAGCGGGTGCGGGCGCAACCGGTGCTGCGCATGCCGCATGTGGGCCGGCAAGTGGAGTTGGAGGGCTTGGCCCTCCTGCATCCCACAGCGCAGTTGCATGGCAAGGTCTGGATCGGGCCGGGCGCGTCGGTGTGGCCCTATGTGGTCATGCGCAGCGAGATGCACCACATCCGCATCGGGGCACGCACCAACCTGCAGGATTTTGTGATGGTGCATGTGGGCAACAACACGCCGACCATCGTCGGCGAAGACTGCTCGATCACCCACCACGTGACGCTGCATGGTTGCGAGATCGGTGACCGATGTCTCATCGGCATCAATGCCACGATCATGGATGGCGCAAAGATCGGCGCCAATTCAATTGTGGCCGGTCATGCGATCGTGATGCAGAATCAGGTCTTTCCAGAGAACTCGATCATCGGCGGCGTGCCGGCCAAGCTGATCGGCACCCGTGACAACGGCGAGGCGAACGTTCGCAATGCACGCTTTTATGAGGAGATCGCCCGGCGACTGGTGCGGGGCGAAGAGCGCTTGCGCGAGGGTTGAGGCCGCTCAGCTTTCGAAGAGCCGCAAACAACCGGTCTCAGCCAGCAGATCGCGCAACGCGCCCTGATCGGTCGGGCTGAGCCGCTGCCATGACTCGCGCAGCCAGCGTACGCACTTGCCCTGGTAGGTAAAGGGCTGCTGTACCCAGCGCAGGCCTTCCACGACGGTTTCGACTTGCTCTGCGCCCTGAGCGAGTGCGGCCTCGTTGGCCAGCATGACCGGCACATACGTGCGACCGACTTCAGCGAGCAGATCGCGCAGGCTCTCGATGGCAGCCTCCCGGGTCAGCCAGCCGTCTTCGGTGACCGTGAGACCGGAAAGATCCTCGACCAGATCAACCCAGGCAAAGACCCGTGGCGAGCGTTTCAAGGTGAGCGCCATCGGAGTGGGGTCGAAATGCGTGAGCTGCGTGAGTTGGCCAAAGATGCCGAAGTCGCTGGCTCCGGGGCGTGCACCCATCAGAAAAGGATAGCGACGCAGATGGGCGTCGAACAGGTCGAGAAAGCGCCGGTAGCTGTCTTCGATGACGGGGGCAGTCTCGGGGCTTGAGCCGACATAACGCAAGCGCGAGATCTGTCGCTCCGAGAATTGCTGCTTCATCTGGGCGATGGTGGCCTCGGTGGCGGTGATCGCCCGCCATCGCGGCAGCACCTCACCCGCACGCTCGATGTCATCGGCGTAATGCCAGCGATAGTGGAACATGGCCTTGGTGAGCCATTCATCGCCGTAGTCCTCGAAAAGTTCATCGAGCAATGCCAACACGGGGTCGGCCGGCAGCACGCTGCGCCCAACATGCTCGCGCTCGAGCCGCCGAATGATCGGTGTGGAATCGGTCACGGGCTGGAGCGCGCCCTGCGCATCCGGAAACCAGAAGGTCGGCAGCAGCGAGACCTTCGGCATGGGCATCTGTGTGGCGTACCGGTTCAGGATCATGAAGCGGTAGGGGAGATGCCGATAGCGCAGCACGGCCAGCATTTTGCGGGTGTAGGGCGAGCCGGGGGCGCCTCCCAACTGAATTGGTTCGGTCGTGCTCATGGACTGTCCTAAGGGTGCGGTGTGCGCAGGGTTGATGGCAGGCCGCAGGTTACTGCATCGACAAGGCCTCATCACGATCCGAACCGAGCGCCACCCGGCCCTCAAACGTCGACGGCATGCGAAACGAGCCTTATCCGAAGCGGGCCTGAGACACACGGGCAAGCCCGCGGAGCGGGGTGCCGGTGGGGCACAGGCCACCCGGCATCCAAACATCGACGGCATGCGAAATGAGCCTTATCCGCAGCGGGCCTGAGACACACGGGCAAGCCCGCGGAGCGGGATGCCGGTGGGGCACAGGCCACCCGGCATCCAAACATCGACGGCATCCAAACGTCGATGGCATCCAAGCGCCACGCTTCCCCGCAGGCACTCCATCACGATCAGTCGCGATACATCACGCCCATTTCGCGCAGCGCGATCGCACATCGGCACCAATGACCCGAATCACTACCATTGATTACATGTAGGTTTTTGTAATCAGGCATCTGTTTTGCAGCATTGAGCCAAGGATTTGCGACCACGCGCAACACACCGACGGTGTGCGTGATGGTTTGCACAGAGTGCCCGCACACCAACGCACGTTCACCCGTGCGACGGTGTCGTGCAGTCTGCGCGGCTGAGCGGGCGGCCTCTTGAGGGGCTTGCCCCAAGACCCGCATGAATGCTGAGTTGGCATTGAACATGCAAGTGTGCTTGCGTCGACCGATTGAACGTTGGATCCAGTGTGATGCAGCGCTCACCGATCGAAGTGTTTTCACCCTTGCTGTTCTCTCTCACTTGATGCAGTCACTGGAGTTCTCATCATGCAGCGCACCTTCAAACAGTCCCTCCTCGTTGCCGCCCTGACGCTGTCGTTCGGCAGTGCCATGGCCCAGGAAGCCCCGCCGATCGTTGTCGACGCTCCGATCACTACGCAGCCGTTTGTGCCAGAGGTCGGCACTGAAATGCCCGTCACAGTGGTGGCTGAGGTCGAAGCAGGCGCAGCCGAACCGGTGCGCACGGAAAATTCGTCCCGTTCACGCACGACGTCTGACGCGGGCACCACGAGCTCGAGCTCGGTGGCCATGGAATGGTCGGGTGGCGGTCGTCTGGATGCGGAAGCCACGGCCAATACCAGCACCACGCAGTCGACCACCGATAACGTGTCCTCGAACCTGGATCGCAGCCCGAACCGCGCCACGATCGAGAGCGGTGCCGGCGCTGGCGCAAGCGGCAACATCGGCATCAACATGGCCGCAGGCGCAGGTAACCTGCAGGGCAATGCCACGGCCATCGCCAGCACCACTGCGTCGGACGTGTTCTCGTCGGCCACCACGTATGCCAATCAGAGCACGATGACCAACTTCAGCTTCAGCATGCAGGACTCGTCCAACGACGCGACCATGGATGCTGCGCTGGCGGGCGCCTCGGGCAACATCGGTGTGAACCTGGCTGCAGGTGCCGGTAACACCCAGAGCAATCAGCTCTCGATGGTGGAGTCCAGCGGCAACAAGGTGTCGCGTTCAGCCGTCTCGATCGACCAGAGCGCAAGCGGCAACGCTTCGCAAAATGCATCGAGCTACGACAGCACCAACTCGGCCAACAGCGCGCGCATGATGTCGGGCGCACTGGCTGGTGCGAGCGGTAACCTTGGAATCTCGATTGCAGCCGGCGTAGGTAACGCGCAGGCCAACGCGATGTCGGTCAGCGTTGTGCGATAAAGAGGGTGCATGACAACGGGCTTGCGGCCTGGCGATTAGCCAGCGCCGCCGCCCGAGCGATTGACCACGATCCAAAGCAAGTGCTGTCCGAAGCGGGCCTGAGATGCACGGGCAAGCCCGCGGCGCGGGATGCCGGTGAGGCACAGGTCACTCGGCAACGATTCGACCCTCGCCCTTCAGCCCCCAGGGCCGTCGGTCATGATGTAGCCCATCAGGTCGCCCACGTTGAGCTGCAGGTCGCGGATGATGTCCTTGACGACGTCTCCGATGGAGATCACGCCCACGACCTTGCCCCCGTCAATGACTGGCAGATGGCGAAACCCCTTTCCAGCCATCAGACCCATGCAGGCGTCCACCCGGTCTGCCAACTTGACGGTGATGGGGTTACGCGTCATCACTTGGCTGATCATCGTTTGCTTCGCATCAAGCCCCGGCAACAGCACTTTGATGGCGCAGTCACCCTGGGTCACGATACCGACCAGCACCCCGTCATCAATCACGAGTACTGAGCGCACGCGGTTGTCCCGCATCTGCAACAACGCTTTGACGACCTGATCGTCGGATCGAACGCTGATGAGGGTGCCGTCTTTCTGGGTCAGCACGCTTTTGACAGTGGTCATCGATGTCCTCTTTGTTGGGCAGTCGGGTGGCAGGTTGGAAATTGTGCACGGAACTGGCGATTTTCGCAGCTTGGCTGCACCGCGAAAGGGTCACCCAAGCCCCGGGCGCGATGAGTGCCTGTCGCACGTCCAGAACCGGACAGCGAGCCGCAACGCAGCGTCTTAGCGGAGACTGGCTTCGCGCCGACTCGCTGGAAGATACCGCAGCAATGCGGCATAAAACTCCATGGCTCGAACCGGTTTGGCAATCAGCGTGTCAACGCCTGCCTTCAATGCCCGTGCACGGTCTTCCGGCATGACACTGGCCGTCAGGGCCAGTACTGGCAGGCGGGCCCAGTCCGGGTTTGCACGGATGCGTTCTGTCGCTTCATAGCCGTCCATCACGGGCATCTGCAGGTCCATCAGCACACAATCAAAGCTCGCTCGCGCCAGCCACTCCAGCGCCTCCTGACCATGTTGCGCCACCTCGACCGAACACCCGGCGCGCTTCAGCAGATTGACAGCGACCAACTGGTTGAGTGCGTTGTCTTCGACAAGCAAGATGCGCGCGCCGCGTATCGATGCCAGCTCGTGGTCTTCAAGCGCGGGGCGAGCCGGGTCGGCATAGCCGCCGACGGCATCGGGCATGTTTGCCACTGTGGCGAGCGCTTTGAACGGTAGCTCGAAATGGAAGGTGCTGCCCTTTCCGAGCTCAGTTTGAGCCCAGATTCGCCCTCCCATCAATTCGACCAATTCCCGGCTGATGGACAGGCCCAGGCCCGTGCCGCCAAATTTTCGCGAAATGGATGTATCCGCCTGCACGAACGGCTGGAACACACCCGCCAGTTGCATCTCGGTCATGCCCAGGCCGGTGTCGTGGACTGAAAAGTGCAGCCACCGTGGCTCGGTCGACCCTGACTTCAGTGCGACCTTGATTTCAATGCCACCTGCCTCGGTGAATTTCAGCCCGTTGCTCACCAGATTGATGAGCACCTGGCGCACGCGCTTCGGGTCACCCAACAGCTGCTGCGGCACTTCAGGCGCGCAGGACCACTTCAGACTCAGCCCCTTTTTGCGGCTGAGCGCAGCCAGCATGCCGGTTGTGCTTTCGAGCGTGTCATGCAGGTTGAAGGGGATCGATTCGATTTCCAGTTTGCCGGCATCGATCTTTCCGAGGTCCAGCACGTCGTCCAGGAGTTCCATCAGCGCATGTCCGGCGAACTTGACCTTACTCAGGTAGTCCTGCTGTTGCGCCGTCAGCTCAGTGTCCAGAGCTGCCTGCGTCAGGCCGATGATGGCGTTCATCGGCGTGCGAATCTCATGGCTCATCTGGTTCAGGAAGTGGCTCCTCGCCTGACCCTTGAGAATGTCGCTGATGTCGACCCCAAACGAGTAATAACGCTGGCCATCTGATCGGGGCGGCCCAGCCAAGCGGTTTAACCGCAGGCTGATGACGGCCTTACTGTCGCCAGACAGTACTTCGACGGTGTCAGTGATCACCTCGCCCGCATTCAAACGCGGGAACTCGCTGATCATCCGGGTGGCCTGTTCCGGTCCGAGAATCTCGCTCACATGCCGGCCAAGGATGTCTGTCGCCGGTCGACCCAGCAGATCTGCCAATTCCTGATTCACAAAGTGATAGTGGCCACTTTGATCGACCACGGCGATCGTGCCAGGAAAGCTCGCGAGCAATGCCTCATAGTCGGTTCGTCTGGCAACGCTATCTGCAAGGGCCTCCTTCAGTTCGCGCTGCGTTTGCTTGAGCTGAGTGAGGTCGGTCCACATTCCGACCGAACCGAGCTTCACGCCCGCCGCGTCGTAGATCGGGGTGGCATTGTTGAAGCATTCGACACGTGAACCATCCGGTCGCTGCAGGCTGATTTCGTAGCCTTGCTTGGATCCGCGCTTGCGCCGTTCCAGCTGATCGTTCAAGGTCGCGAGGTCAGGCCCGGAAAAGAAGTCAAAGACCGAGCGCCCCAGGATGTCTTCGCGTTGGCGCCCCAGCAGACGGCACATTGCCGCGTTGACGTAAACAGTCAGCCCGGTGTTATCGAGATGCCAGATGCCTTGCTCTGTGTTCTCAAGGAGCTGTTCCCGCTGCAGGAGGACGGCACGCGTGCGATCGAGTTCGGCTCGTAAATTCTCAAGTTCACTCATCGCTCAGCCTTGATGTTAGGCGACTTGTCGATTGCGCTGCTGTTTCGACTTGACGCAGGCCACCGAAGCCTTGCGGACTGCAGCAAACCAGTGCGGACCGGATCGAATGATTCACCGATTGTAAACTTGGAGCTGAGTATCGGGCACATCAACCGGGTCTGGTGGTTTCCGCCTGGATGAGCGCCGCCTCGGGCCAACGTTCGCCATGGTCAGTATCCATCGTTCAGGCGATGCGCGCGAATGGGGTTCCGTTAAAGGACTGAAAGAGATTGATGACCGCATCAGCGACCCATTCCGACCTGACTTTGCGCCTCGTCCGCGACGTGCCGATCAGCCCTGAACAATGCTTCGAAGCCTGGACCGTGCCGCAGCGCCTGATGCCCTGGTTTTGTCCACGTCCGTGGCGGGTGATTGCTTGCATCATCGACCCCAGGCCGGGGGGCGCTTTCTGCACGACGATGTAATCCCCGGAAGGCGAGACGCTGCCCGAGGGCGTCGGATGCTTTCTGGCCGTGGAGGCGCCACATCGGCTGCTATGGACTAATCTGCTGGGGCCGGATTTCAAGCCGCAAGCCATCACCCACCCCGGGTTCGGCCTTGTCTGCGAGTTGCGGTTCGATCGACTTCCGGATGGCGGCACGCGCTACCAGGCTCAGGTTCACCATGTGGACGCTGCAGGCCGCGATGCCCATGCAGCGATGGGTTTCGAGCAGGGCTGGGCAATCGCGCTAAGCCAGCTGGTGGAGATGGTTCAAGAAAGCCAGCCTGGCTGATTCAACTGGCTTTGCGGAAACTCCCAGTGATGGGTTTAGGCCCCTGGCAGGCGGCGCGCAAGCACGGTTTGCATGCGTTGCACGCGATCGGAGGCGCGTCAGCGTTCGGCTTCTTGTCCCGTACGGCTCAGCTGCTGATCGGCTGATCGCGGCTGAAAGAGGGTGAGTGCCAGCGACGCCGCGCAGCAGGCCATTGCCGCCAGTTGCAACGGGCCCAGCGGTTCGCCGAGCAGCCAGGCCCCCGAGAGCATGGCCACCATCGGCACCATGATCACCGACAGGCCGGCCACATTCGCAGGCAGCAGGGTCACGATCGCGAACCAGCACACATTGCCTACGCAAAGCGGAATCAGCGTGATGTAGATGAGCAGCAGGATCGACTGGGTACTGGGCATAAACCACTGCCCGTCACCGGTGATGAAGGCCACGATCATCACCGGCAGCGACACCAGCAGCATCTGCCAGCCGGTGAGCACCAGGACCGGCACCGGAATGATCCGACGCTTGAGGATGAGGGTGCCCACGGCCCAGCCCAGACCCGCAAGCAAGCCCAGTGCAAGACCGAGCGGAGCCTGCGCATAAGCGCCAAGGCTCGGGACCATGAGCAGCACCACCGAGAGCGTGCCCAGTGCCAGCGCCATCAGCAGACGGCCGTTGAGCCGTTGCCCGAACATTGCCCAAGACAGCAGCGCCGACCACAGGGGCATGGTGTAGCCAAGCACGGCCGACTGACCCGAGGGAATGAGGGTGGCCGAGTAGGTGCTGCAGATATTCCAGACCACCAGATAGAAAAAGCTGGCTGCTGCAAGGGTGGGCCAGTGCTCGCGGGGAATGTGCATCGGCATGCCGCGCAGACGCGCCACCGCGAGCAGGATGAGACCGCAGGCAGGGGCCGTGATCGAACGGAAGGTCCAGACCGAGATTTCCTGCAGGGCCAGTGGGAACAGGGGCCAGTTGGTTCCCCAGACCAGGGTCAGCACCACCAGCATGACGATGGCCCGCGGTGGCACGGTCACGGCAATCCTTTGTCAATCATCCAGATGGAGCAGGCATTCACTGCCCGATCTTCTCAAGACTTGCCCAAGGCGCCAAACAGCGTCTCACCCGTGAGAGGGCGCAGACCGACGCTGCGCAGCCGCGCGCCCGGATTCGGAACCGTATCGCTGCCCGGTGTTGCTTGAAGGGGTCAGAATGCGGGCTGACCTCATGGGTCGACCTGCATGCATGGCGGCTCGCCCGGTGCAGGGTCTTGCGAGGAAGTGCCCGTCTTGTCCGTCACCGCAATGCCGACCAGTCGCATCACCCGCGGCATTCTCTTCATCCTGATGGCGGTGTTCCTGTTCGCATGCATGAACACGCTGGTCAAGCTGCTCAGTGCCCGGCTGGAGCCGGTGCAGATCGTCTGGGCAAGAACGCTCGGGCACTTCATCTTCATCGGGCTGCTGTTCATGCCGCGCCACGGATGGAGGGTGCTGCGAACGCGCACGCCGGGCACGCAGGCCGCACGTTCCCTGCTGCAACTGACGTCGACCACGCTCTACTTCACTGCGCTGGTGACCGTGCCGCTGGCCGAAGCGACCACCATCAGCTTCCTGTCGCCGCTGCTGGTCACCTTGCTTGCCGTCCCACTGCTGGGTGAACCGATCAAGGCCAACCGTATGGCGGTAGTGCTGGTCGGCTTCATCGGTGTGCTCGTCGTGGTACGCCCCGGCAGCGGTCTGTTTCAGTGGTCCTCGCTGCTGATCCTGGGTAGCTCACTGTGCTATGCCCTGTATCAGGTGCTCACCCGCCGCGTGTCGGGCGACCCCGCTGAAACTTCGGCGATCTGGAGCGCGATGCTGGGCAGCGTACTGATGTCCTTCGCTGTCCCCTTTTTCTGGCGCACCCCGGATCGCTGGACCGATGTGCTGATGCTGCTGACGCTGGGTGTGTTGGGTGGCCTGGGGCACTACTGCGTAGCCCGCGCCATGATCAATGCCCCGGCCAACATCGTCTCGCCGTTCCAGTACTTTCAGTTGCTGTGCGCCGGCGTGTTCGGCTGGCTGGTGTTCGATGCGGTGCCGGGTGTGAGCACCTGGCTGGGTGCCGCGATCATCATCGGCGCGGGGCTGTTTCTCGGTTGGAGCGAGACGCGGGCGTCGCGACGCTGACGCGGCCCCTGGATACCCTGTAGCTTGCTCGCTGCGAGGCGGTGGTCCTGGTGTAGTGCATCTGATCAACCCCTGGGACACTCAAGAAGCCTG
>Ga0315907_10006803_pt1 | contig 12033 bp, 10 predicted proteins | sample LakEriMetagenome_3_FD_203525 | JGI IMG/M metagenome (GOLD analysis project Ga0315907, IMG submission 203525) | Freshwater fungal communities from buoy surface, Lake Erie, Ohio, United States - Buoy 12 MA123 | ecosystem: Environmental > Aquatic > Freshwater > Lake > Lake biofilm | place: USA...
GGAGCGGTGATATCCATCGGCACTTGAGCCTGAGGTATTGGCACGCGAGTGAGGTCGGGTAGAGCGCTGACTTCGGTGAGCGCCGGCGTTGGAGGTGGAGAAATATCTGGTGGTGGTTCGTCTATCGGAGGTGGAGGTGGTGGAGGCTGAAACGTAGCGATATCCACTTCACGAATCGTCAGATCGGGCACGTCCGCTTCAATCGTAAACAAGCGCGCCATTCCCAAAACCGCCAGTAGAATGGCGGAAGCAGCAATGCCGATGATAGTGGATCTAAAATTCAAAACTTTAAATTTTAAACTCTAAATTTCAACGAAGAAGATAGAGATGTGAGTTGGCAGACATATAAATAGTTAGAGGCAAATCCAATTTTTGTTTGGGGTTTAGAGTTTAAAATTTAAAGTTTACCTCTCTGTGGCAAGTGAGACGGAAGTGGCTCCAGCAAGTTTTGCGGAGTCGATGACGCGGACGGTGGCCTCGGTGGGTGCGGTGGCATCGGCACGGATAATGACAGGACAATCTGGGATTTCTTCTAACAGTGCTGCAACTACTGCACGAACTCCGTCTTGTCCGATTTCACGTCCTCCATGCCATACGCGGGATTCTGTAGTGACCGCGATGAGGATTGCCTGTCGATCAAGATCTTCTGAGGATGCGGCGCGCGGCTTCGAAATTTCGACTCCAGTCTCTTTGACGAATACTGTAGTGACGATAAAGAAAATCAGCAGAAGGAACACGACATCGATCAGCGGCGAGATATCAATGCTGCTGCTGTTTTCTGTGTTCGTGCTGTGACGGAATCTTCGCATTAGTTTGGTCGGGTTCTAAATTTTACACCGCAAAGCCGCAGAGGTCGCGGAGGGTCGCAGAGATGCATTTTAATTTGAGATTTAGAGTTTAGAGTTTAGAGTTTTCGGCTAGGCGTGCGTGGAGCTGCTTTTGTAGTTCGAGGTGAGTGGTTTCGGTTTGGCGTTTGAGTAGGGCGAGGATAAATGCTGCGGGGATCGCGATCACTAACCCGGCTTCGGTCGTAACGAGCGCAGTGGAAATTCCCGATGAGATAGTGTCGATGGGCGCATCATTGCCTGCGGCCATGCCGGCAAATGTCACTAACATTCCTGCCACTGTTCCGAGCAGACCGAGCAAAGGTGCGGATGAAATGAGGACAGCTAGGAATGGTAATCGACGTTCCACGCGTGCCATTTGATCAAGTTCGAACGAAGCGTAAGATCTTTGGATTTCACGTGACGTGGGCAATTGTCTTTCCCATGGTAGAGCTTTTTCTACGAAAGTTGGAGTTGCCCATTTTTTCTCGGATACTGCATTTCTAGTAGATGAAAGCATTCTCCAAACTTTAAAAAGAATGGAGTAGATCGCAACCGTCAGTGCCAGTAGCGCCCAGAGCGTGAGTCCGCCTTCGTGCAGGGTTTGTTGGATGGCGTGCTTCATTTAAATCTCAAAAATTAAATTTCCAATTTTAAGGAAGAGTGGGATCAGGGCTTGGCTCGTAGACCATTGACGAAGGAAAGGCCGAGGCGTTCGGTAGTTTGAACAATGCCTTGGGCGCGGCGTGATAAGAAGGCATGCAGGATGAGGGCTGGGATGGCTACAACGAGGCCGAAAAGGGTGGTAATAAGCGCTTCAGAAATACCGCCGGCGAGAGGTTTGGGGTCGCCGGAGCCAAAGAGAGTGATGAGGTTGAAGGTGGCGATCATTCCAGAAACGGTGCCGAGCAAACCGAGGAGCGGAGAAGTTGCTGCGGTGATTGCGATCACGGAGAGTAGCGAGGATGCTTTGCTTTGCACGGACATGAGTTGTTCGTAGAGAGTTTCTTCAACAAGGTCGGTGGAGTTTTCCGAAACGGTAATGAGTTTAGCCAAGACGACACCAGCTGGGTGTTTGCGTTCGCTGGCGAGTTGCAGGGCTTTATCGCGATCTCCTGTGCGGAGTGCGGCGAGGATAGCGGTGACCCATGCATCCGTCGGTTCGCGGAAGCGGGAGAATTGTGCAAGTTTCACCAAACCAAAGGCGAGTGAGAGCAGTGCAAGGAACATGATAGGCCAAACCCAGAGGCCGCCTTTATTGACCATGTCGATGAAGCCGCCATCGATTTCATCCATTGCGCGCGCATTTCCTCCTGTGGGGTCGAGTGGAAGAGTGGTGGAAGTGCCGCTGATGAGTGAAGATACCTTTGACTCGTTGCCAGGTATGTAATGGGGAATTTCAGCAGTCTTGGATGGGATGACATCACCACCTGAACTTTTATCATCTGAAAGGAAATAGGAGATAGGGCCGAGAGCGGCGAATGTGCCTTCAGAGATGTTTCCGGAAGGATCAGCGGCTTTTCCTGGAGCAGTAGAGCCTCCAAGGAGTTCTTCTACATGGGTGACGGATGAGTCGAGAATCGCGAGACGTTCTTGCAACGAACTGGATGGATTATCCATTTCAGCGGCGATGATTATGGGATTAATTTTGAGATTTGGTGAGCCAGGTCTGGAGAGCGTAGTGGTTTTCAACGCATGATCTTTGAGAAGGCTTGAAAGATAGTTGGCGTCTTGGCGGCGTGTGGAGAGATCGGTTTGAAGCTGTCTTAGTTCTTGAGCGCGATCCTCTTTGCTCAGGCGGGCGATGCGAACCAGTCTGCGTTTTTCTAACAAATCTTTTTCGATTTTTCTGAAATCTTCGGTGAGTTTCGGTTTCTCAGTGGCGATCGCTTGGCGGGTTTTTTCGAGATCGGCGATGGCTTGCTTGAGATCGTTTTCCGCTTGTTTGAGTGCGGCAGGAATTTCGTTTTGTGCCTGTAGAGAAGTTACGCCAAGCACAAAGGCCAGAATGCAAAGACGAAAAAATGTTAGATTGGAAAGGAACATGGTCGTTGCAGGTTAGCGGATTTCCAAGGGTAAGATGACCATGGTTGGGGGACGTTTCTTATCGAGAGTTTCGAATGCCGCATTGAGTTCAGAGCGGATTTCAGGTTTCGATTTCCATTCCCATCCATTCGCTCCAGGTTGGCCGATGCCAGCCTGGTCTTTCAGATCCATGTAATACGCTTGCGCAAGGCCGAGGTAGAGAACTTTGACTTCGAGACCATCGCGGATTTCAGTAGTGCGAGTGAAGCGTCGGTTGAATTGTTCGGCTTTTGCGAGTAACGCGAGAATCGAGCGCAGAGCATCGCGCGGCTCATCGGTCGATTTCCATGCAGTAAGGGTCGCGATTTCGATTTCGGCCTCTTTGATTAGAGGTTGGGGAAAACGTTTCACGATGCTGGTAACGCGAGGGAGATTGCGGGAAACCGCCTCGGTGGCTAGGCTGCGTGCTTGTTTGAGGGCAGCGATTTCGGTTTTAATTTCCTCGGTCGCTTCCGCATGGCTGGGAGCGGATTGACCAGCTTTATTCAGTTCTTCATCCAGGAGTTTGAGCTCGCGAGTTTGTAGGTCGAGTAAGGCTGCGAATTCGTCTTTGCGCGCTTTCCAATTGAGCCGCTCTTCAGACTCAGTCGTCTGGACATCGACGACTTTGGAAATCGTTTCACGGAGTTCGACGACGGCAGCGTCTTCTGGTTCCGCATGCACGAGTGAAATGCTCAAGAATGAGATGGTTAAAAGGATGCGGGACATGGCACGACTTTGATAATGCTTATTGAGATTAAGTCTCAACTCGGGAAGGTGATATTGAAAGATATTGGCCTTGGGTCAAATAAAAAGAGCGAGCAGATGGACAGCATTTGACCATTGTAGCGCTAACATATTGAAGGTTTAACTATCTAAGCTGGGGTGTGTTTTGGATGGAGGGCATTTTTTTATGCTGTTAAATATTTTTCTTGTTTTCAATAAATTCTGAAAGTATTGTGTAATCGAAAGGAAAAAATATCATGAACGAAACTGTCATTACCTACGCCATCTATCTAGCCATCGCAGTCCCAGTAACGATTTGGGTAGCCCGCACCCTGCACAAGAACGGCAGGGTATTCTTAGTGAGTTGTTTTGAGGAGAATGAGGAATTGGCGGACAGCGTGAATCATTTGCTTTTGGTAGGGTTTTATTTGGTGAATCTCGGATTTGTGATTTTGTTTTTGAAATTAGAAAAGCTTGTGGTGGGAACGACGGGGATATTTGAGGCCTTGAGCAGCAAGATCGGGGTGGTCTTGTTGGTGTTGGGTTTGATGCACTTTTTAAACATGGCGATCTTTGCAAAACTGCGGGAGCGGGGGGAGAAGCCATTGTTGGGGGTAAATCCGCCGCCAATACCTGTAGGACAAGAACGTCCCGTATGGAGGGATGAGTTAAGGAAGTAAGTTCGCATAAGATGCATTTCTGGCTTGGACGAATCGACTTAGGAGTTCAATCTCTTCCCAGATGCGCATACTTCGGATTCTCACGAGAAAAGAACTCAATACCTATTTTCTGACCCCCTTTGGCTGGGTGGTGCTGGCATTTGTGGTGTTGATGCAGGGGCTTTCCCTGTCATCGGCGATGAAGGGCTTTCGGGACACACCTGTGAAGGATAGTCTGGTTTACGTGGTGTTTCATACCCCCTTGTTCTGGTTTTATTTTCTCTTCATTTTCCCACTGATCACGATGCGGCTTTTCGCGGATGAGGAGCGGAGCGGGACTTTGGAAACCTTGCTAACGGCACCGGTGCGGACGTGGCAGGTTGTCTTTTCCAAATATGTTGCGGCGATGATTTTTTATGTGATCCTCTGGATTCCCGCGTTACTGCAGTTCAAAGCATTTTCCTGGCTGACGGATTTTCCGCCTCCCTACACAGAGGGGGCGCTTTGGGGGAGCTTCCTGATCTTGTTTTTGATGGGATGCGCCTTCACCTCAATCGGATGCCTTGCATCGGCGATGACATCGAGTCAGATCGTGGCGGGAATTGTCACCATCACGGCACTGGTCATGCTGTATTTTCTCGGCTTCGTTACCATGATCTGGGGTGAGTCATTCTCCGGAGCCGGTATGTTTCATTACATTTCCTCGCAAAGGCACCTGCATTATTTCACCAATGGCCTGCTGGATACGCGACCGGTGGTTTATTATCTCTCCGTCTCGGCCTTCACCCTGTTTCTGACCTGTCAAGTGATTGATCTGCGTCGCTGGCGACCCTGAACGCGATATTTTTATTCATCATGTCTTCACCATCCAACCGCCCCTCTCGACCGAATCGATTCGGTATGGGTCTTTTGTCCATCTTGCAGATCAGCATGTTGCTGGTTGCCGTGATCTGTTTGAATTACATTTCATCGTATCATTACACCCGTGCTGACTATTCGCGTGCGGCGGATTACAGCCTCTCCGCTTGGTCCGTGAATTATCTGAAAAGCGAGGCAATGACCCGGCGCGAACGCCCGGTGAAATGGATCATGGTGTTCCGCCGTTCCTCTCCCATTTATGAGAGAGTCCGTGTCATGGCAGAGGAATATGAGAGAAAATCGGGTGGAAAGATTGAATTGGAAGTGATTGATCCGATCCGGTCAACAGATCGCGCCCAACAATTTGCGGCGGCTTACAGTCTGAAATTGGTGCGCGATATGATCCTGATTGATGCAAGATCATCGGACGATGCGCCAGTGACTCGTGAAGTGGAGACCGGCACGGCGGCACTCAATCCGCATATTACCATCGCACTTGTCGAAGAAATGATTACCTATGCGGTCGATGCAAACGGTCAGCGCCGGCCGGACAAGTTCCGCGGTGAAGATCTCCTAACCTCACGCTTGGTGGAGAGCATTGAGGGGAAACCAAAGACCTTGTTATTTCTGGCTGACAAATCCCGCAGTGATTCGGATGGAGAAAATTCACCATTGAAACATCTCTCGAACATTCTTCTCTATCAGAACATCCAAATCACTACGGATAATCTCGCGGGACTGAAGGAAATCCCGCCCGATGTTCATGGAGTGACGCTCGTCGCCCCGAAATATGATTTCACCGAACAAGAGATCGCCACCTTGGAAGCGTATTGGAACACACCGCGATCCGCTTTGCTGATTTTGTTGGAATCCGGAGAATGTCCAGACCAGTTGAAAACCTTTTTGCGGTTGAAAGGCGTGACACCGAGAAATGACCGTGTCATCACCAAAGACGGAACACGTGTGATCACCACGGCGAGGGGAAATTTCACTTCAGGCATTTCCTTTCTCAAAGATCTTTCCGGACAGTCCGCCGTATTTGAAGGGGCTTCATCCTCGATCGATGTGCGCGAGAATGCGGATGATTTGATGCGTCGCAGCCTCACGCCGATGCCCTTGATTCAGGTCATGGAAGGATACTGGGGGGAATCTGATTTTGGACTGCAAACGGAACAAAGCAAAGCCGGAGAAACCTTCGATCCGATTCGCGACCATAAGTCACCGCTTTACATCGCCGCGTCAGTCACACGGGGCGCAGCAAATGATGATCGATTTGCAGCCGACACGTCGCGTATGGTGCTCATTTCAAATACGGACTTTTTACAGAGTAACCGCCAACGTGCTGAAAACATGGATTTTCTGGCATCTGCTTCGAATTGGCTGGTGATGCGAGAATCTTTGGCTGGAGCATTACCCCGGTCCTTCGGCACCTACAAACTACCGCTACTGGAAGCTCAGGTATCGTTCATCAATCGGTTGAATTTGTTTTTCGCGCCATTGGCATTTCTGTTAATCGGTGGCCTGGTGTATTCTTCAAGGCGTTCTTAGACTTTTAAATTTTTTCATCGTGCGCTCCATCCTTGTCACTCTATTGATTGCGTTAATTACGGCAGCTCTGGGAGCGATCGCTCTGTGGCAGTTTCGCGAGGGAAATCTGCATCGCATGCTTGGCATGCCGCCGGCCCCTTTGGGAAAGAGGATTTTCCCCAATTTTGATCCAAATGAAGCGGCGGTGATCCGCCTGAAATCCGGGGATGTTTGTGCGACTTTCAGGAAAACAGCGGTCGGTTGGCGGGCGATTGAACCATGGGAGGATCGCATGGATGGACGTGCCGCAGTTGCGATCATTGGGTTCACCGCCGGCACCATTGTTGAAGACCTCGTGCCGCGTGAGAAAATCAATCCCGAGCTGGCTGGCTTTGGCAGCAAGAGCCATGAAATCCATATTCGTAACAAGAGGGGTGATACCTTGGCGCATTTTCGCTTGGGCCGCAGAACGCCTTGGGAATACCTCCCTGAAGCCGGTGGAGACAAACCGGCCCCGACGATTTACCTGATGCCATTGGAGAAAGGCAGAAAATCCCACATCTATGCGGCAACGGGTGATATTTTGCCCTTGTTGAAGGATAATTTCAAATACCTCCGAGATCATAGACCTTTTTACTTCAATCCGCTCAACCTTCAGAAAATACGCATCAAGACCTCGGAAGGGGAATTGACTCTGGGAAGGGAAACGCTTCGCTCACCCTGGCGTATTTTAAAGCCGCTGGATCTTGCCACCGACCCCGAGGCAATGAAAAATCTACTTGAAAGGTTGGTTGAATTTCAAGCCATCAAGCTGAGTGATAGGTCCGAGGTGACGATACCGACCAAGGGAGCCAGTTCGAATTATGCGGAGATCGCATTGACGGATTATGGCTCTCAGTCCGAAACCGTTTTGGATATCTTTCCAGCAGAAGACCCTAATGCGCGTACGGCCGAGGCGATCGTGAGTGATCGACCCTATACAGTGTTTCATTTGCCGTTGAAATCTGATCACGATCTGGTCTCCGTATCCGCTCTACCGCTTACGGTCAACGAACTGAGGGAAGCAAAGCTGACCCAACTCAATATCGCATCGATCCGCGGTATCGCGATTGAATCCGTCACCTCGCCATTGATTTTGCTATCCCGTGAGCCTCCTGCGCCATGGCTTGTCACGGTGAACAACAGAGAGCAAAAGGCCAACGAACAGCGGCTTTATGAATTGCTTAAGGCAGTCACAGAAACCCGCGCCTTATCATTCGTTACAGACTCAGCTCCGGAAGATCTTTCTGCCTGGGGGTTGGATCGCCCGAGTCTCAAACTTACCTTCTTGGCAAAGAGCGATCAGGCATTGACCATTCACTTCGGCCTCGACACGAAGGGTGGACTTTATGCGATGCGAAAAGGGAGCTCGACGATCATGTCACTTGATTGGCGGTTTCTTGAAAAAATAGCTGTGCGTCAGCATGAGTGGAGACATGCAAGATTGGGCGCATTCAACCGGGTGGACATCACACGTATCAAGCGGCAACAAAACGGATTGGAGCCGTTGGAACTGGGCTATGATTTTAAAAAGGATAAATGGCAGGCATTTCTGGGCACCCAGGATGTGACGGCTAACCTCGATCCGTTGAAGGCGAATTTTCTAGTTGGTGCCATTGAGAGTCTGGAGGTGAAAAGTTGGCTTTCCGAGAATGAAGAAGCTGCCGCCGTACTTGAAAATCCATCCTTAAAGTTTGAAATCACTCAAAATCTGGTCGATGAATTTGGTGATGAAACGGGCGAGGCAACCGAAGTGATTGTATTTGGCTCAAATAAAATTACGGGTAAAATTTTCGGAAAGAAATCATCTGAAAATTTATATTTCAGTATCTCCGATGAGACGGTTCTTAAGTTAAGTATACCTTTGTTAGATGAATAAACGCATATGATTCAGCAAATGCCTTTTTCATACGAAGGAATTGATGGAGATGTCCAGCGGTTGGGTTTTTTATTGAAAGATTCATTATCCGCATGTGATTTGAATTTTGATAATAAAATATCAGTTCTCAATCTTGCCTGCGGACGTGCAGATGAAACAGGAGTATTGGTGAATGCATTGAGCCCTGCACGTGTTGGCTTTTATCTCGGTATTGATATAAGAGCAGATGCGATTGAAGAGGCTGCGCGTCGTTGGAAATCAACTGATTGCGAGGTTTATTTTATGGAGGGTAATGCGGCCATGCTTGGAAGAATGAAAACCTTACCCGAGTTTGATTTGGTTTTCATTCGTCATCAAAACTATTGGCATGAGCCTATGGTGTGGGAGGGAATATTGGATGAATCGCTTTTAGCCATGAAGTCCAATGGATTATTGGTGTGCACTTCCTATTTTGATTTAGAGCACGATCTCTTCTTGGCTAGCATGCGCGAGCGCGATGCGAAACTAGTTCTAAATGTTAGAAATAGTAAATCTAGATATCTTCCAGATGCAGAAGGAAAAAGCGTAGATAGATGGATCGGAATCTGGAGAAAAATTTAGATGTGCGCGATGAGGTCACTCGATGGGAACCTTGCTTTTTTAGCATCTGCATATTTATCATCTGTGGAACGATAGCCCAGAGCACATGCGACCGCGGTTGCGTATCCGGAGTCTTTTAAGCCGAGTATTTCGTCATAGTCGTTCGGAGAAATACCTTCAAGCGGGCAAGTATCTACGCCTATCACTGCAGCTGCAGTCATCAGCTGACCAAGAGCGATATAGACCTGGCGAGTATTCCATGCCTGTTTTTCGACTTCGCTCATGTTGCTGGTAAAGGAGGAGATCATGCCTGCGCATCCCGCGAGATTTTCTAGAGGAGTTTCTTGAACTTCTGAGAGTCGAGTAATCCACTTATCAATATCCTTCTGGGTAAGATTCGTCCGCGTGGTCAGAACGACAAGGTGAGAAGCGTCTGTAACTTGGGGCTGTCCCCATGAGGCTGATTTTAGCTTTTCACGGATTTCTGGTGAATCTACCACGATAAATTTCCACGGCTGTAAACCAAAAGATGATGGTGTTAGAGTTAAGCACGTCTTTAACGCTAATAAGGTTTCCGCATTTATCTTGCGTGTGGGGTCGAAAACTTTTGTTGCATATCTATAGTTTAGGGAATCTAAAAGAGCAGTTGGTGTGATTGGCATGATATTGATCTAGTTTTGTCCTAAACTTAGTGGGAGGGATGCGGATGGGAAGCTTTTTAGAGAGAGGCTAAATATGAGTGCGAATTCGTCTTCATAGCGGTTGTTCATATGGCTTAACCCTACACCAGCAACCCAGTCTCCAAGCTCTCTTTGGAGGGTGTATTGTTGGAGCTCCATAGTTCCGTCATCCATTTCAAAAATATGACGAGATCCAACGCCCCAGTTTTCACTGAGACGTATATAAGTGCTCAGGTCGATACGATTTGAGTCTAATAAAACTGGGTGGTTATTGAGTTCGCGGTAAGCTATAGAGAACTCCCAGTTTTCATTTGGCATAAATCGGACTCTGGTGCTTAGCTCCGAGAATCCAGATCCTCTATCAAATACTGGAAGCTGGGTTTCCAGATCAATCCCCAGCCAAGGGAGAGGTTGCCAACGTATGTCGTTGTATAGGTTCGAGTAATCTCGGTTGCCTTCAGGATCATCGATGTATGAATCCATGTAGGTGTCTAGATAGAGCCATTCATGAGATTGATCATCTCGGCGAGTGATGAGTTGATGGCGTCCGCCCATCCTGATGATGTTCCAGCTTTCATATTCATCGATAGCTGTGTATCGCAAAGGATCGAGTGAGCGTGGTCGTGTGGTGAATGTCAGGTGGTCAATTTTAGGGTAATCTTGATCCAGCTCATCAACTGAGGTGACGGACCAATTTACATATGGTTGGAAGATGTGAAGCAGGCCATCTATACCGAGGTCTCTATTTTTAATATCTCCGTAGTTTTTGGAAAATTTAAGTGCTGCTTCTGTGCCGCCGTGGAGCATAAAGCGTGCATCTGAAACGGCTGGGCCTTGCACTGCTGAGTAGTGAGTATATGCACCTCCAATATGGGGAGTGAGTGTGAACCAATCTTCGTAAGTAAACGGAGCTGAGAAAGAGTGATTGGTGTGAAAACGATTGTATCCAGTATCTAATAATTGGGCTCTTAAAAGTGGAATGCGCGGGTCTAATGGATTTATCGCATCTAAAGCTCTTATCTGTTCTACGAGATTTCTTTCATATCCATTAAGTTGTCGGAGTAGGTCAGGATCCGCAACGGGCATTGAGAGTAGGGGATTTATAATATTATTTCGTGTGATATCTGCTGCTTCTTCTCCACGAATGGAAAATGATGTTTGGCCTTCATGAAGAATAGGGCTGCCAAGAATAGACCTACGTGCTTGATCAAAAGCAATCTCAGGCGATTGGGTGTCAGTGCGATAAAAGTTGTTCACACGAAATCGTCCGAAGAGCGAAAGTAAAGAACCCTCATCTCTGCGATAGAATCCAATTGTATTATCTGGTGCTGGGTTGGTTCGATAGAGGCGGGGATCGAAATCTTCGAGATAATACTTGTCGGAGAGGTAATTCAAGTTGGTATCCAGTCTCCAATTGGCATCTTGCTCTAACTCTAATTCGTAACGTGTTTTCAGTTCAATTTCGAGACGTTCTGTATGGATGGATGTGCGAGAGATATTAGTTCGAGAATCTGTAGGCTCTTGATCGTGAGCGTAATATATACTGAAGCCACTGATTTCATCTCGGTAGTTTTGTCGAGTGTCGACAAGATCTAGGCCAAATGCAGCGCCACGTGTGGCTCGTAGATCAAGTTTCCATCTAGAGAGTAACCATGCGTCTTCTTTTTCACCTGTCAGAGGGTTAATTTCGCCGCCGAGCATGGTTCCATATGTATTGAGTAGGAAAGGTCCCCAGTTGCTCCTGGCGCCAGGGACGAATTGATAACCGAGTTCCCCATTGAGAGGTTGGCTCAAATAAGGTAACCAAAACACGCTTGTGTCACCTGCATATAATTTGAGATTTTGAAAAGTGACGCGCTCGCCAGGATAAACTGTGGTTTTATTTGATCTAACCCAAAAACTAGGATCTTGGACGTCATCAGTTGAGATGCCTGCGTTTCTACCAATGAATACTCGGTCAGACCCTTCGCCTTTGCTGGTAAATCTTCCAGATTCTAACAAGATCGAATCCATCGATATGCGCAGTTCAGATGCGTCGATAATCCCGGTTTCGTAAAAGTAAACTGCACGCTTTCCCCGTTGTAATATAGTGCCTTGGTAGACGGAAACATCTTCATCAAAAGTCACAGACTTCGCTTTTAGGTCAACGCCTGCGCGTTTAGCGAAAATTTCCAATCCATTATCACCAGTGACATGGA
>Ga0315907_10006804_pt1 | contig 12032 bp, 9 predicted proteins | sample LakEriMetagenome_3_FD_203525 | JGI IMG/M metagenome (GOLD analysis project Ga0315907, IMG submission 203525) | Freshwater fungal communities from buoy surface, Lake Erie, Ohio, United States - Buoy 12 MA123 | ecosystem: Environmental > Aquatic > Freshwater > Lake > Lake biofilm | place: USA...
CGTGAGATTCTCTCCTCGAGCGAGCCCTTGTCAGTCAGCATCCGATGGGCAAGACCCAATGCGGCTTCCACGGAGACCTGCTCGTTGAGCGTGACTAGAGCCTGCAGCGGGGTCGTGGAGAGTGTGCGGCGGACACAGGAAACGGAACCGTTGGGCGCATCGAAGGTGGTCAGCATCGGATAAGGGACCGAACGGAATCTGAAGGTGTAAAGTGCACGGCGGTAGCGCTGTGAATCGGTCTCGACGATCCACGTTTTCGGCCCGTAGGAAACCGGCCTTTGGAAGAGATAGGCTGGTGCGGGCGGATACACACTTCTGCCACCCATTGAAGTGTTCAGAAGACCCGATGTCGCCAGCTGGATGTCACGCACGGTTTCCGCGGGAGCGCGGAATCTGGACGCGCGCGCTAGCATCCGGTTTTTCGGATCCATGTCGCGCAGTTTCTCGCTGGCAAAAGAATCCTGCTGATAGGTTGCGCTGTTGGTAATCAAGCGGTGCAGGTGCTTCATGTCCCATCCGCTCTCCATGAACTCGCATGCCAACCAATCGAGCAACTCGGGATGGGAGGGTCTTGCTGCTTGGTGGCCGAAATCCTCGGAAGTTTCTAACAGACCGATTCCGAAATACGCCTGCCAAACCCGATTCACAAAAACGCGAGCCGCAACCGGAGATTTGGGATCGACCAACCATTTCGCAAACGTCAGCCGAGACTCAGGCTCGCCAGGCGGCAGTGGATGGAGGAACGCCGGTACGTGGGGTTTTACGACATGCTTGGGATGGGTCTGCTCACCACGCTCGAACAACCGGGTCTCGCGTGGGGTTTTCGATTCCCCTACCACCAAGGCCCAGGTCGCTAACGGAACTTTTGCGTAGAGCGCTTCGATCTGTTTGGTTTGCTCGGAAAACTGCGGTTGGTTTTCGCGCCAATGCGCAAACAAGCGGGCCTCTTGTTCAGGGCTGCGTTTGTCTGCAGGCGTTTCAAGCGCCGCTAGGACAAGCGGAGGCATTTGATCGAGCGCATTCGGTAAAGTAGAAGAAATCGATAAACGAACACGGCCCAGATTATAGGTCATGTTGTCATCGGAATTGAAACCGCCATGATTTAGCGAAAGCGCGTAATTGAAATAGGTTTTTCCATTCCCTTCCAGGGGTTGCTCCAATTCAAAAGTCAGCACCGCGGGATCGTTATTGCGAGCCGGATCTCTCTCATGTGTCCATGCCGTTTTGTTATCACCATCCAAAGCAAATGCCACTGGTCCCGTGCGTCTGTCATCCGGTTTTCCTTCCGCACTGCTTGGAAAACGTTTCGGATCCAGCGGAACCACCGGAGGATTCACGCTTGCAACTGGGTTTTTAAATTTGAGCCTCTCGGTTTTTGCCGCGTCTTTACCCCCTTTTAAAATAAATTCGGTCAGCGCGCCCGTTCCGCGAGTGGATCGACCCGGCCCGTTCATCGGCAAATATGGATCGTTCATCACTTCGAGACGGGCAGAACGGATCACAGTCAAATCGGATGAGCTGGTAAACGACTCGCCGCCACGGGTTTGCGCATAGCCCATGTTGATGACCGACTTATCTGGCAGCGGCCAAAATTTCTGTCCTGAATCACCCAGCTGATAAAGCTCAAGCGCTTCCCACTCGGTACGGGGCAGTGCCAGCATCTCCCGCTGCCATGCTTGGAATTTTTCTTCGGTAGCCGGTGATGATTTCCTCGCTGTCTTATCGATCTCCGCAATTTCTGCTAACAACTGATCCGCCGTTTTTCTCTCACTCGCCGTATAGGCACCGATCGATGTCTCACTGATGTTGTTCAAATACGCAAACATCCCGAAATACTCATCGTGCTTGAGTGGATCGTATTTGTGAGTATGGCATTGTGCACATTGTGCCGTCAGGCCGAGCATCGACTTTCCTATCGCATCCATGCGATCAAAAATCCCTTCGACACGGAACTGCTCGGGCTTAGCTCCACCCTCTTCATTGACCATGGAGTTGCGTAAAAATCCTGTGGCGATTTTATCGTCTTGGGTCGCGTTCGGCAAAAGATCGCCGGCGATTTGTTTGATGACAAATTGATTATAAGGCATGTTGTCGTTCATCGCGGAAACCACCCAGTCGCGATAAAAATGATGATAACGTGCAAGATCTTTTTCATAGCCTGCGGAATCCGAATAACGCGCGGCATCCAACCACTCACGCCCCCAGCGCTCACCGAAATGTGGACTGGCGATCAGGCGCTCAATTTCACTTTTCGCATCTCCTTCTGCAGCGAGCTCTTCCAAACTTGGCGGCAACCCTGTTAGATCTAGCGACAAACGACGACGTAACGTGCTCTTATCTGCCGGAGGTGATGGCGATAATTTTTCTTTCTCTAATTTCGCCAAAACAAATGCATCGATAGAATTTTTCACCCATGCTTTATTTTTTACTTCCGGCACTGGCGGACGCGTGGGCGTTTCAAATGCCCAGTGCTTACCCCACTCAGCACCTTGATTGATCCAGTCACGAATCAGCTTCACTTTCTCTGGCGAGAGTCGCTTTTTTTTATCTGGCGGAGGCATGACCTCTTTTGGGTCAGTGTGCAGGATGCGCTCCATGATCAAAGACGCCTTGGCATCGCCCGGCACGATCGCCTTGCCGCTATCGCCTCCCTTGAAAGCCAACTCTTGCTTGTCCAAACGCAAGCCACCCTCAATCTTCGCCTCGTCCGGTCCGTGGCAGGCATAGCAGTTTTCCGACAGGATGGGCTGGATCTGCGAAATAAAATCAATCTTCTCCGTTGCCGCGAAGGAAGGCAGGGTGCTTAGAAGAAATAAAAAAAAGGGGGAGCGATGCATTTGCAGATAAGATACGTTTCTAATCGGTAAATTTCTATGACAAATTCATCTTTTTATGGTAGATTCCGATCATGATCCCGCATCCAGTGCCGTCCTTAATTTCCTCGCTGTACTCGATATTTGACCATTTACCATCGGTTATTTTTTATGTTAAAGACGCGCAGGGAACTTTTATTCACTGCAATCCCCGATTTGAACAATTCCACGGGCTTCGCGCGGGGCAGGCCCTTGGATTGAATGATTTTTCACTCCATCGTCCTTCCATCGCAAGTCTCTACCGCAACGAGGATCGTAAGGTCATCGAGACAGGAAAACCCGCCGTGAACCGCATCTGGTTGGTTCCCAATGCAAACGGGGTTCTGCGCTGGTGGGTTTCCAATAAATTTCCCACCTACGATGCGATGGGAAATATCAACGGCATCGCAGGCGCGATGTATGAAATGTCGGATGCAAAAGGCATGACCGAACCTTTTGCCAGGATCGAGCCCGCACTGAAACTCATCCATTCGGATCCACATTCCCCCCTCACCACCGCCGAGCTCGCTGCGGCCTGTCATTATTCCGAAAGCCAGTTCAACCGCATTTTCCGCAGCCTCACCAGCCAATCACCCCGCCAATACCTCCTCCATCACAAAGTCGAAACCGCTAAAGACCTCCTTGCCCGAACGAATCTGCCACTTTCCGAAATTGCTCACCAATCCGGCTTTTATGATGCCAGCGATTTTGGAAAACGTTTTCGGGAAATCGAAGGTATGACGCCGAGACAATACCGGACTCAGCTTCAGAAACTGATATTGGAGACCTCCGCCTGAAAAAATGGGTAACTTCAAGAAATCATCAAATATGGATTTTTTCACTGCGCTACGCGCGATGCCCTTGGCGATAGCGACCGCGTGACCCAACCAATCTTTGAGGTTGAGCGTTGACCGTGATTGGTCAAACTTGCCGGCGTGGAAACTCAGTTAAGCGTTTTGCGCAGGGCGCATCGGTTGGACGGCATGGAGGCAATGGATGTCGCCAAACGTCTGGAGTGGCTGGGTGGTTTGGTTTTTTTTGATACGGTTGGAAACATTCCAAGTGGCTGGGGCCGGGCTTGTTCCGTCATCGCCGCGCAGCCAACCGAGATTTTTACGGGTGATATCTTGCATGAAGCGGATCTGGAAAAACTGCGTGATAGCTTGCACAAAAACGCACGTTCGACCGGCGATCAGGGATTCCCACAAGGCGGGTTGTGCGGTTGGGTGACTTACGAAGGTGAATTTGTTTTTGGCGAATACCATGAAATGCTGATCCGTGATGAGCAAAGCGGCGATTGGTGGGAAATCGGCGAGCTCTCCACCAAGATGGCCGAACCGATAGCGAGCTCGGCTTTTCCGAAACGTTTCGTCCCACAAACTCGGCAAGAAGATTTTGTTAGATCGGTAGAACGCGCGAAGGAATGGATTGCTGCAGGCGATATCTATCAGGTAAACCTGGCGCAGGCATTTGAGGCGGAGGTCTGCGGCGAGGGATCACTGCTCGCACTTTATGAAACCTTGCGTGAAGCAACGCCTGCTCCCATGGCGGCGTGGATGGCTTTAGACGGCAGAGAAATTCTTAGCAGTTCGCCGGAGTTGTTTTTAAAAATATCCGGAAGAGTCATTGAGACTCGGCCGATCAAGGGGACACGCCCGAGATTCAAGGATTCGGATGAAGACATGCGCTCGGCAGTCGAGTTACAAACTTCACCGAAAGAAATATCCGAGTTGGTGATGATCACGGATTTGTTGCGAAATGATTTGGGTCAGGTTTGTGAATTCGGCAGCGTGGAAGTGAGTCGGATGTTGGAATTGGAAAGCCTCGCGCAAGTGCATCATCTAGTTTCCACCATACGCGGCAATCTGCGCCCCGAGCAAGATGCTCTAAGCGCGCTCGCCGCTTGTTTCCCGGGTGGCAGCATCACAGGAGCTCCAAAAAAACGTGCGATGGAAATCATCCACGAACTCGAACAACAAGCTCGCGGCGTCTACTGCGGAGCAATCGGTTGGTTGGGCTTCAATGGCGAAAGCGAATTCAACATCGCGATCCGCACCCTTGTGCGCGACGGCGAAAAACTCACTTACCATGTGGGTGCGGGAATTGTTGCGGATTCGATTCCGGAAGAAGAATTCCAGGAAACCCTCCACAAAGCGGAGGGGATCAAGCTTGGGGTGGAGAGGTTTCAGGGTTTGACCGTGGCGGCGGATTGTATCCGCCCAGCCAATACTAATGAATGAAAGGCATGGCGGATACAATCCGCCGCCACAGCACACATTCACTAAAATCAAACCCCTAAGACATCGTCTCCCATGTGCGTTAGAGCCACATGTCCAGACATAAAACCATCATTTTAGAAAACGAAGGCGATACCACTCTTGATATCTCATCCCTCATCGATGTGTGCTTTCTCCTGCTGATTTATTTCATCGTCACCTCGACGATTGCCCCCAGTGAGCGCGATCTGGATTTAGCATTACCGAATCACGAACCAACAATACCGATCCAACCACCTATTCCGCCAATGGTGCTGCGCATCAATGACCAAGGCGCAGTAATCGCCGGACATGGCGACGCTGAACAAGTGTTAGATACCGATATAGATAGTCGCGATCTACCGCTGCTGTTGATGCAATTGGATCTTTATAAGACTGCCGCAATAAGTTCCGGCGACATCCCTAAAGTTATGTTGGAAGTAGATGAAAATGTCCGACAACAACGAACCATTGATGTGCTCAATGCCTTCGCTGCTGCCGGAATTTCCTCAGTCGCTTTTAACGAACTGATTCGTTTATAAAATATCGCTTAGGCGATTTCCGAAGCGTAGAACTCCTGCCAATCGTCGAGATTGTTCAGGTTAACCGCATCGGTGGGCTTCCCATCTGGAAGACCTACTGATGCGAGGATGGATTTACGGGTATCGTCAGAGTGCTGATAACCCGCGACCGCGGCGTTGATTTCTGCAATGGAGGCAGCGTTGAGCTTGGTTGCATTGTCGGCGAAGAATTTTTCAAACTGGGTATAGCTCGGCTTGTTGGCGGCAACGAAGGAAACCAATGCCTCTTGACTCACACCGAGTGCATCAAGCACCATCAGATCGTAGCCAGGGCCGCAGTTTTTGTATCCATCAGCAAGCTTACCAACGGCACCAAGGCTCATTTTTTGCCAGAGACGTGGAAGGTGAAGAACGCCAAGCGGACCAGCAGTGCCGGATGAAATAGTGGGAACAATTTTGTGACTCATAGTCCCGAGAAGCTAATCGGCAAATTACAAATTACAAATTACAAATTCAAGAAGTTGGAGATTTAAACGGAGGGGCAAAGAAACTGAGAATCCATGAATTAAAAATATAAACCTGAATTCCTCCTCCGTTCTCTCAGCTTCTCCGACCCTCCGTTTCAATCTTTGCAGAAGAATGAGCCAAATCTTCTTTATCCTTGCTCGTTTGCCCCACTTCGGATTTGTTCTCGGCTCTCATGTCCACACTATCTACCGCTGACCTCCTGGCACTTGATACGGACGGCATCTCCAGCCGCCTGTCAAAACTCAGGAGGTACCTTTGACGTTCCCTCTCTAGAAAATAAGATCCAGACGCTCGAAGAAGCGATGGGTGCCCCGGCATTTTGGGACGATCCTGATAAAGCCCGTAAAATCTCCGAAGAAGCGGCTTCGATGAAAAAGAAGTTGGAAAAATTCTTTTCACTCGAGAATCGATGCAAAGACGTGGTCGAAGGCGTGGCGCTCGCAAAAGAGTTTGATGACAATGATTTAGCCAAAGAAGCAATCCTTGGCGCAGCGAGCTTGGAAAAGGACATTCGTGAATTCGAATTGCTCACGCTATTGAATCGGCCAAACGACAATGCCAGCTGCTACCTCGTGATCCAAGCCGGAGCCGGCGGCACCGAGGCTTGCGATTGGGCGCAGATGCTTCACCGCATGTACACCCGTTGGGCGGAAAGCAAAGGCTACAAGGTCGAAACCCTCGATTGGGAGGACGGCGACAGTGCTGGCCTGCGTTCCTCTACGATCAAGATCATTGGCGAAAACGCATTTGGTTTCCTCAAGAACGAACGCGGAGTGCATCGACTTGTTAGAATTTCACCCTTCGACTCCGCAGGTAAACGCCATACCTCCTTCGCATCCATCGATGCGACTCCAGAAGTCGATGATAAGATCAACATCGAGATCGCTGACAAAGATGTTGAAATCACCACCATGCGCTCCGGCGGCAAAGGCGGACAAAACGTCAACAAGGTGGAGACTGGAGTTTTGCTACGCCACCTTCCCACAGGCATCCTGATCAAATCCACCGCCTCACGTACCCAGGGAGCCAACAAGGAACTCGCCTACCAAATCCTCAAAGCGAAACTCTTCCAGATCGAGGAAGACAAACGCGCCGCCGAGGCCGAAGCCGCATACGGCGAAAAAAGCGATGTCTCATGGGGTAGCCAAATCCGCTCCTACGTTTTCCAGCCCTACCAGAAAGTCCTGGATCTCCGCACCGGCGAGGAATCAGGCAACATCCAGGATGTGATGGACGGCGATATCGATAACTTCATTGAAGCCAAGCTACGCGGAAAAGTCCGCGTCAAAGGTGCCAAGGATGAGGATGAGTGAAGAGGTGTAAGGAAGCGAGGTCGCGATTTGGAATTGCCGATATACTGAAGTTATAAAAGTCGGTCATCTCCGCTGCGCTCTGATTCACGGTTCCTTTCTAGGGACAGGAATGTCCCTTCTCCTTATTGGATTGATCCCCGACTTGATTACTTTTCATCCTACCTCCCCTCTCAGGTCTTGATTCGTGGCGGCTTGGAGGTGAGGGTTGAGAAATGGTTGAGCACCTTGTAAATGCGATTCGGAATGTTGATGGGTTTCCAAAAGACGGAATTGTGTTCAAGGACATCACGCCAATCTTGGCCGATGCGGAACTGTTCCGTGCCGCCATTGATTTATTGTGCGCGACAGCAGGCGGGGTAAAGGTCGATAAAATCGCGGGAATTGATGCGCGCGGATTCATTTTTGCGGCGGCCATGGCGGATCGCTTGGGTGCGGGCTTTGTGCCGGTTCGTAAGAAAGGCAAGCTACCGTGGAAATGCAAGGAGGTGGCATACGCTCTGGAATACGGTGAGGCAACGGTGGAGATTCACGAAGACGCGGTCCTACCTGGCGAAAAGATCTTGCTAGTGGATGACTTGTTGGCGACAGGCGGAACGGCCGCCGCAGCGGTGGAGTTGCTCTCGGGGCTCGGCGCGGAAATCGTTGCGATTTCTTTTTTAATCGAGCTTTCATTTCTCAACGGACGCGAAAAGCTCGGCGCGCATCCCGTTAGATCGATCTTGAATTTTTAATCCCCTGCAATTACGAACGAACAAAATGAGCTGGAAAGAATATAACGAAAGTTTGGTGAGATACGAAGACCTCAGTTTCTCCCTAGATCTGTCTTTGATGGATGTGAAGCAGGTCCAGAAAAACGCGCTGAAAGACAACATCGCGAAAGCGTTCGATGACATGATCGCATTGGAAAGCGGTGCCATTGCCAATCCGGATGAAGGCCGCATGGTCGGTCATTATTGGCTGCGCAAACCTGAGATCGCGCCAAGTGCCGAAATCAAATCCCAAATCACCGAGCCGATCAAAGCGTTGAAAAAATTTGCCGAGCAAGTTCATACCGGCCAAGTCCTCACCGCAGCAGGTGGCGTTTTCAAACAGGTTTTACTGATTGGAATCGGTGGATCGGCACTCGGCCCGCAACTGGTTTCCCAAGCGATTGGTCAGAAAGCCAAACTCCCGATCGCGTTTCTCGACAACACCGATCCGCAAGGAATCGATGAAATCCTGACCACTTTGAAACTTGCGGAGACTTTGGTATTGGTCATCTCCAAATCTGGTGGCACTCCTGAAACCCGCAACGGAATGTTAGAAGCCAAAGCGGCCTTCGACAAAGCAGGAATCGATTTCGGAAAACACGCGGTCGCCGTCACTGGCGTGGGCTCAAAGCTCGATCGCTACGCAACCGAACAAGGTTTCATCGCTCGTTTCCCGATGGAAGATTGGGTCGGCGGGCGGACTTCTGTTTTATCTACGGTGGGTCTAGTACCAGCCGCATTGCAAGGGCTTGATATCGATAGCATGCTGAAAGGTGCCGCCGCGATGGATGAAAAAACCCGCGTGCGCGATGCAGCAAAGAACGCCGCGATGCAGCTCGCAATCGCATGGTATAGCGCAACCAACGGCAAAGGCGAAAAGGACATGGTCGTTCTGCCTTACAAAGATTCGCTCGTCCTGTTTTCCAAATATCTCCAACAGCTCGTGATGGAATCTTTGGGCAAAGAAAAAGATCTCGCTGGCAACACCGTCAACCAAGGCATCGCGGTTTACGGCAACAAAGGCTCAACCGACCAACACGCCTACGTCCAACAACTCCGCGAGGGCGTGAACAATTTCTTCGCGACCTTTATCGAAGTCCGCCATGGCCGCCAGGGCAAATCCATCGAGGTCGATCCCGGAAACACCAGCCAAGACTACTTGCAAGGTTTCCTTCGTGGCACCCGCAACGCGCTTTACGAAAACGGTCGTAAATCTCTAACCATTTCCATTTTCGAAGTCACTCCGTTCACCCTCGGCATGCTGATCGCGTTGTTCGAGCGCGCGGTTTCCTTCTACGCCTCCTTGGTCAACATCAACGCCTACCACCAACCGGGCGTCGAAGCTGGCAAAGCCGCCGCCGCCATTTTCCTCGATCTCCTCGGTCGCGTCCGCAGTCGCTTGGTTTCCGAAGCTAAGAACGCGGAACAGGTCGCCTTCGAAGTCGATGCCGATCCAGAATCGGTCTATCACTGCCTCGTCCACCTTGCGAACAACGGCGAAGCCCAAATGTCCATGGGCAAAACCCCAGCGGATGATTTGTTCCAACTTTAGAAAGGAACCGCGATTTCCAATCGCGACCTCGTTGGCGAATTACCACAAACCCACGCCGCCGTTGCAGACGCGATTAAAAATCGCGGTTCCTTTCGGAAATTTGAGGTTTCAAGTTGGCTCTGAACGGTTAAGTTTCGTGCATGATCCAGATCACTGACAAAGCAAGCACCCAACTGGTGGCCTTGTTGAAAAGCAAGTCGGCGTCGCCGACGGCTGGATTGCGGCTTGGCGTCAGTAAAGGTGGCTGTGCGGGATGGCAGTATGAGATGAAAGTGGCCGAGCCGGAAGCGGGAGACGAAATCGTCGAGCAAGGCGAGGCGCGAGTCATCGTCGCTGCGGATAGTTTTGATAAGCTACGGGGTTGTGAAATCGATTACTCCGACGATCTAACAGATGCTGGATTTAAAATTCACAATCCCAAAGCGCGGCGTTCCTGTGGATGCGGCACATCGTTCGAGCCCGATGACGAGCCGGATGGCAGTGGAGCGAAAGACGGTGAGATTTGTGGCGAGGGAGGCGCGATTTAATTTTCGTGGCACACAAAGACAAACCTCAGAGCGAAGAACTCGAGCCGCCAAAGCCCGCCTTTTATTGGTGGACGCTTGCTAACATTTTGGCCGCATCCTTTGCTCTGCTCAGTTGGGTATTATGCTTGCACATTTTCAGTAATCCGGAAATCCCACGCAACTACACATTTCTAAAAAAACTTGGCAGGATCCCCGAGCTCACTCGCTACACTGTCCTCGATGTACCCAACGGTAACGCTTTGAATCCCACCGAAATCTACGGTAAATACTTCGGACTAAGCGAAGAAAAACGCACCAAGCTCAACGCACTCTTGCTGCGCAATTACATGCGTAATTTTGAAAACAATCTTCTCCTCACCTATGCCGAAGGTGATTACCAAGTTGCCGATGTAACCAAGCTGGAAAAAGGCGATTTCCTTTATCCCGGCTTCGCAATCCGCACCCAAGCGCTCGTGAAACAAGACGACTTCGCTCAAGCCATTGGCTTCCCTGTAGTGATGGAATACATATTCCCAACCAAGGACACCGAAGCAGTCTTCCAGTTCAATAAAGGCGATGTTCTCGAGGTGAATAAAAACCCTAACTGCGCCGCCATCATTCACATTTCCAGAACCACCGTCGAAGGCGAACAAGCATTGAAAATCACCGCCGTCCCCATCGCCTACGGCTCCTATCGCGTCGGAGAAAAAACCTCCTTCGCCATCGAACCCCCAGTCGTCCTGAACCCTGATTCAAAACTACCGATCTGGAAGTAAACGATCTTAACGATTTAATACAATGAAGCGGAGAGTCGGAGACACGGAGCAAACAGAGGTTGTTTAGATTAAATCTATATTATTAAAAAACCTCCGCTAGCTCAGCTTCCTCCGTTTTCTCCGCTTAAATATTTCTTTATCAAAAATAAAGCCTCAAACCGAAACCTTCTTCCCGCCGTTTTGGGCGGATTCGTAGATCGCGCGGATGAGCGCCACGGCTTTGCGTGCCTCACCTGCATGCGTTTTGCACTGACGACCCTCTTGAATCGATTGCACGACTTCTTCGAAATTGCGCTGATGCTGATAGAAATTGATCGCGGTCGGATCGTTCGCACCGAGGCCAGCTTCTTGGCCTTTCATCAAGGTCGATTTGATCTGCGCGTCCTCGGGTTTCTCTTCACGGAAATCCCAGATCTCAAATGCCTCGTCTGCAAGGAAAACGGAGCCATCGGTTCCAGCGAGTTGGACACGTGCGGGATGCCCTGCTTTTGACCATGTGCAGGTCGAGCACTCGATCACGCCCAGCGCACCATTTTCAAACTCCACCGTCGCGACGATGCTGTCTTCCACTTCGATGCGTTCGTGAGCTAGGCAGGCGGTGACCGCTTGCACGGATTTCGCAGGGCCCGCGAGATAGAGCAACGCATCGACTGTGTGCACGGATTGATTCATCAACGCGCCACCACCATCCAAGGCCCACGTCCCGCGCCAACCTGCTGAATCGTAGTAAGCCTGATCGCGATACCATTTCACATAAGCCGATGCCGAAGTGAGTTTTCCAAAACGTCCTTCATCAGCCGCTTTCTTGAACGCGTCCATCCCAGGATGGAAACGGCGATTCAATACCGCAGATAGCGTCTTACCATTTTTCGCTGCCGCTGCCATCAACTGATCGATGCGCTCGGTGGTGATTTCCAATGGCTTCTCACAAATCACATGCTTGCCGGCATTCAACGCCGCAAGTGCAGGATCAAGGTGTG
>Ga0315907_10006806_pt1 | contig 12031 bp, 12 predicted proteins | sample LakEriMetagenome_3_FD_203525 | JGI IMG/M metagenome (GOLD analysis project Ga0315907, IMG submission 203525) | Freshwater fungal communities from buoy surface, Lake Erie, Ohio, United States - Buoy 12 MA123 | ecosystem: Environmental > Aquatic > Freshwater > Lake > Lake biofilm | place: USA...
CGCCGCCCACACATCCACCAGGACCGGTACCGGAGACTGAAGCACGCGCGCCGCGAAATCGGCGTCGGTCACGGCAGCGGGAGATACGGAAGTACTCATGTCGGGAAAGATAACGGAATCGTCCACCTCCACGGAACTCGAGCGGATGATCGACACGCTCGAGGCCACGGGGAATTTCCGGGTCCTGCGCCGGTTCGAAGCGCGTACCCAGTACGCCGTCCCGGCGCCCAACACGGTACTACGGCGCGGACTCATCGTGGACGTGGAAACCACCGGCCTCGATGTCGTGAGCGATCGCATCATCGAGCTCGGCCTGGTGGCCTTCGCCTTCGACTCCGCCGGACAGGTGTACAGCGTGGATGCGAAGCGTGAGTGGTTCGAAGACCCGGGCATCCCCATTCCGCCGGACGCGGTACAGATCACGGGGATTACCGACGACATGGTGCGTGGTCAGCGCATCGACGATGCGGCGGTGCAGCAGGAGATCGCCCGCGCCGATATCGTCATCGCCCACAACGCGTCGTTCGATCGCCGGATGCTGGAGCGACGATTCCCGGAGTTCGCCAAGAAGCACTGGGGCTGCTCGCTCAACGAAGTCCCGTGGGCCAGCTTCGGGTGCCGCGGTGCGAAGCTCGACTACCTGCTCTTCCAACTGTGCGGCGAGTTCCACCTGGGCCATCGCGCGGGCGACGACTGCCTGGCCACGTTGCACGTGCTGGCGGCGCCCCGCGACGGGGAGGCCACGCCGCTCACGCGACTGCTCGAGCGCGCCCGTCGCACCACCGTGCGCCTGTCGGCGATCGGTTCGCCGATCGAATCGAAGGACCTGCTCAAGGCGCGCGGCTATCGCTGGTTCAACGGCAGCCCCACGCTCCCGAACAAGAAGAAGACGTGGTACAGGGACATCTACGCGGAAGACGTCGAGGCCGAACAGCAGTGGCTGCGTGGCCACGTCTACCACGGCGTGAGCAACCCGCCATGGCAGCTCGAAGAGTTCACCGCGAAGGAGCGCTATTCGGAGCGCGCGTCGTAAACGGGGCGGACGCGCTCAGGCGGAGGCACTCAGGCGGCGGGTGCGCGCCGCGGCTGCAGTCGCAGACTGATGACCATCATCACCAGCATCACGATGGTCGCGGCGAGATACGCGCTCTTGAGCCCCACGAGGCCGCCGCCCGCGCGGTCGGCAAGGGCACTGAGTACGGCGACCACCATGAGGTTGCCGATGGCGATGCCGATGTTCACGAGCGCCTGCGCGGCGGTACGCTGCTTGGCATCCACCTCGTCGAGGACAACGGTGCGCAGCGTGCCACCCACCACGATCCCCACGCCGGCGCCGATCAACAGCGTGGCCACGATGAACAGCCAGAAGGTCTGCGCGGCAAGACCGATGAGCAGCGACCCGATCGCCAGCGTACCGAACCCGCTCAACATCACCCGGCGCGGGCCGAGCGTGTTCTGCCAGCGGCCGAAGAGCGCCGACGCGGCCGCGGAGCACAACACCAGCGGGAGCAGCAGCAGCCCGGCCTGGCTCGGCTCGGTGCCGAACGCCGCCACGGCCACCGACGAGATGAAGATCACGCTCCCCATGCCGAAGCCGGCGCCCGTGCACAGCACCCACGTGGTGCGCAGCTGCGTCGTGCCGAACAGCGAGAGCGGCACGATGGGCTGTGCGGCGCGCCGCTCCACCACCACCAGCATCGGCACGGCCACCGCAGCCGCGACCAGTAACGCGGGCCACATGGTGACGCCGATGAGGGTGTCCACCGCGCGGTTGATCCCGAGCGTCAGCCCGGCCAGCATGAGCGCCAACGTGGCGATGCCCACGTAATCGAACGGCGGCAACGAGGCCGGACGCGGCACACGCGGCAGGGCCCGGTACCCCATGACGAACACGATGGCCGCGAACGGCAAGTTCACCAGAAAGATCCACTGCCACGTGGCCACCACGAGCAGCACCGACGCCAGAATGGGGCCGAAGAGAAAGGCCATGCCGAACGTCGCACCGATGAGCCCGAGAATCTTTCCCCGCTGCTCCGCAGGGAACGTATCCCCCACCACCGCACTCGCCGTGGGGGTGATGCCACCGGCACTCAGCCCCTGCACGGCGCGGCCAACGAGCAGCATGCCGAAGCTGTTCGACTGCGCGATGATGAGCGAGCCAATGGCGAAGCCCGCAATGTCCATCAGGTAGATCGTGCGCCGTCCGAACCGGTCACTCAACGCCGCCATGAGCGCGGTGCTGGTGAGCGAACAGAGACTGAAGACAATCGTCACCAGGCCGATCTGTCGGTTGTCCACGCCGAACGCGCTGCGCAATGCCGGGATGGCGGGCGCAATGACGGCGGCATCAAGCGCCGCCATGAACACGCCCACGAAGAGCACCGTGAGAATGCGCTTGCGGGCGGCGGCTTCGGTGTCGACGGATTGATCGAGCGCGAGGGACCCCATGCAGCAAACGTAGCGCCTCAGGCTGGCTCACGCATTCCCTCCGCGGGGCCGATGGGCGATACTCAAGGGTGACCGGGCGTCGCTGTATTCCGCAGCGGTGTGGCTCTTCCACCGACGGGTTCGTGACATGCGACGTGTAGTGATTATCGGCGCCGGCGCTGCCGGCACCATGGCGGCGATCTTCGCCGCGCGCAGTGGGGCGCACACCGTGCTGCTCGAGCGCACGCGCGATGGGGGACGCAAGATCCTCATCAGCGGTGGCGGGCGTTGCAACGTGCTGCCGTCGAAACTCGACGAGCGGCGCTTCGTGACCGACTCCTCGCCCAACACGCTGCGCAAGATCGTGCGCAGCTGGCCGCTTGCCGACCAGATCCGCTTCTTCGAAGAGGAGGTGGGAATCCGGCTTGAGGAAGAGGTGGAGTCGGCGAAGCTGTTCCCCGCGTCGCACAAGGCGCGCGATGTGCGCGATGGCTTGCTCGCGCTGGCACGGCGCGAGGGCGTGGACATACGCATGGACACACTGGTCACCTCCCTTGAGCCCGACGGCGCGGCGTGGGTCATCGGCATCGCCGGCGAGGAGGCGCTACGCGCCGACGCGGTCATCGTTGCCACCGGTGGGCTGTCGGTGCCCAACACCGGCAGCGATGGGAGCGGACTCTCCATGCTGCGCGCCATGGGGCACACCATGCATCCCACGTACGCGGCGCTCACGCCGGTGACCGCGCCCGCCAGCGACTTCAGCGCCCTCTCCGGCATCTCCCTGCGCGTGTCGCTGACCGCCACCTCTGCCGATCGGCAGGCCTCGGCGAGCGGCGGATTCCTGTTCACGCATCAGGGATACAGCGGACCGTCGGTGCTCAACGTGTCGCACGTCACCGTGCGCGCACGCGCAGACGACGCAGCGAGGGGCACCGGCATTGCGGTGCAGTGGACCGCGCACGACGAAGCGGCGTGGACCGCCCTGCTGCAAAGTGGCGGCACGCGCCAGGTGTCCTCGGTGGTCCGTCACGAACTGCCGGATCGGCTCGCGGATGTGCTCATGGCGCAAGCGCACGTCGACCCCACCCGCAAGCTGGCCGAGCTCACGCGGGACGAGCGCCGTCGTCTGGTCGACGTGCTCGTGCGTGGCGCGTTGCCGTGGCATGGCGACGAAGGGTACAAGAAGGCCGAAGTGACCGGCGGGGGCGTGGCCCTCTCCGACGTGGACCCGCGCACCATGGAGAGCCGACGGGCGCCGGGATTATTCCTGTGCGGGGAAGTGCTCGACGCCTTCGGGCCGATCGGCGGCTACAACTTCCTCTGGGCGTGGGTAACCGGACGTGCTGCTGGGGTCGCTGCGGCGGCGCCGGCGCACGTCGCGTGAATACCGTGAAGCACGTTTCACGGTGAGGAACGTGGTGCGCACGGTGCGCGTGCTCCGCATGGTCCTTATGCTTCGTGGCGACAGATAGTCGGCCGAAGGCCGATCGTGTGCTGGCATCACTCCCGGGTTGGCGGATCCGTGTCTCTTCCGACGTACGAAGTCGTTTACACCATGAGCCGTGCCGCCACCGACGACGAGTGGCTGAAAGCCTCGCAGCTGGCGGGCACGTGGTTGTCGCGCTGTGCCACGGAACACGGCGACCTGTTCGCAAACGCCATCATCCGTGTCGACGATGACACCCTGCACGTAGAACTCGCCGGTTCGGAAGATCTCGTCATCGAACGCGCGGGCACAGTGCGTATCTGGAGCGCCCGCACCCCGTCGCTCGATGCCGTGCGGGTGTTGGCCGGCGTGCTCCTGTGTGTGCAATACGCGCTCACGGCTGACGCCATCCAGCTGAGCGGTAGCAAAGCGGGCGCGTGGCAGTCGGCGGCCGGCGCGCTGACCCCCGTGTGGGGCGGCGAGCATGTCGCACGCGTGATTCTCCCGCGGCGTCACAAGGCCGACGCGCTCGTGTACGTCGACGCCGGGTCGAATGCGCAGATCATGCGGGACTACTTCCGCACGCATCTCGAACTGAGCGCCGACGTGTTGCCCGATCAGGACTTCAAGGACACGCCCGCCGCGTCCTGAGTCGCGCGCGTAAAGCGGAGTCGGCCGCGGGCGAGTATCATCGGAGCATGTCCACCTTCGTCCCTCTGCAGCACGAGCGGCTCCCGGCCGACGAATCAGCCCGCCGGGCGCACGAGTTCGTGCGTCATCTCGACGCCCGTCGCACCACACGTCACTTCTCGCCGGAGCCGGTGCCGCGCGAGTGGATCGAGCAGGCCATTCGCGCCGGCGGGACGGCACCGAGCGGGGCGCACCAGCAACCGTGGACGTTCGTGGCGGTGAGCGATCCCGCCCTCAAGCACCGCATGCGCGAGGCGGCGGAGGAAGAGGAGCGCCGCTTCTACGCCGAGCGCATCACACCGGAATGGCGCGCCGCGCTGGAGCCGCTGGGGACCGACGCCGTGAAGACGCATCTCACCGATGCGCCGTGGGTGGTGGTGCTCTTCCGGCAGAGCCACGGCGTGGATGCGGATGGCAGCAAGCGCACGTTCTACTACACGCAGGAGAGCTGCGGTATCGCGGCCGGGCTATTCATCGCCGCGGTGCACACGATGGGGCTCGTGACGCTCACGCACACCCCGAGCCCGATGGGGTTCCTGGGTGAACTGCTCGAGCGCCCCGCGAACGAAAAGGCGTTTCTGGTGATGCCGGTGGGGTATCCCGCAGTCGATGCACAGGTACCCGCGCTCACGCGCAAGTCGTTGGATGCGATTGCGGTGTTCCGATGATCGAGGGGCTCACGGAATTCGACGGGCGCTCTCCCGAATTGCTGCTGGCGGCGGAACGATGCCGCCAGCAATTGGCGCGCGCCAACAGTGACCCTGCGCTCTCGCTCGACGAACGGCAGGCGCTGATCGCCGCGCTGTTGGCCAGCGTGGGCCCCGATGGCTGGATCGAGACGCCCTTTACCTGCGAGTTCGGGGTGCACCTGCGGGTGGGCGCGCGCACGTTCGTGAACCGCAACTGTCAGTTCCACGACACTGCCGCGATCACCATCGGCGACGATGTGCTGGTGGGGCCCGGCGTGCAGATCATCACCGCCGCGCATCCGCTGCACCCCGACGAACGGATCCCCGCGGGAGGGAACGCTTTCGGGACGCCCTATCGCACGCAGGTGGCGCCGGTACACATCGGCCACCGCGTGTGGATCGGCGCCGGCTCCATCATCCTCGGCGGCGTCACCATTGGCGACGGCACGACGATCGGCGCGGGGAGCATCGTGACGCGCGACATTCCGGGCATGGTGGTGGCGGTGGGTCAGCCCGCGCGCGTGCTTCGGACGCTCGACCCTATCCCGTAGCCATCACCGGGACGCCCGGGCTCAGAAGAGGCGCTGCAGCCCCAGGCGCACGTACGGCACGTTCCCCGGCGCGAGATCGGCCAGCACGCGGCCATCGCGCACATACTCGGCGCGGCGCAGCACCGTCGTGCCCGCATCGGCGGTGAGCTGCCACTTGCCTCCCTTCGGCGTCCATCGCACCTGCGGGCCCACGGTCGCGTTGGCCACACCGACGGCGTTGGCGCCGGTCACACCCTGCGTCGTCGACTGGCTGTCCGTGAGCCCGTAAAGCGCACCGGCGAGCGAGGCATTCACGCCCACGTCGAGTCCCTTGCGCGGCATGTACCACACATCGGCGCGCGCCGGGAGCAGGGCGTCGATGAGCACGCGGCGCGACGCGCGCGATACCACGTGCACCACCGGAATGGGGAGCAGCTGACCGAAGGTCGACGCGTACGACAGCCCCGCCCCGATCGTCGTGCGCGGTGACACGATGCGATCCACGAAGGCCGCACCTTCCACCCGCAGCGCATTGCCGTAGAAGCCGGGGCGCAGCACGCCCACCACGGTATGACGCTCGCCCACGGTGCGCAGCAGCATCAGGTCGGCGGTCGCGGTGTGCAGTGTGGTGGTTCCCTCAGCGGTCCCCCCGGTGGCCCCTCCGGTGCTACCGCCGACGGCCGCCGCACGACGCGGGAGCGGCTGACGCACGGCGCGCCACTGCCCGCCCAGGATCACGATGGCGCTCCCCTGATCGCGCACGAGCCGGTGTGACAGGGTGACCTGAAGCGCCTGCTGATCGAACTGGGCCGGCGCGACGGTGCCGGCCGGCTGCACGACGCTGGTAGCCCCCAGTTGGTCGAGGCGAACCACCAACCGCTCGCGCTGCGCGTGGGCACGCCGCGGGGTAAGCACCCCGGCCACCAGCAGAACACCAAGGAGCAACGACGAACGGAACAGTGTGCGGGCAGAGAGGCACATGGGCGGTCGCAGACAGGGCTTTACAGCGTCAGGAAACGTGCGGCCCCTGTGGCAGCACGCCTTGCGGACATCCGCGGGACTCGGCAGACTCAGGCACAACGCTGACAGTTTCTATCGGCGAACTCAACCCTCCCATGCGATACACGCTGCTCTCCCTGCTGTTCGTGCCCGGCACGCTGCTCGCCCAGTCCATCGCCCGCGTGGACACCCTGTTGGCGCGGAACGAGGTGCCGGCCGCCGTGACCCAGGTGGACGCTGCGCTGGCGGCGACCCCGCGTGACTACGAGGTGCTCTGGCGCGCCTCGCGCGTGCGGCTGCTGCAGGGTGATCTGCAGCCCGAGAAGAGCAAGGCGCAGGACAAGCTGTATCGCGAGGCGCTGGCGCTCGCGGAACGGGCAATCAAGGCCAATGGCGCTGCGCCCGACGGCTATCTCCGCCGGGCCGCCGCCAACGGCAAGGTGGCGCTCTTCTCCGGCGTGCTCGACGCCGCCGACTACGTGATCCAGACGAAGGACGACGTGGAAAAGGTGCTGGCGATGCGTGGCGTGCCTCCGCTCACGCAGGCCTCGGCGCACTACATCCTCGGTCGGGCGCATCTCAAGCTGTCGGAAACCCCACGTCCGCTACGCATGCCGCTGGGCTTGGGCTTCGGCAACGCCGCCGACGCCCTTGCCAACCTCAAGCGCGCGACCGAACAGCGTCCGGGCTTCGTGATGTTCCAGCTCGAGTACGCGCGAGCGCTGGTGGCCAACGATCGGGAGGCCGAGGCGCGTGTGGTGTTGCAGCAGCTGCCGTCGCTCACCGATCAGGAGCCGGGCGACGAGGCGCGCAAGCGCGAAGGGGCCGAGTTGCTGCGCAGTTTGCGCTGACGCGCAGGGGCGCTCAGATGGGCGTCAGCGTTTGCGCACCCAGCGCATGCTCACGCCCAGCGTGGTGAGCGCTGCCGACTCGCCGCGCTCACTGCCGAGGAACGTGCGCGAGAAGAAGAGCGCCGGCGAGGAGCCCCGCTGGCGCGGCGACGAATAGTCGAAGCGGAACACGGTACCGAGCCGCGACTCGCGGTTCTCGACGCCCACGTAGGCCGGGCCCACCATCACGCGCAGCAGCGTCGAGCGGATATCGAGTGCGGCTCCCGTCATGATCGCGGCGCGTTCCTCGAAGCGGTTGTCCTGACAGCCGGTCGTTTCCGGCGTCACGTAACACGAGCCGCGATTGCCGAGGTTGAGTGGCGTGACGCGCACGGCGGCGATCCACGCCTTCTTGGGCTTCCGGAGCAGCGGCACGGTGCCCACCGCCGACAGCGCGACCCACGGGGCCTCGATGAGCGAGGTGGAGGCAACCACGCTCCCGCCCTCGACCTCGCCCGACAGCAGCCCGGTGTACGTGTAGAAGCCCATCCCCACGCCGGGGCGGCGTTGCGCCGTCAGCGAGGCGGGGAGCGTGAGACAGAGAGCGACGGCGGACAGCCACACTCGACGGGAGTGCGCGCGCATGCAGGGACCTCGACAGGTGGGATGTGGCGGCTGGTGGAGTATGGGGCCGCCCGGGTGATTTTCCTACCGGGTCAACACGCGAAGGGGCGAGGCCCCCAGTGGGTGGGTGCACGCCCAAGAGCCGGGTAACTTCGACGCATGACACGACTGCCTCTCATCCTGCTCTTCGCGGCTCTTGCCATGCCGTTGCCTGCAATCGCCGCGCATGCCCTGCCCACGCCAATGGCCCGGCGATGGGACGCCACTGGTCACCGGGCCATGGCCGCCGTCGCCTACGACCGCTTGCGCCCGGCGACCCGGGCGCGCGTGGACGCGATCATGCGTGCGCACCCGGACATCGCCGCGCTGGGAGCGAACCTCGATGTGGCGACGCCGGCCGGCATCCGTGAGGTGTTTTTGCGGGCGTCGGTGTGGCCTGACCAGATTCGCGGCGACGCGCGGTTCTACCGTGAGGGCGACGCGACCTCGCCGGTCACGCCATTGCTCCCCGGCTATCCCACCATGGCTCGGCGCGAAGGGTGGCACTATCTCACCCGTTCGTTTTCCACTGACGGCACGCCCACACAGGTGCTGACGGAGCCCAACGTGACGACGGCGTTCCCGGTGTTGGCCGAGTCGCTCCGGGACAGCGCGGTGCCGGCCAGCGTGCAGGCGTACAACCTCACGTGGATCATTCACGTGGTGGGTGACCTGCACCAGCCGCTGCACGGCACATCGCGTTCCGCCGCGACGCAGCCGGCGGGCGATGCCGGAGGGAACCGCGTGTGGGTTCAGCTGGCCGGCTTCGAACGCGATTCCATCAACTTGCACGCGGTATGGGACGGCTGGGTTGGCCGTGCATCGCGTGCGCTCCCCATCGACGAGGTCGCGGCTGGTCTTGCACGTGATCTTCCGGTTGCGGCCGGCCAGCCCGACGATGCCTTGACCACGCCGCGTGGTGCGGCGCTCGCGGTCACGGTGCGCGGTTGGGCCGACGAAAGCGCCGCGCTGGCGCGCTACGTCGCGTACGATCTGCCCGCGCGCCTCGCCAGCGCTCCGCCCATGCTCAGCGACGCGTATGTCGCCCAAGGCACACGCATCGCGCGGCAGCGCCTCGCGCTCGCCGCTTACCGTTTGGCGGCCGTGATCGAGTCGCAAATCGGCGGCGAGTAGGCGTAAACGTTGCGGGGCCGGTCTTTCGACCGGCCCCGCAACTTCTTGCAGTCGCTACGCGGCCTTACTGCTTTTCGCGACGCGCGCGACGCACAGCCACGGTGCCGAGCGCCGCAACGCCCGACGCGATGAGCGCTAGGGACGACGGCTCGGGAACCTGGACGGGCGGCGTTGAGCAACTCACCTCACAAACCTGGTTCCCGGCCCACGCGGGCGAAGCGGCAACGGCCAGGAAGCCCGCAACAGCGATGATCTTGCGCATGGCATACCTCACAAAATGGATGGAAACCCTATTAGCTGCGCCGATACTTTGCAGCGTCACGCTGGACTACGCAAGTATCACAATGCTGGCACGCGAGCGCCGTTTGGGTACCCGTAGAATGAGGTCACCGGCGCATGAGCGGGTTGGCATCGAAGAAACCCGTCGGCACCAGCTTGAATCCGGCGACGTGCGCCGGCATGATGGGCCAGTCTTCCGGTCGTGGCAGATGCGTGATGCCCATGACGTACCACAACACCACGTCAGCATCGGAAACGGGCGCGTCGCTGCGCGTGAACGCGGACAGTCCGTCACCGCCGCGGCTTTGGTTGGGATAGGCGCCGGCAGCGAAGAGTTCGTGCGGCCGATACGGTGTGACCCACAGCTGTGCATCGAGCATGCCGGCACGCTTTCGTAGCCATGCCGAGCTGTCGGCGAGCACGCGCGCATTTTCGCCGGGTACGAGGGCGTACCCCACGGGGGCCTGTAACGCGTTGACCGCACGGCGATTCTGTACGATCCACCGACGCGCCGCGGCGCCGTCCGTAAGTCGGCGCGCCTCCCGCTCGGTCTGGAGCACCGTAGCAGCGGCCACCATCGCGCTGTGCGGGTCGGCGGCGTTCGTACCGTGCACCGCGCGTCCATCCACTTCCACCACCTGCTGATGCGCCGCGCCGTCCACGTCGGCATCCAGGCGGAACACGAAGAAGTGCTGGTGATGTGGAGCGATCACCTGCGGCGCCACTCGTTGGCCATGCGCCGCCGCGGCATCCGGGCCACTCACCGGGCTCGGCGCTGCTCCCTTGACGGACAGAATGCCAGTGAGTGTGGTGCGCTGCTCAATTGTCCCGTCTTCGTGCAGAATCCACGCAAATCCATACTCATAATTCCCGAGCGACGAGATCCACTCGATAACGAGTTCCCGAGAGCGGCGCGCGAGATCGAGATGGCGCCACGCCAATCCACCATCCCGTTCGTAGACGGCGATCGCACGACGTGAATGCAACGGACGCCCCAGCTCATTCGCGAACACTGCATCGATGAAATGCGCATCGACCGGCACATCCACCCCCGCCCGCAGGGGCAGCGGAAACTGTCCCAAGCCGAGTTCACCGGCGTCGAACACGTTACGAAAGAACCAGCCGCGGTCCGGGTCGCCGTATGGCACGACCATCTCCGAGACCGCGGCACGATACAACACGGTGCGTTCACGCGGTCCCTCGACATACCGCACACGATGCAGCACTGCGCCCTCGCGCCGGTCAGGCGCCACGTGCAGTCGCCACTGTCGCCACGACACTGATTGCCCGCGAATGCGGATGCCATCGTTGCCGTTCTGTCTCGGCGCAGCGGGGGGTACGTAGGCGGCCTCAGGCGCGAGCTGACGGGCCGGCGGAATTGGGCCGACGAGCGTATCGAGCAGCGACGTCAACGCACCCTTTGTGAGATTCACCTCAGCCGCAAGGCCCTCGACCGGGCGCAGATAGTCACGATCGCGGGGCCCGTCCCGAATCGTGGGGACGACGCGCACGAGTCTTCCGGACGCGGCACTGTCGCCGAAGTATCCCGCGCTCCACGTACCATTGACGACGCGCCCGAGGTCAGTGATGCCTCGCCGCTGCAGCGCGGCCACCCATCGGGGATCGGCGCGCACGATACTGTCGGCGAGACGCGCATCCGTTCCCATCAGCCTGGGCTGTGCGTTGGTGACGCGACGAGCCCCTACCACTTTGCCGGTCGCGAGGGCGACATCGAACTCGCGGAGCACGTCTTCTGTGAACTCGTAGGTGACCACCCGGGCGAGCCTGGCGACTGGGCGACCAGCCGTCACGCCGGCCTTGTCGGGTTCGAGCAGCGAGACGTTCACGAACCGTAGGTCGGGAGACCCGGTCTCGGCGCGCACTGAAGCGACTGACCGCTCGATCTCTTCCGGCATCAAGGCGTCGAACACGGCGTCGGGGACTTCAGCGTGCGGCCGACGCTCGTTGGTGCACGCGCCCAGTAGCACCGACGACGACAGTACGACCAGTACACTAGGGGGCCACCGCCGTTTCATCACGTGTCTATCCTTTCGCAGGCCTTCGCAAATCGACTCTGCCGCAGGCGCGTCGCCTGGCCAGATCGGTAACGGAAACGCCGCGCAAGGTTGCGAGACAATACGGCCCCCCGCAAGACTCGACCAGCATGCGTTCCCTTGGGGCCCCCCATCGCGGAACGCGGAGGGCCCACCAGCCTGAACGCAAAGCGGGGCCGGTCGCTCGACCGGCCCCGCTCTGAGTTTGCGCCACCCGCCTTACTTGACCGAGTTCACCATGTCGAAGATCGGCAGGTACATCGCGACGATCATGCCGCCCACCACCACGCCGAGGAACACGATCATCACC
>Ga0315907_10006812_pt1 | contig 12026 bp, 10 predicted proteins | sample LakEriMetagenome_3_FD_203525 | JGI IMG/M metagenome (GOLD analysis project Ga0315907, IMG submission 203525) | Freshwater fungal communities from buoy surface, Lake Erie, Ohio, United States - Buoy 12 MA123 | ecosystem: Environmental > Aquatic > Freshwater > Lake > Lake biofilm | place: USA...
GGCAGTGACCGTGACCCAAGCCGCTGAGCGCCAGATCACCGTGCAAGTCGCCGGCGAAGCGGGTCGCAAGAAGTGCGAACGCTGCTGGCACTGGGAACTCAACGTCGGCGAGAACCCCTCTCACCCAACCTTGTGCGCTCGCTGCGTCGAGGCGGTGATTCCGTTGGCCTGAGTCCAACCGACCGAACCGATCAACGGGCCGATTCCCAGATCGGCTCCGGTCCCGCAAGGGACACAAAACACAACCCGGACCGCGCGGCGCCGCACGGTCCGGGTTGTTTGCTCATGTTGGCTTCCGTTCGGAGCCACTGGCCGTTAGACAACCGACTTGGGCGGATTCTCGCCCGCAGGTTTGGCCGCCGCGGGAGCGATCGCGGGAGCCGCAGCGGAAGTCGCCGGGGCCGTCGCTGTCGCAGCCTGAGAAGGAGCTTCGGCCCCGTGGGTTCCAAGGAAAGCAGGCAGGCTCAACCCGACGCTCTTGGCCAGTTCGTGAATGGGCAGCACTCCTTTGTAGAGGTCTTGAACGAATTGCCCTGGGCCGCTGCCACCGGAACCGCCGCCCATGACCACGACCTTCTCGAACTGCAATCCCTTGATCGCGCCCGCCTGGATCTCAGCGATGCGGACGATGTTTTCGGCGATGAGCAACTGGGTGGCGCCGTGGGTGCCGTCGGCCACGCGGAGGATCTTCTCGAAGCCCTGGGCTTTGGCGTCGAGCAAGGCCCGGGTGCCCTCGGCCTCGGCCGTCAGTTTGGCCTGAACACCCGTTGCCTCAGCGGTGAGGCGCGCTCGGATACCATCGGCCTCACCCTCGGCCAAACGCTTGATACCATCGGCCTCGGCCTGCTTTTGAACGATGTATGCGGTGGACTGGCCCCGCTGGAGAATCTCGGTCTGAGCGGCCTTGGCCTCGGCGTCGATTCGGACACGCTCGCGCTCGATCTCAGCCTTCACGATCTGATCGGCTTGGGCGGCCGCCTTTTCCCGTGCGGCGCGGGCCAGTTCGGCCTGCTGCTGGGCGTGGTAAGATTCTTCCAATGCGCGGGCCTCGGCAACCCGTTGGGCGGCCTCGGTCCGGCGGCCCGCCTCCGCCTGCTCGGCGGCCAGATCGGCGTCCGACTTGGCGATCATTGCCTGGGCGGTGTTTTGGCCGCGCTTGGCCTCAGCCTGCGCATTGGCCACTCGGATGGCCTGCTCGCGCTCGGCTTCCGCACGACCGATGGATCCCCGCTGATTCTCTTGGGCCACCTTGATTTGAGCGTCATTGATGGCCTTGGCGGCGGCTTCCTTACCCAGCGCGTCGATGTAGCCAGAGTGGTCGCGGATGTCGCGGATGTTGCCGTTGATCATGCGCAAACCCACCTTGTGCAGCTCCACCTCGACGCCCTTGGTGATGAGGGCGATGAGCTTTTCGCGGTCGTTGTTGATCTCCTCGATGCTCATCGAAGCGAAGACCACACGCATTTGGCCCATGATGATTTCGGAGGCCAACTGCTGAACCTCATCCAGCGAACGACCCAGCAGGCGTGTGGCTGCGTTCTGCATGACCTCCGGGTCGGTCGAGACGCCGATGGTGAATGAGGCTGGCGCGTCGATGCGGATGTTCTGACTGGAAAGGGCCCCCTTGAGCTCAATGTCGATGTTGATCGGCGTGAGTTCGAGGTAGGAGTAACTCTGGAAGAAAGGGATCACGAAGGTCGACCCGCCGTGGTAGCAGCGCGACGAGAGGCCATTGGCCAGTTTTCCGTACACCACCAGCACCCGATCGGGCGGGCACATGCGGTAGCGCGACACCAGGGTGATGACTACAACCAGCAAAAAGACCAGCAGCAGCAGGAGGGCGAGGACGGCGACAATATCCATGGAGTGGAGTGGGAGTTTGGGTTTTGTGTGGGAGTGGTTGGAGTTGAGCGAAGTCGTTCGTTCAAAGGGGCTCGACGAGCACGGTCTGGCTGTCGAGCACCTCGACAACCCGGACCCGTTCCCCGCTGGGGATGGGCCGGTTGGAGGTATTGAGGGCCTGAAAGGTCTCTTGGCGACCGCGGAAATGGACGGTCACCTGGCCTCCCGGCTGGCGGGAGGGCAGCAACGAAACGTAGACGGTCCCCGATTCATGCAGCGTGTCGGAAATACGGGCGGTGCCATCGCTGCGCATGCCCAGGATGAGCCGGAGCAACGCCACCACCAGTCCCATGACTAGCAGCCCGGAACCCAGGGCGATGGCGATGGCGGCCAGGATTCCCAACCCGCTGCCCAAGGCGATGCCGCCCGCCCAACCGAATCCCAACAGAAAGCCGGTCAGGGGCTTGACCGAAAGGATCCCTCCGCCACCCGAGTCCCAGCCGATGGATTCAGGAAGATCAACGACATCGTGGTGCTCCAGCCCCACGGCGGCCATGACTCCGAGAATCAACGACACCACACCGGCGATCAGGCCGATGCCGAAGAACACCTGCTGGGCGGCTGGGAGTCCGCTCCACAGCTCAACGATCGAGGAAACCATGCTTCAGGGGGGGTGATTGCGGTGAATGATTTGGGAAACGCACCCACTATGATCAAACCAATTACTGAAACGAATAGAATTTCAGGAGCAGTTTCCAATCCGGCCCCGGCGCTCAACCCAACCGGAACGAGGCCTCGCGCCGTCACCACCAATCTGGTCTCGCAGGAGCGGCCCTGCTTCCATCGGGCCTGTGAGTCTGATTTCCACCGGGTGGGCCCCCATCGTGATGCTCGTGGTGAGCAACGTGTTCATGACCGTGGCTTGGTACGGCCATCTCAAGTATCAAAACACCTCGCTAAAGCGCGTGATCCTGATCAGCTGGGGCATCGCCTTCTTCGAGTATGTCATCATGGTTCCGGCCAATCGCTGGGGCAGCGCGTTCTATTCGCCCTACCAACTCAAAATCCTTCAGGAGGTGATCACCCTGGTGGTCTTCAGTGGGTTTGCGCTGTTCTATTTCGGAACCAAACCGCAGTGGAACCACTTGGCCGCCTTCGGATGCATCCTCGCGGCGGTGGCCTTCACCTTCCTGCCGGGCTCTTCGGGTCGCTGAACGATGATGAATTGAATCCGCTGCCCTCCCGGCAATTCGGTCATCGACCCATTCGATTCGTCGATCCAGACCTTGAACTCACTGCGGGCGGGGCAATGAAAACGGCACCTTGAGGCGATAAAGCCGCAGCGGACCCGTGCCATCGGGATCGGGCACCGGAGCCGATGACGCGCGTCCGGCCAAGTTGGTCAGGGTGAGCCAAGGCCCCTGGAGAGCCGAGGACACCTCCACCGTGTGCGCCATAGGAAGGGCTCCCGACAGCTGGACACCCGGCAACCGAGGATCCGGGATGGGCAGAGCCAACGGAGGCAGCTCGGTGATGTCCACATAGAGCAGTCCCGCGTAGAGCTGGGCTAGGCTCAGAGGTTCAAAGTAGTTCAGCAACGGAAGTTCATTGAAAGCGCCACCGGCCGGATAAACCACGTTGGTCGCGCGCCGGACGGGCTGGAAGGTATTGAGGCGGTTGAACACATTGGTATCGCTCACCACCCGACCGAACACCGTGAATCCGCCATTCTGGTTGTCCAGATTGCCCGAGTTGTCTCCAAAGCTCAGAAACCATTGGCTGGACGCCGAGTGGGGGCCACCCGAGTAAACCACCCCGTCTTTGGAAACGATCCAGATCTGGGTCGCGCCCGAGCCATTGGTGGCCACGATCCGCTCGGTGTAGACCTCGAAGGTGGAAATTTCGGGGAAGGCGTTGGTATAGACGATGACGTTGGTCTTGAGGCCGGCGAACCGGGTGAAGGCAACCGCCGCGTTGGTCTGCCGCACGGTCGCCAGCGCATTGGTGCTGGCCCCCTTCTTGGCCATCGACAGGGTTCCGTAGAGATTCCGGTAGCGCGGACCGATCTCGAATTCGTTGGAGACGTTGGCGAACTCCGAAACCGATTCCACCGAATTGCTCACCGTTCCCCGATGAGCCACCCGGAACCCACCGCCTTGGACCACGAAGTTGGGCACGATCCGGTGGGCGATCATGTTGGTGTAACGCCCGGACCGGATGTACTTGAGGAAGTTGGCAGTGGTCAGCGGTTTTTCCTGGTCGAACAACTCGACCACCACATCGCCCAAGGCCGTGCGAAACTGCACGAGCGTGCCCGCCTGAAGGGCCACCTGCGTCGCGATGAGCAGCAACATCCAGCCACCGAGCAGCCCGCCCGTCATCCGTTTCGTCATCCGTTTCATCAATGAAAACTGTGTAGAACCTGCGAAAACTTTGTCCGGAACCGAGCCTCTGGCGGGCTGAATTGGCAATCGATCTGCCCCCTCAGCCCTGGATTAGCTCCGGCTTCTCCATGAACGCGTAGCACAAGATGTGCAAGATGTGCATCTGGACGTCTTCGACCCGGCCATAGTGGGTGTCGTCGATGACCACCACCTGATCGGCCAGCTCGGCCAGACGGCCCCGTTTGGCACCCACCAGTGCGATGGTCTGGACCCCGTGCGCCCGGGCCCACTCGTAGGCCTTCACCAAGTTGGGTGAATTGCCGCTGACGCTGGCCGCGATGAGCACGTCCCCTTTCCGGGCGTAGTTGGCCAACTGCCGTGAGAAGATCTCCTCGTAGGAGTAGTCGTTCCCGAGGGCCGTCATCCAGGCGACGTTGTCGGTGAGCGAAAGCACCCGGAATCGGCGCGGCAGCTTGTCGCTGGATCCCTTGCCCAGGTCCACGGCGAAATGGCTGGCATTGGACGCACTGCCGCCGTTGCCGATGGCGAAGATTTGCTGGTCGCGCGACCAGGCCGCACGGAGCGTCTCCACCAGGGCGGCGATCTCGGCAGGCTTCACAGAATCCACGGCCCGCTTCTGGGCGTCCAGGTAGTCAGCAATCCACTGTGTCATCATTGCCGCTCACCTTGGATGGAAACCGTCACAACGTCGAGATTGTCGTCGGGATCGTTGAACCGATGTTGTGCGAGAACAAATCTCTGCCCTTGGAAACGGCAGTTCGGTAGAAAGCGCTCATGCGATCTCTTTCCGGCGCGACCATCCTGATCACCGGGGGCACCGGCTCCTTCGGCAACCGCGTCGCGCGCCATCTTCTCGACCTGAACCCGGCGCAGATCCGCATCTTCAGCCGCGACGAGAAGAAGCAATGGGAGATGCAACGGCGTTGGCCTCAATTCCGCTACATCATCGGCGATGTCCGTGACGCGGGCCGGCTGGACGAGGCCATGAGTGGCGTTCAATTCGTGTTCCACGCCGCAGCCCTCAAACAGGTGCCTTCGTGCGAGAGTTACCCCCTTGAAGCGATCAAGACCAACATCCTGGGCACCCAGAACATTTGCACCACCGCCCGCGCTGCCGGGGTAAAGACTGTCGTGGCCCTCAGCACCGACAAGGCTGTCAAACCTGTCAACGCCATGGGTACCAGCAAGGCCATGATGGAAAAATTGGTCTGCAGCCAAAACCAGTTCGGCGGCCCGACCACTTTCTGCTGTGTGCGCTACGGGAACGTCATGGGCAGCAGAGGATCGGTAATTCCCTTGTTTCTTCGACAGATCCAAGAAAACACCCCGCTGACGCTCACCGTGCCCCACATGACACGATTCCTCATGACCTTGGACCAATCTGTGGACCTCGTTTTCCATGCCATGACCATGGCGCAAGGCGGGGAAATCTTCGTCCGGAAGGCACCTGCCTGCACGGTTCAAACTCTGGCCGAAGCGATGCGCAGAAAGTACAGCCCCCGAGGAACGCAGCATCCTATCCAGGAGGTGGGCATTCGGGCGGGCGAGAAGATCCACGAAATCCTGGTCAACGAGTATGAGCTGCAACGGGTCAGCGAGAGTGAAACCTACTTCAACATCCACCCGGAGTACCGACTCCCCAAAGAACTGACCCCTCAGGCATTGGGTTCGGAGTACAGTTCGGAGAACACCCGCAGGCTGGGCAGCTTCGAAGAGATCACCCCGTTGCTCGATGCGGCCGGAGTCGTTGAAGAATACACCTGAGAAGACCCAAGACTGCCTGAATCGACCTGCACTGCCGAAGCGTCCGACACCCACTCTCCCGATCGACGAATGTCCTCTCCCATCATCCGACAATGCCGCGGTTGCCACAGCCCCTCCTCAGGACTGGTCCCCGTTCTGCACATGGAGCCGATGCCTCTGGCTGGAATGTTCTGCCGGTCGTTAGTATCGGCCAAGGCGGCCCCCCTCTTCCCGCTGACCTGGGTGCGCTGCTCGAGCTGCGGGGCGGTGCAGGTGGCCGAGGACATCTCCGGTGCCCAACTCTACGAGGAATACAATTACGCCTCCTCGACCGTGCCGGGACTGGTCCGGCACTTCATCGGATTCTCGGACACCCTCGCCGCGTTCTACGGCCGGGACTCGACGCTGACCTACCTGGAGATCGGCTGCAATGACGGGGTGCTGCTCAATCAACTGCCCCCGGGTTGGCGGCGCATCGGCGTGGATCCGAGCGACGTGTCTCGGCGCGCCGGGGCCGCCGCCTCGTGGCGATTGGTCAATCAACCATTCACCCCCCAGGTGGTGCGAGAGCACGGCCTCGAAGGCACGGTCGATGTGCTTTCCGGATCCAACTGCCTAGCACACATCACCGATCTCCGAGAGGTGTTCGCCGGGGCCGCACTGGCACTCAGGCCCGGCGGTCATTTCTGGGTCGAAGTACACGACCTGGCCGCAACCTTGAGCGGCGGCCAATGGGACACTATCTACCACGAGCACAAGGTGGAATGGAGCGAGTCGGCGTTAATCCGCTGCGTCTGCCGGCTGGGTTTCGCCCACGAGGCCACCCTCCGAACCCCGCTGCACGGTGGCTTGCTGCGGGTGCGATTCCGCCGTGATCCCCACGCGACCGGGACCCCCGGGCAAGCCCCGGAGCCGGAATCGAGTCTGCACGAAATCCAGCGGGCCTACGATCAACGCGCCGAGACCCCTGCGGCACAGAGGCTCGAGCGCCTCCTCCAGGAAGGCCGTCCCATTGCCGCCTACGGGGCCGCCGGGCGCGCCAATGTCTACCTGAACCAACTGCGACACCTGCGCTTCAACTACATCGTCGATGAGTCACCGCTGCGGTGCGGAAAATTCATCCCCCAGACCGAGACGCCCATCGTGGCTCCGGCCGAGATGATCCAGCACCCGCCGATCGCTTGCCTGATCACCGCCTGGAATCATCGGGACGATATTGTCCGAAAGTATCCGGGCCACTCCTGGGAGTGGTTGACCGCGTTCGGGGAGGCCTGATGCGCGTCACCGTGCTCGGAGCCGCCGGGATGCTGGGTCATGTCGTGGCCCGGTATCTGGCCGAGGCAGGGCATTCGGTGCAGACGCCATCGCACCGCTTCGACCCGGAATCGCCGTCCGGATTTCTCGAATCGCTCCGGGCCACGCATCCCGAGGCGGTGGTCAACTGCATCGGGATTCGCGCTGGTTCCACGCACCAGGCACTCGTCGACACCCACGTGCGACTGGTGGAGCGGGCGCTGGAATGCCTGAAGGAAAGCCGTGCCCGGTTCATCCAGGCCAGCACCGACGGGGTCTTCCGTCCCGACCTGCCAGCCCGGCGGACTGGGGAACTCGGGGATGCCACCGATGACTACGGAAAGACCAAATGGGAGGCCGAGCTTCGGGTGCGGTCAGCCGGAGGGCTGGTCATCCGCTGCTCGATCTTGGGTCCCGAGCTTCGGGCCCCGCGAAGCCTATTGGGCTGGTTCCTGAGCCAACCCGGCCCGGTGCGCGGGTTCGTCAACCACCAGTGGAATGGGATCACGACCTTGGAATGGGCACGCCTCTGCCACGGACTGCTCGAGACCCCCTCCCCGGCTCCGGTCTGCCAACCCGGTTTCTGGCCACCGATCCCCAAGGCCGAGGTCCTCAAGACCATCGGAGTCACGTGGGGTTGGCCCATTGAAGTCCTCCCCGAGGTGGCACCTCGGCCCGTGACACGGACCCTGGTGCCCGATGTCTCCAGCCCATCCCTAAAGAGCCAACTCGAGGAGCTCCGGACCTGGTACACCCTGCGATTTCCATCAAACCCACTCACCGCGGATTGATCAGACCGCCCAAACCCCGGATCCCGTGTTGATTTTGGGGGCGACATGGGGGCTTTCACGGAATTGCGGCTTGTGGTCCCCTCTCTTGAGGTGTCCGAAATTCTCACAGTCATTCCAGTCTTCAACGGCGTGCGCTATCTACGGGCGACGCTGGAGTCGCTGGCTGCACAAACGATCCCGCCGGACCGGGTGGTGGTGATCGACGACGTCTCCACCGACGGGACCCCAGAACTCGTCCAGGCCTTCTTCGCCGAGCACCCCCGCCTGCGGGGCGAACTCCGGCGCAATGAACGGAATCAGGGGCTCTTCGGCAACCTGAACCGCTGCCTCGACCTGGCGGTCGAAACCGACATCCTGCACATCCTCCTGGCCGATGACATCGTGCTTCCCGGTTTCCTCGAGAGATTGGCCCCGACGCTGGAAAGCTCGACCGCGCCAGCCATGGCCTGGTCGTTGACCGAGAAGATCGATGCCTCGGGGGCGTTGCTGCCGGGGCAACCGCCGCCGCCAACACCGGAGGTCCGACCGATCCGGTTGATCGACTTCGTGCGGCAACAGGGTCAATTGCAGACCATCTTCTGCGGCTCGGTCCTGCTCAAGACCGGCCGGAAACCGGCCCCGTGCCGGTTCCCGCTGGACTACCCTCAGGTGGGAGACTGCGTGTTCTACGCAGACTGGGCGCGGCATTCGTCAACCCTGCGCGAGCGGACGGAGATCCTCTGCCAGATCCGGCACCATGGCGGCAGCGCCACGACCGCCAATTCGCGAAGGCTGGAGAGCTGGGTGGCCGACGAACTGAGGGCCATGAAGCAAATCGCCCAGTGGGCACCGGTCGGCATCCTGAAGCGGTGGGTCTGGAGCCAACGGATCCAATGCCTCTTCGCGGCACGATCCGTCGTGAAGCAGCAAATAGCCTACCCCGTTGACACCGTCTACGCCGAGGCCATCGGAGACATGGCCCGGGGCCTGATCCGTCCCTGGCACTGGTGGCTGGGACGTCTGGTGGTCTTTCTTAGGGACCGACTCTTCGGCCCTCATCCCCTTGCCCGAAACGCCTCAACGAATCGATGAAAAACCCCTCTCTCTCGCCATCCCCCGAGTCGCTGAAAGGCGCCGGTCGTTTCAGGCCGATGCTGCTAGCCTGGGTTGTCCTGATCGGGGCCGTCAGCACCCTCTTCTGGAGGAGCCTGCGCCCTGAATTCGTGCTTTTCTCCAATGATGCACCACTTGGAATTCTAAACTCCGACGCAGGTAGGCTTCCGGATGGTTTCTTTGGATTCTGGCAAGATCTCAACTGGGTTGGATCGGTCACGCTCGGGGCGACCCCCAATCTAACGCAGATTCTGGGAACCATCGTGAACAGCCCGCTCTTCGTGGCCAAGTTCTATGTGCCACTGTCCCTGGTCTTCCTAGGTCTCAGCTGCTCGCTCTTTGTCAAGCGCCTCGGGTTCCGCAACGAAGTGGCCATTCTGTCCGGCATCGCCGCGGCTCTGGCCTCAAACCCCGTGTCCTACGCCTGCTGGGGGTTGCCTGCCAAAGCCTTTTCACTGGGTTTCACACTACTGGCCCTGGCAGCCCTGTCGGGACAAGAGTCCGGATGGCGACGATGGCTTGCACTGGCTACTGCTGGGTTAGCGACCGGCCTGAACGTGGGCGAAGGCGGCGACGTCGGCGCCATTCTAAGCCTTTACGTGGCTGGATTCGTGGCTTGGCAGTGCTGGACCGAAGGCACCAAGACACCCCGAAAGCTCTGGAATGCCGCCGCGCGACTCACCGTGGTCGTGGTCTTCGCAGGCTGGATCGCCGCCCATGCCATCCACGCCCTGGTCAGCACCCAGATCGTCGGCGTCTCGGGCATGTCCCAGACGCGGGAAAGCCAAGCGCAGCGGTGGCAGTTTGCCTCGGCGATCAGCCTGCCGCCGTTGGAGTCCCTGCGGATCGTCGTGCCGGGGCTCTTCGGCTATCGCATGGACAGCCCGGACGGCGGCGCCTACTGGGGAGCGGTGGGCTTTGACGGCACTTCCAAGGGTCGCTGGAGCGGAGCCGGTGAGTACGCAGGCATCCTGGTGGTGCTCGTGGCAAGCTACGCCGCGGCCTCCTCGTTGCGCAAAAAACAGTCTACCTACTCGGAGCAGGAACGCCGGATGGTGTGGTTCTGGGTCGCGGTGGCGGCGGGATCCCTGGCGCTGTCGTGGGGCCACTTCGCACCATTCTACCGCATCTTCTTTTCGATCCCCTACCTCTCGACCATTCGCATCCCCTCCAAGTTCCTGCACGTGATGCACCTCGCGCTGTGGGTGCTCTTCGCCTACGGGCTGGAGGCTATCGCCCGGGGATCATTGGCCTCGGGCAAGGAACGACTGGGCGGCTGGAAGGAACAGTTCGCCGCCTGGCGAAAGACGGCCGCCCCGGGCGAGGTTAATTGGGTCTTCGGTGCCGTGGCTTGCTTTGCAATCGCAGCGGTGGGAGCCCTGAATTACTCGGGGAGCGCCAGTGAACTAAAATCCCACCTGCGGGGCATCGAGTTCCAGATGGGCCCTCCGGCCACTGCCGAATTCTCCATCGGCGAAGCGTGGAAAGCCCTCGGGTTTTTCGCGGTTTCACTGGCACTCGTGGCCGGCATGATCACCGGATTCTTCAACGGCACCCGGGCCCGGATCGGCTGGATGCTGCTGGGCACCGTGCTCGTGGTGGACCTGTACCGGGCCAACACGCCCTGGGTGAAGTACTACGATTGGGTCACCCGTTATCAATCGAACTCGGTGTTGGACTTGCTCAAAGACAAACCCTGGGAACAACGGGTGACCGCCTTTCTGGACCCGCACCGGCAAGGACCCCTGGTCGGGGGCGAAGCCGCCCTCTCTTGGACCTACCTGCAGAAGGAATGGCTGGAGAACCAGTTCCAGTATTTCAACATCCAGTCGCTGGACATCTCCCAAATGCCCCGAGTGCCCGAGTTGGAGACGGCCTATTTCGGAGCGCTGGGCCTGCTGGACAATCAGAACAACCTGCCGCTGGTGGGCCGTCTGTGGCAACTGACCAACACCCGGTACATTCTTGGATCCAAGGAAGCAGTCGACCAACTCAACGGCATGGTGGACCCCGTCCAGAAGCGCATCCGCCTAAAGATGCCCTTCGGTCTCGGGCTCAAGCCGGGAGTGACTCCCCCCAACGCCTCGACCGCCACCGCCGACGTGGTACAATTACTGACAACCACCGCCTCCGAAGCAGGCCCCTTTGCCGTCTTGGAGTTCACCGGCGCCCTGCCTCGGACCAAGTTCTACACCGACTGGCAGGCCGGACTCGACGACACCCAGGTGCTGAAGCAGTTGCGGTCGATGGAGTTTGATCCAGCCCGACAAGTGCTCATATCGGAAACCCTCGGCGCGGGGTCTCCCTCCTCCAGTTCCACCGCCGCGGAGGCCTCCATTGTGGCCTATGCACCCAAGCACATCACCGTAAAGACCCGCTCCGCCGCGCCCGGCATCCTGCTGCTCAACGACCGCTGGCACCCCGACTGGAAAGTGACCGTGGATGGCCAATCCGCGCCGCTGCTGCGCGCCAACTTCCTCATGCGGGGTGTTTCGGTCGCCGCCGGCGAGCACACCGTCGAGTACCGCTTTGATCCCCCTCACCAAACCTTGTGGGTCAGCCTCGCGGCCGTCGCCACAGGTCTCCTTCTGGTGGGTATCCTCATCTTGGCACCGAAGCCTTCCAGCGCCGACTGACCATGGCCTCCACGCCCAGCCACCTCGACCACGTCCGTAACGACGCGACCTATGCCGACATCCTGGCCAACTGGGATGCGGCCTTCTACGCCAAGTTCACCCGCACCCTCCGGCCTTCGACGCCGGGTGCGCGGTTGCTCGATATCGGATGCGGCGTGGGCCAAGTCGTGGCTCAGTTGACCCGAGAGGGCTTCGAGGCGCACGGCGTGGACGTGTCGGCACCG
>Ga0315907_10006813_pt1 | contig 12021 bp, 1 predicted proteins | sample LakEriMetagenome_3_FD_203525 | JGI IMG/M metagenome (GOLD analysis project Ga0315907, IMG submission 203525) | Freshwater fungal communities from buoy surface, Lake Erie, Ohio, United States - Buoy 12 MA123 | ecosystem: Environmental > Aquatic > Freshwater > Lake > Lake biofilm | place: USA...
TCCCCCTGTGAAACCTGTGCCTGTTGGCGCGCTCCACGTGTAGGTTGTTCCCGCAGGCACTACTCCGTCGTCGATGTTAGTAGGTGAAGCGCTAAATACCACCCCGTCGCAACCCTTACCGGTAAATGGTGAGGTGATGGCCGGTGTTTGATTTATAGTCGCAACGACCGCTGTACGAGTAACAGAAAGACATCCCGAAGTCGTGTTTCTGGCTTGAGCATAATAGGTCGTTGTCACCGAAATGCTGGGCGTAGTAAAGGTGGTTACACCTGTGCCACTGGCGAGAGGTGAACCACCTGAAGCGGCGGCATACCAATCGATAGTATTTCCTGCGGCCACAGAGGCCGTGAGGGCAACAGTGCCAGCACCACAACGTGAGTTGCCTGCTGAGGTTGGCGCAGCCGGCGCCGATGTAACCGTTACTGAAGTGGTTGTAGCCGAAGCCGAACAACCGTAGTTGTTAGTAGCGGTAACAGTGTAGGTTGAACTAACTGATGGAGTAACCCCGGTTGGATCTTCAACAGACGAAGTATAACCCGCCGGAGTAGATGTCCAGCTGAATGCAGCTGCAGTCGAAGAGGATGTAACTGTTACTGAGTTAACAGCCCAATACCATCCCCAGTCTGCAACGTAACGCAAACGGATATATACAACAGGCTGATTCAAAAAAGCTGCGGTAAGCGGAATCGTGGCGGTTGCAAACGCGTTGCGCACACCCTGCGTGGAAGTGTAAGACTGAAGCGTGAGCCATGTAGTACCATCAACGCTTGCTTCAACAAACGCCTGGTCCGGACTTGCATTGAAGCGGAAATAATGATTCAAATTGATATTCGCCGCTGCAACACCAATAGTGCTGAATGCAGGAGAAATCAATGAGGCATTGGTGCTGGCTCCAAAACCCTGATCATCACTGTCGCTGAACATGAACGAAGAAGCATCGCTCGTAACGATTGTCTCTGCTCCGGTATTTCCGTTGTTGTAGTTGTTCGCGCGAATGGTCCATGCGGCATTAGCCGGTGTTCCACCTGTAGAGTTGTTGACCGTTGTCCAAGCAGGGTTAGCCACGTTGAAGTTTTCGGTCAACATCGTATATGGCGTCTGCGAATTCGATGTTGCCGAAGATGACAAGGCTACTGTGGCACCCTGGCATATGGCTGTTGGGGAAACCGATGCTGTTACTCCTGTTGGTGCAGGAAGTACAGAGGCCACAACCGCTACGCGTGCTGATGAACAGCCCGTGGTAGTATTTCTTGCCGCGGCGTAATAGGTAGTGTTCGTTGAGATCGACGGAGTGGTGAAGCTCGATGTACCTGTTCCACCCGTAAGTGGCGAACCGCCGGTTGCCGCTGCGTACCAGTCAATTACTGTACCTGCAGCCGGTGTAGCGCTGAGCACCACGGTACCCGTGCCGCATCGTGAGGCAGCTGTACCTGTTGGAGCAGCCGGAAGAGCCAATACATTCACGGTGCGTGTGGTCGTTGCGTTGGTGCAACCACCTGTACCTGTTACCGTGTACGTAATCGTGGCTGAGCCGGAAGCTACACCGGTAATCAAACCGGTAGAGCCGTTGACGGTGGCAACGCCTGTGTTGTTTGAAGACCAAGTCCCACCACTATTTCCACTGGAAGTAAACGATGTCGTTGCACCGATACAAACATCCTGGGTTCCGCTAAGGGTTCCTGCGCTAGGCGCAGCAGTGACAGTCACTGTGCGTGTGGCTGTTGCTGGGGTGGAACAAGGTGAGGTTGCGTTTACAGTATAAGTAATTGTAGCAGTACCTGCCGCAACGCCGGTTACAACACCGGTAGAGCTGATTACGGTAGCTACCGAGGCGTTGCTCGTACTCCAAGAGCCGCCGGTGTTACCATTCGAAGTAAATGTGGTCGTACCACTTACACATATGTTTTGTGTGCCGCTCACTGTCCCTGCATTAGGAGCTGCTGTTACGGTCACTGTGCGTGTGGCTGTTGCGTTATTGCAACCGACAGTGTAGGTGATCGTAGCCGTTCCTGCTGCCACACCGGTTACAACGCCTGTTGAAGCATTTACCGTAGCAATTCCGGTATTACCCGATGTCCATGTACCGCCGCTAGTTCCATTCGATGTGAACGTAGTCGTGCCACCTGAGCAAATAGCCTGCGTTCCGCTGAGTGTTCCCGCGCTAGATGCCGCCGTGACAGTTACCGTGCGGGTAGCTGTTGAAGCTGCACATCCACCCGCTGCTGCAATCGTATACGTAATAGTCGCTGTTCCTGCCGCAACTCCCGTTACCACTCCCGTTGAACTATTCACTGTTGCAATTGATGTATTACCCGATGTCCATGAGCCTCCAGTGTTGCCATCCGTTGTAAATGTTGTTGTTCCGGTACCGCAAATGGCTTGCGTTCCAGATAATGTTCCAGCAGTTGCGCAAGGGCGCAACACAAGTAAGATGGCTCCGCTGGTTGCGGTTCCCGACATTGTTACTGATGCATTACCTGTCGATCCTGCCGTTGGCATTATGGCCCACGCAGAGCCTATGGATGCATCATCGTTATCATTTGAAAAATCTTCGTCCAGCTCGTTTAATGTTGCCGGGTCCGTTGCCCCCCAATTAGAATATGTGAAATCGTTAGCGGCCATGGCGAGCATAATCACAGCCGAATTAGTTGTGGTTGTGGTTATTGCAGTTGCTGTCGCCGTTCCTGCGGTCGTTAGATTCAAAGTCTGTGGATCCACATCAAACGGACCACCCGCCGTTCCATCCGCCTTCAATCCCCCGGTTGATGTAGCACCCGAAAAAGCTACAATGGAACCGATTGTCAAATCCGACCTTCCATTTGGAAGTGTGAAAGCATAATTCGTCCCCTCGGAGGCAGTTGCGACCTTATAAAGAACAGTTCCGTGCCACGCAGCAGCGCCGGTATTGGTACCCTCACTGCTGATTATTCTTCCATCTACCAACGTCCAACCAGAAAGCGACGCATTACTGAGTCCGCCATTTTGGTTATCTGTCTCGTTCTGAATAATTGAAACAATCATGACATCACCCTGCACAACACCCGTAGGTTTTGAGATGGTGATGGATGAACTATTGTTCGTGGTTAAAATTGTACTTGAGGCTGTTCCCCGCTGAGCTATTTGTGCAAAAACATCATTGCCGCCTAGCACAATGGCCAGCAGCAACATAGCTTTCGAAATAACAGTGGAGAAAAAAGAAAAAGGGCGAAACGTTCCCATGAGCTTAAAAATTAGTTTTCAGTTCAAATATTCATCACAAATATACGTCAACTCGTCGATTAAAAACAAAGATTAATAAAAAATTAATATTGGTTCGTCGATTCGCTGTGTTATTCGTTGAAGGCTCTATAACGCACTACGTCCGAAAAAGGTTACGACCGACAGAAAATAGCGCTTCACCTATAGTGCTTGACTTCGATTAGCTTTGCCTCCCATCACCCTTTAACAATCAAGCGCAGGCCCATGAAAGCCCCGACACACCCTATGCTCACGATGTTTCGCCAGCAGATTACGGTTAAACGATTGATTTTTCTATTCTCTATTGTCTATTTATTTCCGAAAAAATTTCTCCTGCCACCCGGCCTCGGTGTCGATGCTTCCTGGCAGCTATCATTACTCATGGCGGGTGAAGAGGGGTTGATGTGGGGGCGCGACATTGCGTTCACTTACGGACCACTGGGCTATTGGCTGACGAGGGTCCATGAGGGGTTTTCTGCACTTCCCGTCATCGGATTAGGTCTTTTTGTAGCAATCAATGCTATTTACTTCTTATATTTTTTATTCAAACGGATTGAGAAAACCGAGGAGTTGATAATCTGGTCCGTTGCACTCTTCCTAAACGGCTACTTTCTTTTTCAAACCGATTCCATAACTCTTTACCTATTCCTCGTTTTTCATGTGTTTCATTTTCTCAATTTCCGCAATACATGGTCACTTCTCATAATATCGATATGCGGAATTGTCACCTTCTATGGTAAAGTAAACAGCGGAATCATCGCGAACGTCATTATTGCCGGTTTCATTCTCTATAACTTCATTCTTCCATCATACAGCAGAGTTAAAAACGCGGTTTTCGCTATCATTCACTTCGGAACACTGTGGTTGCTTGCCAAGCCGTTGTCGGTCGATTTGTGGCCCTATGTGAAAAACAGCATGCCCATTGTCGATGCCTACAATGATGCGATGTTTTTAATACTACCGGACGTTTTTAAACTCTTCGTCGCCGTGGTAATCATCACCCTAATGGTATCTCCATTCGTGGTAAGCTTTAAAAAATCGATAGTCTCACTTTACGAAGTGTTTCTCTTGGGAAACGTGGCTCTGCTTTACTTTACCCTGTTCAAACAAGGGTTCGTTAGGGCCGACGCTCATTTAAATGTCTACTTTGCCGGGGTAGCCTTTGTGGTAGTTCTGGTGCTTTTTTTCTCCCGTATAGATGAAACCCGCCCCATGAGAAAAAACAGTGTGTTGATTGCAGTGCTGCTATCGGTAACCGGTTACGTGGGGTTGAGAGGGGAAGTGTTAGATATGAATATGGGCAAATCCATCTTCGTGCCTCACGCCGAGCTTTCTCCGGAGCAGAAGAAAAAAGAAAGGGCCCTACCGGCTGATGTTCTGCAGAAAATTGGCTCTTCCACCGTTGATTTTCTGGGGTATGAAACCTCTTACATTTTCTACAACAAGCTTCATTACAACCCGCGTCCTTCGTTTCAATCCTATTCTGCTTATCACCCCCATTTAGTCATGCTCAACGTGGCAAAATATGAAAGCGAACACGCGCCTGAGTATGTGTTTTATCGATTTGGAAGTATTGGTGAAAGACATCCGTTTTGGGATGAGCCACGTCTCTTTCTAACACTACTCGAACATTACACAATAGACGATACCATCCCGTCCGCGTATGGCAATCCCCCTTTGATTCTTTTCAAGCGCGCACAATCCGCGAAGCCATTTACAGAAAAAGTTCTGCTCGATACAGTCGTAACATTGAATTCCGCATTCCCGATTCCTTCTTCCAATCATCCGGTTTATATGTATGCTGAAACAGAGTATACCACAGTGGGAAAAATCAGACGTACTCTTTTTCAACCCTCTCCTTTGTCCATTCAATTAAGATATGCGGATGATTCCGAGTCCACTCACAGCTACCTCATCCCACTCATGACATCCGGGGTTCCCATCAATAAAAGAATATTAACTCCGGCAGAGGCCAACATGTTTTTCAGCCTAAACTCTCAGGCAGGTATAGAAACCAGCAGCGCCACCATCACAGGGGGAAGCAAATGGGTGCAGAATACTATTCGGCTTCGTTTTGTTGAGTACAGCCGTAATGAGTAATCCTACTGAAAGCTTAGCTGGTCTTAGGGACTGGCAAGACATTTCGGCGCATGAGTGTAAAAAGCTGCGGCAGCGAAACCACGGTTTCCTCGCCGCTTTCTTTCGAAAGGGTTTATCTAGAAATATCACAAAGAATAAATGAAAAAGGGGCTTGACAGCCCCTTTTCACAATTAATCTGTTTGGTTAGTTCACAACCCATCTCTTCACCACTCGTTGATCACCTTCGCGAAGCATGATGAAATAAACACCTGCGGCCAGTGTATTGTCAAATCGGATTTGCACCGACTCTCCATCCTGAACAGCCGTTGTGAATGATGAGATGGTTCTTCCCAATTGGTCTGTAACGGTCAAATAGCGAACATCAAAATCAGACTTTACAGCGAGCGTTACCACATCGCCGTTACCCGGGTTCGGGAACAGGCTTGAATCCAATCCTTCCTCCAAATCTTCACTTCGCTCATCTGACTCAGCGGTTTCAGGTAACATCATGGATGCCGCTGTATTGTTCACTTGTATAATACGCGCCGGACCGTAAGCAGTTGCTCCATAAGAGAAGACCGGAGCTATTTCCACTTTCCAATAGCCCAAGTTTGGTAGCGGATAACTTGAGTTTGGGAACGCTGCATACAGCGACAAATAAGTTGTTGATGAACTCACCACAAACGGTGTTTCTCCTGATATGGCAGTTCCAGCGCAATCAGCTACACGAGTAAATCGGAAGTTATATCCTGTTGCCCCGCAGGCATTTGATTGACCGGTCGTTGTTACCGCACGCAAATAGGTACTTCTTGCAAGCGTTGCCGAGGTGCATCGCTGAGTGCTCATGACTTCCATCAAAGAAGCTGCGGCAATGGTGCGTGAACAAGCTGTCCCTTGTATCGTGATTGTAGGGTCAGACACTCCAACGCCATTCTGCAGGGTATAATTAGCGTCAACACGAACACTGTAAATACCTCCATTTCGAAGAGCCAGTGATGCATTGCTCAAAATAATCAATCCTGATGAGGTTGCCGTTGTTGTCGCGAAAGGTGTTGGCGCTGTTCCGCCCGTTCCGGTAAAGTTGAACGTATAGCTAGTTGCCCCGCGATATACAGCCTTGAAGGAGCTACACAAACTTAGGCCAGCCAATGGTTGGGTTGTACCACAGCCACTTGGCAACAAGGGAGAAACACACAGTGTAAAGGATCCTCCGACTGTAGCATCGTAGTTGCGCACCGCGAGATAGTAGGTTTGGCCAATAGTCAATCCTGAAACGTTCATGATTTCTACACCTCCAACGGCACTATTAGCGTTTTCGACATCCACTTGTCCGCTTGGGTGCGCCGCTGTGCGTAACTCAACAACCGCATTGAAACCTGATGGCACAACGCGAATACGAGCAGCAGTTGAAGGGGCAACGAATCGATACCAGGAGTCGCGACCGGCTCCCGACAGCACGTTGGCCGGGTTTCCTTCAGCGGAAACATCAGCATTCAATATGCTTCCATTAATAATCTGACAATTCGGATAGTAAGCGTTTGTATTCGCAACGTTCATTACTGTCGCAAACGAGTATCCATCATTGACGATTCCGCTGCATCCTTCGTCAATCATCAAGTCACAGTCATCATCACCCTCGTTGCCGCAGATTTCGGTAGCACCGGGATAAGCGGTTGCAGAACCGTCGTTACAATCTATTGCATAAGGAGCTCCTCCGTGTGCGCCAGGGTAATACGGATAGGTTTGCGCAAAGCCTGAGCATCCGCTTATGCAGCCCGTAGCATAAATGAATCCACCCACACCATCACCATCGGCATCAGCCCACCATTCAGAACCCGGGTTAATATCTTCATTGCTATCACAACAGTCCGTATTGTCAGCTACTTTACCGGTAACCGGTGTGCACGAAGCAACCGGCGAACTTAACGGATCTCCAAATCCGTCGCCGTCAGCATCACTGTAGTAAAGGGTTAACCCATCGACTTGTAATGTCACGTTATCGGCAATTTCAGCGCATGGACTGTTGCCATAACCGCTCAGTGTAAAGGTTACCACATTACCAAAATCTCCTGCTGATGGTGTATAGGTTGGTGTCAATGTATTGGCCCCTGCAGTAATACTGCCGGCACCATTTTCAGTCCAGGCGATACTTATAGTGTTACTATTCGTTGCGCCATTTGCAAAGGTGTATGGGGTTGTACCGCAGGTTGTCATGTTGCTACCTGCATCTACTTGAGGCGCTACAACTACAGTAAATGTCAGCACATTGCTCGTATCAGCTGATACCGTTGTGCACAGGTAATCTGACGTGAAAATGCATCGTACCTGATCACCATTTGTCAATTCAAATGAACTGAATGTAGAATCGGTATCACCTGTCGACACACCATTCACCTGCCATTCAAACGTTGGTAAACCGCCGCCAAAGAGTGGGATCGATGTTATGGTCACCACATCACCGGTGCAGATGGTTGTTCCTGATGCTGCACCTATCGTAATCTCTGGTGTTTCAAAACCGAGCACAACTACTTCGATGGTGTTGCTGGTTGCAGATGCCGGGCTCGGGCAATCCTCACTGCTGGTAATAACAACAGTAACCGCATCGCCATCGGCAAGCGCAGTTGTTGTAAATGTGTTGCTATTCGTCCCGGCGTTCGATCCGTTTATCTTCCACTGGTAAGATGGGGTATCACCTCCAAACTGCGGAGTTGCTGTGAACGTTACAGATGTGCCTGAGCAGAATGTTGTTGCCGAGCTGCTTATTGAAACGCTTGGCGAAACAACCGGGTTAATAGTTATGATTGCATTTCCGGTCATCGCGCTGTTACACGCGCTTAGCGCCGAACTATTAGCTACTACGGTATAAGTACCCGCTGAAATTTGATTGCCAAAGGAAAGCACCGAACCTGTGCCTGCTAATGCACCTCCTTCATTCACTCCATCGCGCTTCAGTTGGTAACTAACCCCGAGTTCTGAGTTACTCAAACCAACAGCAAGTCCGCCGCTGCCCGAACAGTACTCGCCGCCGCCGGTAACAGTTTGCACGGCGGGAGTTTTGCAATTCCCTATGATGAAATCACCAAATGAGCTGATGCCTGTTGCTTGAATGGATGTGGAAGTCGGACCGGTCACCGTCGGATAAGACCAAGAACTGCTGTAAATGCCCACCAACATATTGGCTGTAACTAAACCGGCATCGCGATCACCTGAAACAAAATTCAAGGTTGCAGAATAATTGCTGAACGTAGTTGAATTATTCGAAATGGTGTAATAACGATTCACCGAAAGTGTGCTATCAATTCCACTGCTTGCTATTTGCGATTGATCACCGGCATTCGACTTAATCGTCACGTTACCGGCTCCGGTTACGTTATTAAAAGCAAGTGTAACTGGCGTATAGTTCGTTGCGTCTCCAACAGGGTAAGCATAGCTATTCGTGCCTGTTCCAATTCCACGACGCAGATTGCCTATCACGTAACCACCACCTTGTCGGTCAAGTGCTGTTGTTCCTGTTGCACTCACATTGAGTGTAAAGCCTCCGGCATTGATATTCGCAACGTTGGCCGAAGAAAGTACGAGTTGCGTGCTCACTTGAATGTCGCGACCTAAACTAACGCTTCCGGCCGTTTTATCGACAAACAAATAAGGAAAGGCGGGGAATGACGGATTCGTTCCTGCAATGGTTTGTGTGCCGCTTCCATTAAGGAATACTGCGCGCGCATTCGGGAAAAAGTTCGCGCTGCTGCCATTGTTCGTCCAGTTACCTCCAACGAAAATATCGGAACCCGATGCGCCACTGCCCGAGAAGCTGCCATTCATGGTCATATCCGCACCAACCACCAGGTCTTCCGTCATGTTCACTCCACCAAAATCGAGATACATGGCCGAACCGTTATCGATGGTAAGGTTACCGCCTGTGCGCAGAGCAACTCCGGCATAAGTTCCTGTTCCTCCTGCAGGGTTGAGCGTGCATCCATTCGAAACCGAAACGTGATGCGGGTATCCGCGACCACTCGATGCGCTCCATTCCAGATTACGACCAAACGTAGTTGCCATGTTATACTGCAGTGTTGAACCGCTTCCGTAAAATGGGGCGTTTGTGTCTGCAAAACCTCCGGCATTAATGCGGAACGTTCCTCCATTTTGAATAGTAACCGTTCCGCTACCGAAGTTCACACCATTGTTGGCATACACGTTATATGGGCTACAACTTCCCGAGAAGCTTCCCAAGCCAACAAAATTGATCGTACCGCCCGTTGCACCTGTTGCAAAATCACCACTGGCGGCAACGACTTTACCGTTTGCGCTGATGTTGAGTGTAGCACCGCTTCCTATGGCAAACAATCCTGATTGCAAGCTCAGCGAGTCAGTTGTTGTTGGCGCATTGGTGAGTGTAACGGTATTCGAACCGGATTGAATTGCAAGCGAACCGGTGATGTTCGTTGGTAATGCTGTACCTGTAATTTGAGCGGCAACGCCGGCATAGATGTAATTGGCGGCTGCATTAAATGTGCGGGTTGTCGTTTGGATATTTCCTGTCGTTCCACTCGTTGCAATACCATCGGCTGAACCGATGGTTAAAGTAGCGTTGGCCGAAAGTGTAAATATTCCACCCGAAATCACAAAAGCACTTGTATTCAAGGCGCCATTCACGAGCATTGTTTTTCCGGAGTTCATGGTATGAGCAACATCCATCGTAATGGTATGTGCCGTCTGTACTGTCGTATTATTATTTGCGCCCGGTGATTGCGTAGCGGTTACCCATGATGTTCCGTTGTTATACTCCCAATTGCTTGCTGTGCTGAAGTTCCCTGAAGCAATTGTGCGGAAATCTGCATCACTTTGTCCAACCAATGTTGTCACGGCTATGGTATTCGAATTACCTGACGTCGTGTTGGCGCCGACGGCGCGCACAACATAACCGTACGTAGTGTTTGAAGCAAGACCTGTAACCGACTGCGAAGTCCCGCTTACAGCTAAACTATTATATCCGGCGAGATTGCCCGGGGCAGGAGTAATCGTGAAATTATCCATGACCCAGCGCTCTGCAGCGTTATTGTTTAATAATGTAAGTCGAACACGCAAATTCGTTGTCGACGGAAGTCCTGTCACTGTCACCGTGCTATAACCATCCGTTGTGCGGTTGCCTCCTGCAGCCGGCTGAAAATCCACCGGTGTTGCGTTACCATCATAGGCGGTCGATGCAACACCAACTCCCGTCGAATAAGCCCAGTAGGCATTAGCGTTTCCAAGCACACGCACCGTGCTATAATAGTTGTTTCCACCATCAGGACTTACTTCCACGGTAACAATGTCACCAACGTCAGCCCCATTACCTGTGCTTCCGAATGAAATAGAAGCAAGTCGGAAACTAAATTGAGGAGAGGCTAGCACAGAAGTATTAACGTTTGATGACGTTACGACCACGGTTCCATTGGTAACTCCAAGCGCGTGTGTTCCATCAACCGCATGAGGCGATGAAGCCGGGCGATCCCCTGTGCCGCTATTGCCTGTCAAATAAGCCGGTGAGCCTGACGTAGTAGCAAACAAGGTCACGCCATTGTTGAACGAATCATATGTCAACGGAAACACATCCAACTGATAACCGGTAGCACCCACAACACTGTTCCAGTTCGCCGTGAAGCTATTGTCTGTTACAGATGTTCCTGCAGTTGCCGTCGGAGCGCTTACCGCTGACGTTGCTTGCGAGCCGCTCAAAGGAGAGGTAGTTAGATAGTTACGTGTTGCCCCTGTTCCGTTGTAGCTATACACCTCATAGAAATAAGTAGTCCCGTCTACGAGGCCTGTTTGTGCGCCTGTTGTAACTGCCGCGCCCACATATACTACCGTTGCGTTACCAAGGGAATTGCCCGCGGTGTAGGATGTGCCTGAAACAGGATCTGTATCTGGCGAAGAGCCGGTTGAACGCAGCACGATGTAACCTGAAGGTCCACCGCCGGCTGCGGTCCACGACGTTGTAATGGTAGTTGCTGTTACCGCTGAATGTGTCAATGCAGTTGGCTGCGCAATGGGCAACGACGCAAATGTGGTGGCGTTTGCAATAGGTGCCGACGTGGTGAGGTAATTATAAGTCGAAGCATTTACACCATCCCAAGTGAAAGGCACTAATAGGTAATTATATGCAGTAAGCGCTGCAAGGCCACTACTAGAAGCTGAAGTAGTAGCGCCAGAAAGAGCTGCGTTTACGATGGTTGTGTTCGCTCCGGCAGTTGGAGCCGCTCCATTGCCATTGCCTAGCGACGGTGTGTTGGGCGAGGTAGCACGAAGAAACACATATCCCGTAACACTTGCACCCGTTCCCGGGAATGTGGCGGCCACCCAACTCAAATCGATGTTGCTCGAAGAAGTGGCCGATGCGCTTAATCCTGATGCTTGCGCCGTTGGAGCGTTTGAAAGTGTTCGGAAGTTTAGCTCGTTGCCGTATGCTGTTCCCAATTCATTTGTCACATAGGCGCGCACGAAGTACTGTGTTTCTGCGCTGAGTGAGGTAAGATTGGATGTATAACCCGCTGTTCCGGTGCCATTGCTGGTTGAGCTGTTAGCGAGCGTTGGCGAAGTTGCTGTGTTCCAAACAACACCTTTAGCAGAAATACTTCCGCCACCTGCGCTAACACTGCTTCCGCCGCTATTTGCGGTTGAGGCTGTTATGGAAGAGATGGCTGTTGTTGTTACGGACGCTGCTG
>Ga0315907_10006815_pt1 | contig 12019 bp, 5 predicted proteins | sample LakEriMetagenome_3_FD_203525 | JGI IMG/M metagenome (GOLD analysis project Ga0315907, IMG submission 203525) | Freshwater fungal communities from buoy surface, Lake Erie, Ohio, United States - Buoy 12 MA123 | ecosystem: Environmental > Aquatic > Freshwater > Lake > Lake biofilm | place: USA...
CTCGGCGGGACTTAATTCAAATGGGTTCTTTGTTGACATCCTATTACGTTTTAAAAGTTAATTTTCACTTTCAAAACGGTCAACGTATTTCAGGCACCGACAGGGGACTGGGGACTGAGGACTGAGGACTGGGGACTGGGGACTGGGGACTGGGGACTGGGGACTAGAGGCGGCCGCGCGATGATGTAGCGGCTAAATTTGATTGAGCGGTTCGAATCATGGCTGTTAGGATTTTTATTAGAGACAAACCATTCTCGTGCAAAGAATGAAACACATCTGAGGATAGATATCCGCTATCATGCAATAAATTCAGCCAGTAAAGACATTCGTTGCATTCTTTCCTAGCAATGGATAATTTGTTGATGAAATCCGAGCGACTTTGTGCATACTTCGCTTCGCTGTAAAGAGCGCCAACAGCAGTACCAGAGCGTATCAATTGACCACCAAGCTCAAAAAACTTTTGCTTTCTAAGCTCGGCGTATGCAGCTACGATTGACAGTGCGAATGTGTAAGATAATTTTTCAAAATCTGTTTTCATACCTCAAATGTTGCACATCCAATAAAATATGTAGTTCACAGACTCAGCATATTATTCCCCGATTGAAAAGAAAAACTCGCTCATTCAATACAAACCACCTTATATAATATTCCCATAACTCCCTAACTTTACCCTCCCCAGTCCCCAGTCCCCAGTCCCCAGTCCCTGTTAATAACTCCCCCATTTTTCACCAATTCATCAACAATGCATTGTAGTGCTGCCCGCTGCAAATACTTTTGAGCGTTAAGCCTGCCCGAAATGGCTGGTTAACGCATTAACTACGGGAACCGCAAGGCTTCTCTAACCTATTCAAACACTATGATTACCAGAATCATCGGTATTAATACCGCTACCTATGTCAATGCAGAAATGCGACTCGACGATTGCGACTCCTTGCAATTAGTAGGTCCCAACAACGTAGGTAAATCAACCCTCATCTACACCCTCAACTTCCTGTTTGTGGTCGACGGCTCCAAAATGAGCTTCTCCGGACAGCGCAAGGGCGACAAGGAAACCATTCACCACTACTTCCCTACCCACAACCAGAGCTACATCCTGTTTGAGGTTCACAAAAACAGTCCGTACTGTATTTTGGTTAAGCGCGACAGCGAAGGGGAATTGGAATACTACCGCTTCAATGGCGAATACAACCAAGAATACTTCTTCAAGCGCGACGGCCAGACACAGCGCATTCGCCGTTGGGACGAAGTGCAGGATTTACTCGTCGCAGAAGGCGTTGAACTCTATCTCTTCAAGAGCAAGAGCGAGGTGTTCAACACGGTATATCAACGCGGTCGCCGCAACGACGCCGTCGTTTGGTTGGAAGAAAGCGTGCGTACCGACGGATTGAGTAACAACTTCTCAAAAATCTATCGCTACCTCATCAACTCGAAGCTGATTACCAACAAGTCGCTGAAAGAGTCGCTTATCATTGCCGACAACCGCGAGCACGAGGGTATCAACTTCTCGCAGAAGAATAAGAAAGACATTACGGATTTGTTGCGTATCAACGATGAAATCCGTGTCATCAAGAACATCCAGAAAGACTTTGAAGAGTTCCGTGAAGTCGTGAACCTCTACAAAGCCAAGTCGCGCATTGTGAGCGATCTGGTGTATGCGTTCGATAAGCAATACAACGGCACTATTAAAGAACTTGACAGTTCGCGTCTGGAAAAAGAGAAGACCTTCCAAAGCACATTGGTGATTGTCAACGAAAAGCTGAAGCCTCGCCAGGAAGAACTCAACCGCGAAATCGGTAAGAAGGAAACCGAGGTGGAAATGAAGGAGAAGGACTTTATTGCACTGCAAACGCGCCTTGACCTTATTGCCAGCTATGAAACCAAGAAGTTTTTGGAAGAGTCGCTGACCAACCTGGATCAGAAGCGCCGAGAAATCGAAGTGCGCATCACGATGGTCGAGAACCAAAAGCTCGATTCCAAGAACATCGAGAACAAACTTTCCAAATACGACAACGATTGCGCGCGTTTGGAAGCACAAATCAAGAACTACGACAACCAGCTTATACAGAAAATCGCAGGCAACGAAGACACCCGCAAGATTCTGAACACCATCTTCTCGGCTGAGTTTGCGGCGATGCCCGACAAGCTCGTGAAGAAGAAAGTGACCAAAGCCGGTACTACCATGAAAATCTTCGACGGTGAAATTGAATTGCCGAAGAAGATGGAACTGCGTGACATTCCTTCGGTGAAGATGTTGAAAGACGAACTGAAGGAAGTTCAAAAGGAAAAGGTAGAGCTCGAGAAACTATGGGCTGTAGCACTCCACATCGACAAGACCCGCAAGGAGCTTGACAAGGTGTTGACCGACATCGAAGCCGTAAAAGAAAAACTGCGCGCTATTGCCGAAAAGCCAAAGCTCGAAAAAGCAAGCGGCGAATTGGGTACAGAGCTTCGCAACCTGAAAAGCGAAAAGGAAAAGTTCGAAGATGAGCTTTCTAAGTTGAAGAAAGACATTGCCGAGAAATCGTTGCTTCTCGACACCCTTCGCGAAGACACGCGCAAGTCGGAAGACAGACTTATCCAGTTGCGCTCTCGCAAGCAGGAAATCGAAGCCTTCGGCATCGCTCCTACTCCATTCGAAACAACCGATTCACTCGACGATATTTTCGCCAAGTTCGAGCATGCCAATGCCGACCGTGAAGTATTGAAGGTAAAGAAAGACCGTTCGTTCGATCAGTTGCGCTTCAAGACCAACAGCGCCTTGGCCGACGAAACCGAGTTCATCAAATTCGTGGAAGACGAGATTGCTTGTATCAACGACAAGGAAAAGTCGATTGACGGATTGTTGGGCAGCATCTCTACTCAGTTTGCCAACCCGGCTTACAACCTGCGCAAGCGTTACGAGGAGTTCAAGACGTTTGTATACAACCGTTTCAACGAGAGCCTGGCGAAAACGCACATCTCGAACATCGAGTCGCTTAAGATTGAGCTTGTAGACAATAAGAAGGTGTTGTACGAATTGGAACGCATCGCCTCTATCGAAAACCTCAACGCACAGTTGAGCTTCGAGTTTGAGAACGCAGAAGACCTCAAGATCCTGAACCAATACCTCGACACCGGCAAGAGCGTTGACTTCGAAGACCTGTTCGACATTGAGCTCGTGCTTGATGTAAAAGGCACTATGAAGCGCGTGGACTTGAAGGAGCAGGTAGAATCGGACGGTACCGACCGTATGATCCGTCTTGTAATTGTAATGGCCATCATCAATCGCCTCGCTATATCGAGCGAAGAGAACAAGATTGCCCTCTTCATCGACGAGATTGGAACCATCGACGAGCATAACCGTCCGCAGCTGGTGCAGTTCTGCAAAGAGCACAACTTCATCCCAATCTTCGCAGCGCCGCAGCCCTACGACGGCTTCTCGAAGTACTACTTCATCTTCCGCTCAAAGGGCAAGATCAACCTCAACGACAAGCAGCACGCTGTGCGCCGAGAGGAGCTGAAAATTTCAAAGGAAAAAGAGAGCTAGATTATAAAGGACTAGTGGCTAGTGACTAGTGACTAATGGCTAGTGAGAAATAAAGAGAGACAACCAAATACGATGACATATCTACATACAACACCGATCAATGAAGAACCGGTAACTGTGCCGGATCACTTCAACGAACTGAGTGAAGTAAAACTGAAATATCACTTGCTTCTGGAAGAGCTTGAAGAAGCCTAACCACGAGCAAAAACCTGACAGCTATGATAAAAGCAGAACCACGGACCATACTGAGCTTCCTTCACGCCAACTTCGACGTGGTGAAGGACCTGTTCTCGTATCAGATTGCCGATGGACTCATCACCAAGGAGGTGTACGACATGCTCATACAAAAGCATGGCCACACGATGAACATTCGCCTGCGCGAATACCGTGTGATACGCAGCCTTGGTAGTGATTACGAAATGCGCGACGTGTACTTCAAACTGATGGAGTTCCTGATGTTTGAGTTCAAGCCGTTGCTTCCGGAAACCATCGAGAAGTACAAGGGAAGTATCTCCGAATTGTTCCTGAAAATTCGTAAGTACGAAAACCAGGACCGCGACATTTTGCAGGAGCGTATCAAGAACCTTTCGCACCAGGTGCGCGAGTTCGTAGACCTTGTGGAGCGGAATACCTTCCGTTTGCTCGCTGAAACGCGCGAACTGAAGTCGAACATCGACCGCATTGAGTATCGCGAAAAAGTTCAGAAAGCTTCCTTCTGGATCGAATATTATATTCTGCCGTTGAACCGCATTCTCGACGTAAAGCACTCGGAATCGGTGACCAGCACGGTGTTGGACGTGAGCGAATACGCCAACCGACGTCGCCTCGATTTCCAGGATGAGACGATTCGCATGGAGTTCGAGAAACTCTATTCGCAATTGATACAGACAAACACCGACTTACTTCGTCAGTCGAAGGTGTTGGTGAACGAGCTGTTACCGCTGTTGGAGCGCATTCGCACGGAGTCGCTCATACTCACGGGATGGATCGAGTTCTTGCGCAACCCATACAAAATGGACACCCCACCCTTACTCAAGGGCACGCGTACGATGGTTTATGCGAAAGACATGCTCTACAAGGTGCGCGAGTTTTTCGAGCAGTTTTCGGTCAACGACTACGTTACGTTGGAAGACGGCGTGGTCGACTTCGACAAGTGGATATTCGACCGTGATTTGTTCAAGGGCAACCTCACGAAGAGTTTGCCGGTGAATGACTTCTTCAGCTGGTGTTATGAAGAGCTGCAGAAGGACTTCCAGGACATTGAAACCGATAAGTTTTTTGCCTTGTGCGGATTGTTGTTCGACGGCGATTTACAAATTGAATTCCCGAAGAAGGCAGAACGCGTGACGCTCACCACCACCACTTCGAATATTTCGTTGCCGAAAATCAAAGTAGAACCCGCCTTGAAAATCTAGTATAAGAATCAACCTAACTCAACCCCAAGCACACAACAACCATGGTATATCCAAGCAATCATCGCCAGATAGTAGAAGAATTGATGGGCGGAAAGTTCATTCTCAGCAATGAAGCTCATTTTAATTCATTGAAAGAAAACGACGCGTTTTACACCGAGTTCTTCAAGATTTCGTTTGACCTTGACCTCAACCTGAAGACCGAATACGCCTTCTTATTGAGCAAGGAAACACAAGAGAATTTCTCGCGCGATGTCAGCATTTTCATTGCTATACTCTGCTACGAGTTGGACCGCGACGGACGTAACTTCATGGAAGCGCTCGACTTCAACGAATTCACGTTTGAAGAGGTAGATCGTTACTTCGACAACTCGTCGTTCATCGACCTAATCGAGTCGAACAAATCACTGCGTGAGCCCGATGCGCGCCGCACGCTCATCAACGGTATGCACCGCCGCAACATCGTCAACAAGAACTTCGAAGACCGCTTCTCGTTCACCCAGGCCTACAAGGTGTTTGTGGACTTTGCGAAGGAATTGGCGTTGAAGAGGATGGCGGTGGAGAGTGAGTAAATAATGACTAATGTCTAGTGACGAATGACTAATAAAAAGGCCCGCGTTGAATGTTCAATGCGGGCTTTTTCATTCGCCACTAGCCATTCACCATTCGCCATTATTTTCACAAAAAGTTAATATCTCCCCCCTTAACCCGTCGGGCATTTGCGTACTTTCGTAAGTAGTAAGTTCCGGTTGGAAGACCGAGGCAAATTGTACTAATTAACCTAACCGATCATTATGAAATCGCTGTGCTTACGGCAGTTCTATGTTTTCTGCTTTTTCTACTGTCCTTTTTTTCTAATTAGCGGATTATTTCCTGTGCTAACATTTGCACAGACGCCTTTGAATTACCAGTTGAACCAGCAGAGCGGAAGCAATTGTGCCGGAAGCCCAGTTGAGCTTTCGGTGAGTACCTCGGTTCGGCTCACTACATCTGACGTTACCGAAATTACCGTTAACTCTGCAATCTCCGGCGGCAATGTGGGCAATGATGGTGGCAATCCGGTAAGCCAGCGGGGCATTTGCTGGAGCACTGCACCCAACCCCACCACCGCAAGCAGCATCAGCAGCAACGACACCGGGCTCGGTAGCTTTAGTAGCAACCTTACAGGTTTAAGCCCTAATACGTTGTATTACGTGCGCGCTTATGCGATTAATAGTGTGGGTACTTTTTACGGGAATCAGGTGAGTTTTACGACTGCAGCAGTCGGCAGCATTACCGCCCTCAACTGTTCATCAGCCACCAATACCGGCACACTCACCCAAGGCACAGCCGCCGGCGGGGTAAGCAGCACAGTGCCATACACAGGCGGTAACGGCGGCACACACAACGGACAAACGGTAACTTCAACAGGTGTATCAGGCTTAACAGCCACACTGGCAGCGGGAACTTTTGCCAGCGGTGCAGACAGTTTAACTTATACCATTACAGGCACACCAAGCGCAAGCGGAACAGCCAGTTTTGCGCTAAGCATTGGCGGACAAAATTGTACGCTGACAAGAACGGTAAACAGTAGCGGACAAACAGGCATTACATCGCATACCTGCGGAGCCATCAATGTGCACAACCCGGCTAAAACCTATGGCAGCATGACTGACCAGCAAGGCAATGTGTACAAAACAATTGTGATAGGCACCCAGGAATGGATGGCAGAGAACTTGAGAACAACCGCTTACAGCAACGGCAATGTAATAGCCAATGTAACGGAAAATACACAATGGACTAATCTTACCACAGGCGCATGGTGCAATTACAATAACGATAGCCAATATGATTGCCCTTATGGCAAATTGTACAATTGGTATGCAGTGGCCGACCCACGCAATGTATGCCCCACCGGTTGGCATGTTCCAACGGATGCCGAATGGACAACATTAATTACATATATAGACCCACAAGCATTTACATCTAATGCTAATGCACCACAGAGTCTGGTTGCCGGGGGAAAAATGAAAAGCGTAGGCTCCCAATATTGGGAAGCGCCAAACTCGGACGCTACGAATGAAATTGGATTTTCCGGAATCTCAGGAGGTGCGAGAGTTGGAGGGTATTTCTATTATTTTGATACAGATAGTTACTATTGGAGTTCAACCACGGGCGGTAGCGCATCCCTTGCATGGAACCGAGGGATTTTTTCGAGCGCTAGTGTTATTCGCAGAGAGGCGGTAGAAAAAGGTCATGGGCATTTTGTTCGATGCATTAAAGATGTCAGCGATATACAGGGTTCTGTAATTAATTTAGACTGCGGCAGCGCCATCGAAAGCGGCACCTTAATGCAGGGCTCCGTGGCCAGCGGGGTAAGCAGCTCAGTGCCTTACACAGGCGGTAACGGTGGTTCACACAACGGACAAACAGTAACTTCAACAGGCGTAACAGGTTTAACCGCTACGCTTGCAACGGGAACTTTTGCCAGCGGTGCAGGCAGTTTAACGTATACCATTACAGGCACACCAAGCGCAAGCGGAACAGCCAGTTTTGCGCTCAATATTGGTGGCCAGACTTGCACCTTAAACAGAACGGTTAACTTACCTGTTGGCACCATCACAGCATTAACCTGCACCAGCGCTACCAATACCGGCACACTTACCTCGGGCGTGTCCGCCGATGGTGTAAGTAGCTCAGTTCCTTACACTGGCGGTAACAGCGGCACCCACAACGGACAAACGGTAACTTCAACAGGCGTAACAGGCTTAACAGCCACACTGGCAGCGGGAACTTTTGCCAGCGGTGCAGGCAGTTTAACGTATACAATTACAGGAACACCAAGCGCAAGCGGCGTTGCGAATTTTGCTTTGAATATTGGTGGGCAAGAATGTTCAATAACATTATTAGTTGAACCCATATCTATTGGTGATTGGGCTCAAGGAGGAATCATTGCCTATATCTTAAATCCAAGCGATGAAGGGTATATACCAGGCGAGGTTCATGGATTTGTCGTTTCTGATATAGACCTGTCCTCGGGTATAAAATGGCTTAATGGATCTTATTACCAGGCAACATTTGCCCATGAGACTCAAGTTGGTTCTGCAGCTAGAAATAGTTCTAAGATCCTTAATGTTCAAGGTCCCGGGAATTATGCTGCAATGCTTTGCGACAATTTTTCTTCTGGCGGATATGATGATTGGTATCTTCCAAGTGTTGAAGAATTAAGAATATTATATTTAAATAGCAATATAATACCTGGCTTTTCAGGAATGTATTGGAGCTCAAGTGAATTTGAAGTTGGATTTAATTATGTACGAGTGATCTTCAATGGCCAGTATGCATCTCGAAATAAAAATCAACTACTTCAAGTAAGGGCAATCCGATACTTCTAATAGAAAAACAAAATAGAAAATGAAGCCTTCTTTCAATCCTCATAAAACTATTCTGCTAACAACTATATTGCTACTTGGTTTAATAAGCCAAGCCCAAACGGTAACTTACCTATGGTCTAATGGTGCCACCACGCCTAACATTGTGGTTAACCCGCAGCAAACCACAACGTATTATCTTACCATGACGCAGAACGGAGTGCAATACTTCGATAGCCTCGTGGTCAATGTTCTTGACAACGAAACTTATTACGCCGACAATGATGGTGATGGATTCGGTAACTACGAATCAACCACAGAATCATGCACCGGTGCCCCAGTCGGTTATGTTTCTGACAACACCGACTGCGATGATGGTAATGCGCTAGTTTATCTGAATGCTTCTTGCGACGACAACAATCCATGCACAATTAACGACATCATCCTCGCCGACTGCTCATGTGCGGGAGCATTCGCAGACGCCGATAATGACGGCACGTGTGATGCTAACGACAACTGCGCTGGTCCAGAAGCGGGCACTGCTTGCGACGACAGTAATCCATGCACCGTAAATGACATTATCAGAACGGATTGCAGTTGTCAAGGATTTGAGGACATAACTCCACCGTCATTTACCGGGGCGTTTTCCGACACCATTATTAGTGTAATTCCTGGAATTCCTGTAATTCAAATGCCGGATGGGAATGGTTTTGGTCGTTGGAATACCGTAAATTCTGCTGGGTTAGTGACGGGTACAATAGTTTGTTCTCCGGAAGTTTGTGGATTCAATGGATGGGCTGGAAATCGGTGGTTGGGTGATACATTAATATGGAACAATTGTAATACCGGTTTTGGTAGATATTATACGAATGGTCTATATATTGGTGCAAATGGTGTGTTCTGTTTGCCTCCAAATTCTGAGAATTCTGGTTTATTTGTTACCGAGTGTTACTTGAATGATCAACCTGCTCCGCCCACGCCGATAGATAGCACCGACCCCAATCCCACCCTAATCTATTTAGGCGAGACTATTAGTCCCGGTGATTGTGAATATATCCAATTAGTCAGAACAAAATTATGGGTAGCTTCAGACCAATGTGGGAATTTATCGGATACAGTTAGTCAAACACAAATTGTTTTGATAGAATTCAATGGCCCCAATTTTATACTATACGATTATTTAGTTGAAAATAGTTTTATTGATACGGTTTCCTGCGATGAAACAATAGAAGTTCAATCACCGGTAATGGATTCATTAGCAATTGGGCAAACGCAATGCAGTCAATATACAATTGCGATTGTCTCGGATACAACTTTTATTGATTACTCCTGGGAATATGGTGTTGATTACCAAAGACGAGAAATCACTTGGAATATAGCAGCGGGATGTGGTCCTTCTTGGTTATGGACAAAAACATATATTATTATTGATACCATTGCCCCAGAAATTACACTTCCTGGCAATGATACTATTATTAATTATCCGGACACTCCCATTTTTACCCCGCCAACTCTTTTGAACGAAAATTGCGGCGTGGCATTTATTTATCAGTTTGACGATTACTTCGACACTCTAGATTGTTCTGGCTCATACAACCAGACACGCAGGTGGATTGCTTACGATGAATCATACAATTTCACAGAGGAATTAAGTCAAACGATTACTGTTTTAATAACCGCTTGCGATGATGGAAATCCATGCACAATCAATGACATCATCCTCACCGACTGCTCATGCGCGGGAACCTTCGCTGACGCGGATAGCGACGGCACATGCGACGCGAATGACTTGTGCGCTGGTCCGGAAGCGGGCGCTGCGTGTGATGACAACAACCCTTGCACTGTTGGCGATGTAATCCTTGCCGACTGTTCATGTGCGGGAACATTCGCCGATGCGGATAATGATGGCACATGCGACGCGAACGACAACTGCCTTGGTCAGGAAGCCGGCACTGCATGCGATGACAATAACCCATGCACAGTCAATGATATCATTCTCGCTGACTGCTCGTGCGCAGGGACCTTCGCCGATGCCGACAACGATGGCACGTGCGATGCTAACGACCTATGTGCAGGACCTGAGGCGGGAGCTGCTTGCGACGACAATGATCCATGCACCGTGAATGATGTAATCCTCGCCGACTGCTCATGTGCAGGAACATTCGCTGATGCAGATAACGACGGCACATGCGACGCGAACGACAATTGCGCAGGTCCGGAAGCAGGCACTGCGTGTGACGACAACGATCCTTGTACGGTGAATGACTTTATAAGAATCGATTGCTCATGTAGATGCGACGAGGACATAACCCCACCATCATTTTCCGGTGCGTTTTCTGATACAATTATTCGCGTAATTCCTGGAATTCCTGTGATTCAAATGCCGGACGGCTTTGGTCAAGGAGCTTGGAATATGGTTAATGAAGACGGAGTCGTGAATGGTGCGATTGTTTGCACTCCGGAAGTATGCGGTCTAAGTGGATGGGCAGGTAACAGATGGATGGGTGACACTTTAATCTGGAATCCCATTGGGGGAAATAGTATGGGCCGATACTACACGAATGGTTTCTATGCAACACCCTCTGGATATTATATTTTACCTGAAGGCTCTGCCAATGCAGGACTGACATACACCGAATGTTATTTTACAAATGAAATTCCGCCTCCTGTGCCAATTGATAATGTAGATGCAAATCCAAATCTTATTTATCTAGGCGAGACAATAGCACCTGGTGATTGTGAATTCATTCAATTTGTAAGAACAAAATTATGGGTAGCTTCAGACCAATGCGGAAATTTGTCGGATACGGTTAGTCAAACACAAATTGTTTTGACAGAATTCAATGGTCCCAATTTTTTATTGTACGATTATTTGGTTGAACAAAATTCTATTGATACGGTTTCCTGCGATGAAACAATAGAAATTCATTCCCCAGTAATGGATTCCTTAGCAATTGGACAAACGCAATGCAGTCAGTATACAATTACTCTTGCGTCAGATACTTCGTTTATTGATTTCTCGTGGGAGTATGGGGTCAATTTTGAAAGAAGAGTAATCACCTGGAGGATAGAAGCGGGATGCGGTCCATCTTGGTTATGGCCAAAAACATATATTATTATTGATACAATTGCACCTTCAATAACACCTCCGGGAAGCGATACGATTATTTATTATCCCGAAATCCCCGTATTTACCCCTCCAACAGTCTCAGATGATAATTGTGGACTATCGTTTATCTATCAGTTTGAAGATTATTTCGATACGCTAGATTGTTCTGGCTCATACAACCATACACGCAGGTGGATTGCTTACGATGAATCGTACAATTTCACAGAGGAATTAAGTCAAACGATTACTGTTTTAATAACCGCTTGCGATGATGGAAATCCTTGCACTTCAAATGATTCCTTCCAGGCTGATTGCTCATGCGCGGGAACATTCGCAGATGCGGATAACGACGGCACATGCGACTCCAACGACAACTGCGCTGGTCCGGAGGCAGGCTCTTCTTGCGATGATAATGACCCATGCACCACAGGCGACATCATCCTCGCCGACTGCTCATGCGCAGGAACTTTCGCAGATACTGACAACGACGGCACGTGCGATGCAACAGACAATTGCGCAGGTCCGGAAGCAGGTGCTGCGTGTGATGATAACGATCCATGCACGGTGAACGACATCATCCTCGCTGATTGCTCTTGTGCTGGAACATTCGCTGATGCCGACA
>Ga0315907_10006818_pt1 | contig 12016 bp, 11 predicted proteins | sample LakEriMetagenome_3_FD_203525 | JGI IMG/M metagenome (GOLD analysis project Ga0315907, IMG submission 203525) | Freshwater fungal communities from buoy surface, Lake Erie, Ohio, United States - Buoy 12 MA123 | ecosystem: Environmental > Aquatic > Freshwater > Lake > Lake biofilm | place: USA...
TCGTCAGGGATTTTATTGTCAAAATTATCTACCACTGACAATTTGGTATATAACTTTAACCCCTCAATTCCCGCCATTTGGAACGTTAATAATATGCGCCTAATTGGCATTTTGCATAAGAAGGAGGCAAATAATTTTGACGTTTTGCAAGTAATTGAAAAAAAATTAAAATAAACAACGAAGTAAAGGGAACAAAAGTCATTGTTTCAAACATTTTGAGATGTTAGCTTTATAAATCGCAAACTTTATTTTAATTTTTTAAATCTATTACTTTTTAGAAAAAGCAAAAAAATGAATGGATTATAAAAAAAATCATGGTGTATCGATTGGGAATCTTATGGCGGCTATGCTTATGTTGTTCCAAGACCCTAAAGTTTAAATTCCTTCACAAAAGGCGGAGAGATAGGCTATCTTTCCGCCTTTTTGCGTATAATAGGGTTTAATTAATTTCGTTTTATTCAATGATGTTTGCAGCTTAAATACTACAATTATGAATGCTATCTCCTTCTTAATATCCATTACCATTTTTACTTATTCCTGCTCTTCCTCGCAAAAACCAGCCATGAAAGATATTTTCTCAACAGAAGGATGCCCAGAAAACATAAGCATTAAATTAGGGCAAACCTACACACTCAAATTACCCGCAATTGAGGGAACTGGTTATTTATGGATTCCTAAATCATCGGCGCTCCTATCGTGGGATGAGGAGGAGAAATATGAAAAAGCAATAACTAATTCCAATGAAAATAAACCCGAAATGGTAGGTTCTGCTACCTGGCAGATTTTAACATGCAAAGGATTGAAAACAGGAAGTTCCCAAATAGTCTTGGAATATATGCGTCCCTTTGGCACCCGGAAATCAGAAAAATTATGTCAATTTACCGTAAATGTCACCCCCTGAAATAAGAAAAATCATTCATATTGATATGGATGCCTTTTTTGCCTCCGTTGAACAAAGAGATGATCCTTCTTTGAGAGGGAAACCAATAGCGGTAGGTGGAGGTGGTAACCGCGGTGTAGTTGCCTCTGCTTCTTATGAAGCCAGAAAATATGGCGTTAAATCGGCTATGCCAGGAATGCTGGCGCGAAAAAAATGCCCCCAAATTATTTTTGTTAGAGGTAGTTTCGACAAATACAAGGGGGTTTCAAAAGTCATTCGAACGATATTTCACGACTTTACAGACTTAGTTGAACCTCTTTCTCTGGACGAAGCTTACCTCGACGTCACTCACAACAAACTTTCGTTACCGTCGGCCACTTTGATCGCCATGGAAATTAGGAAAAGAATTGAATTAGAAACAGGGCTAACCGCTTCAGCTGGCGTTTCTTACAATAAATTTTTAGCTAAAGTAGCCTCTGATGTCAATAAGCCGAATGGTATAAAAGTAATCACTCCCATTGAAGGGCCTGATTTTTTAAAACAACTATCCATCTCACGCTTCCATGGAATAGGTAAAATAACGGCTGAAAGGTGCAAAAGAATGGGTATTTATAAAGGTGAGGATTTATTAAAATGGTCTCAACAAGACCTTATGAAGGTATTTGGTAAGGCAGGATCTTATTATTATCAAATAGTCAGAGGGGATGACCGTCGCTTGGTAAATCCAATCAGGCACCGAAAATCTATTGGCACCGAAAGAACATTTTCAGAAGATTGTAGCGATCTACATTTTTTGGAACTAACGCTGGAAAGCCTCTGCGAAAAATTATTCCGATTTATGGATATCGATGATAATTTTGGTAAAACAATAACGATTAAAATCAAGCATTTTAATTTTGTCCTTGAGACAAAAAGTAAAACATTTACGACAGAACTAAATGATTATCAATTACTTTATACTGTTGCAGAAGGATTAATGAAAGAACTTACCGGAGATATTTTCTCGATCCGCCTTTTAGGTGTTTCCGTTTCCAACTTAAAAAAAGAACAAACGATGGTTGGGGTTCAGTTGACGCTTGATTTTTAAACAGCGTCCACTAAACCCCAATAAGCATTATAATTTAAATATATTGATTTAAAATATTTTCAAATAGCTCCTGCTTTCCACTTTTTTGAACAGGATCGGCAGAAGATCCGGCTAATTTATGCAAGTCTTCCAGGGATAATTTTCCCTTTTCAAAAAGGGCGCCATCACCAGAATCAAATGATGCATATCTCTCATTTCTAAGCGAAACGTAGGCAGATTTATTGATTATTTTGTCCGCAGCAATGAGCGCGCGCGCGAAAGTATCCATGCCACCGATGTGAGCAAGGAACAAGTCTGTATTATCTGTAGAATTCCTTCTAATTTTGGCATCGAAATTGACGCCCCCTCCTTGAAATCCACCTGCTTGAAGAATAACGAGCATAGCTTCTGTCAACTCACCCAAGTTATTGGGGAACTGGTCGGTATCCCATCCATTTTGATAATCACCTCTATTGGCATCAATGCTACCAATCATATTATCGGCTGCTGCAACTGTTAATTCATGTTGAAAAGTGTGCAGGGCAAGGGTCGCATGATTCACCTCAATATTCAATTTAAAATCATTCTCAAGCCCATTTGCCTTCAAGAAACCTATCACAGTAGCGGAATCATAATCATATTGATGTTTAGTAGGTTCAGCTGGTTTAGGCTCAATGAAGAAATGTCCTTTAAAGCCTTGACTTCTTGCATAATCTTTTGCAGCATGAAGGAAAGTAGCCAAATGCGCTACCTCTCTTTTCATATCTGTATTTAGCAAGGACAAATAACCCTCTCTTCCACCCCAGAAAACATAGTTTTCAGCACCAAGCTGAATAGAAATATCTAAGGCATGTTTAACCTGAGCGGCGGCATAAGCAACGACGGAAAAATCGGGATTTGTTGCTGCACCATTCATATATCTTGGATGGCTAAAGAGATTAGCCGTTCCCCAAAGAACTTTCACCCCTGAGGCAGCCATTTTTTCTTTGGCATAATCTCCGATAAACTGTAATCTTTTCTCAGATTCCACCAAAGAATGACCCTCTTCAATCAAATCAAAATCGTGAAAACAAAAGTAGGGTGCCTGAATTTTTGTTATAAATTCGAAAGCAGCATCCATTTTATCCTTTGCCCTATCCATTGGATTACTGGCATTTAACCAAGGCATATTCCTGGTTGGCATACCAAATGGATCAGCACCATTTCCACAAAAGGAATGCCAGTAAGCTATCGCAAACCGAAAATGATCAGCCATTGATTTTCCAGAGATAAGCTGTGCTGGATTATAATATTTAAAAGCGAAAGGATTATCTGAATCTTTACCTTCAAAAGGTACAAATTCAACTTCCGGAAAAAAGGTTTTAGCACCCGTCAATACATTTTTTGAACTCATTGTAGGTTGTTTTTAAGTGTTTGTCTCCATTTTAATGCCGCTGCGGATAAAGCATCAGAAACAGGTTCTGGATGAAAAGTATGGATTGATTCTGTTTGTCCGACTGCTTCTGCCAATGATGTATAAAATCCACAACCAAAGGCAGCGCCTCTTGCGGCACCCTCGGCACCATTTGTTTTCACTATTTCAATGGAGCAAGAAGAAATATTAGAAAGCGTTTGAGAAAAAATAGCAGATTGGAACAAGTTATCATTCCCCACTTTTATTCGATTTGCCTGAATGCCCATTTCATTTAAAATAGACATACCATATTGAAAGGAGAAAGCAATGCCTTCCAAGGCTGCCCGGATAAAATGATCTGATGTATGTCTATTAAAGTCCAGCCCTGAAATAGAGGCTCCTAATTGTTTATTTTTTAAAATTCTTTCCGCCCCATTTCCAAAAGGAATAATGGTTAATCCATCGGAACCTTCAGGGATTCCGGCAGCTACCTTCTCCATTTCCGCGTAAGACAAAAGCCCCTTTCCCCATTGGTTTTTAAGCCAGCTATATAATATTCCCGTTCCATTGATACAAAGTAACACCCCAATTTTGGGGTCATTTATTGTGTAATTCACATGGGCAAAAGAGTTAACCCTCGACTCGCTGTCAGGTATAATTTCATTGGCCACGGCATATACCACGCCAGAAGTTCCACCTGTTGCCGCAATTTCACCAGGTTCTAAAACACCAAGAGACAAAGCGTTATTAGGCTGATCTCCAGCTCTATAGGCCACTGGAATTCCTTCCGGGAGTCTCAATAAATTAGCTGCTTTTTTCGACAGAAAGCCTTGTTCTCCAAAAACATTGGTAATGGGCGGAAGTAACGTAGCTGGTATTTGCCAGTGCTCCAACAGATTACTTGAAATTTCCTTATTTTTAAAATCCCAAAAAACACCCTCTGATAATCCTGTGATGGTGGTATTCTTTTCACCGGTCATACACCAGGCCAGATAATCCCCTGGTAAGAATACTGTTTTAATTTTCGCAAAAATTTCAGGCTCATTTTCCTGCACCCATCTTAATTTTGACGCCGTAAAATTGCCCGGAGAATTTAATAAATGGGACAGACAATAGTCCGATCCTAATGCGTTAAACGCTAATTCCCCTTGTGAGACCGCTCTGGAATCACACCAAATGATAGAAGGTCTCAAAACTTCCCCCTCGCCATCCAAACAAACCAGGCCATGCATTTGATAAGCAATACCAATACCCTTTATTTCACTTGAATCAATACCCGTTTGTGCTAACAATTTCCGGGAAACTTTTTGACAATTTTCCCACCATACGATTGGGTCTTGTTCAGCAAATCCCGGTTCTGGAGAATCAATCGCCATTTCCGAATCAGGATATTGGCAAGTACCCAACAATACCCCTGATTCCGTATCAATGATGGCAGCTTTAATGGAAGAACTGCCTAAATCAAACCCAATGCACTTCATCTTTTTTATTTAATTTACCTTAAAGGCTCATTTTCTAATTCTCTTTCAAAAAACAACTTCACCTCATTCCAATTATTCAATCTAATATATCCATTTTCATTGATATTATGTGATGCTGAAAATAATAATCCAAGCCCGTCGAAAGTTTTCAGGTTATGAACATGATCATCAATCATATAATCTGCTTTGATAATAGATTTATCACCACAAAATACAAATTGCTTCCATGAAATGAAGGGTAAATGTTTTTGTAACCAATGATATTTATCAATTAAGGAATGTGGAAATTCCTGGGCTGCCGTCACTATGAATAAATCAAAATGAGTGTTTAACCACTCCACTACGTCGGCAGCACCCTCAAAAATGGGTAAATCCAAAAAAAATCCTGGTTCGAAAAGATAGTTTCTGAAATTTTCCGCCCCCTTGACATTGTAAAATTTTGTGCCCACATAGTCCTCAGGATTTGGAACGACGTTATACTGTTCAACATAGAGAGAAATAAAACGGTCATAAATATTTACAATCACCTCATCCATGTCCAACGCAATCTTTTTTTTCATCCTGTACATTTTGATGAACAATATAGAGGGAATTTAACAAAAACAAAGGGCATGACCACAAAATTAATACAGGTATAAACCGAAAATAAAATTAATTTGTTAGAGTATCAAAATAAACAATGAATTATAGGTCTGTATCTCATATTTTGGAAAGTAGCATTATTGACATGGGTTCTTTTCAGGTAAAACAACCTTTACCTACACAAAAAGTACCCCAGATCAGTCCTTTTTTATTGCTTCATCATTTTGGTCCTATAAAAGTTGAACCCGGATTTGACCCCATTGATCTCGGTCCACACCCTCATAGAGGATTCGAGCCAGTGACCTTCCTTTATCAAGGTGGCATAAGACATAAAGATAGTTTAGGGAATGAAGGTATTTTGGAAGCGGGCGATATTCAATGGATGACATCAGGCCGCGGCATTATTCATAGTGAGCGGGCAAGTGATTTCTTTATGGAAAATGGGGGGACCATTGAAGGCATTCAGCTTTGGGTAAATTTACCTGCCCAAAATAAAATGACACAACCCAAGTATCAGGAAATCAGGAAAAATGACATCCCAATCATTACTGAAAACAAGGTAACACACCGTCTGGTAAGTGGTAACTGGAATGGGCAAAAAGGAATCGTTGATACTTTTAGTCCTATGATTATTATACAGACAAGCATTTTATCTGGTGGGAAAACTTACATCCCAATACCCGAAAATTTCAATGCCTGCATTTATATTTTATCAGGTAAAATAATATTAAATGATAATTTTGATTACCCGGCTGGAAAAATGATTTACTTCACTAACCAAGGAGAGGGCATAGGCATTGAAGGTCTAGAAGACACCGAAATACTTGTTTTATGCGGTGAACCCATTGAAGAACCCTTAGCTCAGTACGGTCCGTTTGTCATGAATTCTCAAACAGAAATTATGGAAGCGATGAGAGATTACCAAATGGGAAAGATGGGTTTTTACATCGATTAGTTTATAAAAATAAATTAATTGAAAAAAATCAACTAAATTTAAATAATTATTCGTTAATCAAGAATTAAAGGTTAAATCCATACTCGATGAAGAAGCCTTTTATGGTAGAATTTGAATTGCCAGAGGAATTTGATGATGATTTCATCGCTTTAATTCCAAGTCAGCGCTTGCATATAGACGAATTATTGGCCGTTGGCAAAATTCGTTCTTATGCGCTATCAATGGATCGATCTGTTTTGTGGGTGGTCGTTGAAGCTCAATCGGAATTTGAAGTAATGGAAATCATTGCAAATATGCCCTTAGCGGATTACATGCATCCATTTGTGTCAGAGTTAATGTTTTATCATACTGCGGAAAAGTTAATGCAATTTTCACTGAACTAAATGTTCAAACTTTTCTGCAGTTAGCCCCCATTATCATGAATAAAATATTTTCAGCCGTTTTATGTCTCTTTATTTTTATGAATGTGAATTTTGCTCAGCAAAATTTTCAGTTGTATGTGCATTTAGGGAATTTTTCAAACCCTACTTACAATGATTTCAGTAAAATTTCTCATTTAGGCTTTTTACATGCAAAAAAAACGGACGCAACCCATGCCGATGTTTTTCTGTTGGGATTTGAAAGTAGGGAAAAAGCAGAAGAAGCCCTGGCAAATATCAAAAGACTTGGATTTACTAAGGCTGATCTCGCCAGTAAAGATGTCAGTAAAGGTGCTGCAAAATATTATGTTCAACTGGGCTCTATTGAAAAGAACAAGCAGGTAAATTGGTCTAAATTTGAAAGCGTTCCCTCTTTATTTGCCTTTCCCCAAACAGAGGTATTAAAAATAGTAGCGGGCCCATTCCAAACCCTGGAAGAAGCCAGAAAAGAACTGGAGCTTTTAAAAAACAAGGGCTTTCCTGATGCCTTTACCCGGGAACTGAATGAAATGGCTACTTTCCGTATTGGCGCATTTGAATCGAACCAGATGCTTTCCGATGTTAAACAAAATACAATAAGTGCATTGAGCATAAAAGGTGACGCACCTTCTGTAACAACAGAGGAAGCAACTTCTTTTTGGCCTCCAAAAACTATGGATGCTAAAATAGGAGCTACCCCAAATATTCTCTCTACCCTCAAAAGAACCTCCGTTTTATCTTTACAGAAAGTATTGAAAAGCGAAAACTATTATCCAGGTGTTTTATCGGGATATTACAATGATGCCACCCGGGTTTCTTTTGAAAATGCCTTAAAAAATCTCCCGGAAATGAAGTCTTTTACCTCAAAATATGAAGTGAAAACAAGTTTAGCGGTTGATTTGGACAAATTATCTTCTATTATAGACAGGTTGCCAGAAATAAGCGATCCTTTTATTGCTATTAATAAATTTTCAGACCCACTGGCAAAAGCATATTCCGCCTATTTGACTTTTTTAAAAAATGGAGCAGGAAAAGAGGTTGATTTAAAAATGAATGCAGCCATCAAAGGCGCCTTTTCCGGACTATCAAAATCGCCACCCAACATGCCTTTTTTTGACTTTAAGGCGGTTTATTCCTATCCCAGTATTGAGCAGCTGATACTGCACCTTTTTTATATTCACAGTACGCCCGATAATACCATACCCACACCTTGCTGGTTATTTAATGCACACAGAAAAGAAACCCAGGCTGCTGTAAATAGGTTCAATGATGCTAAAGTGAAAAATCCAGCCATCAGCGGATGTGACTATGCTATGGATTGGCAGGATTTCCGTTTGTTAAATAACATAATGGTTTATTTAGGCGGAAAACAACCCGATCAACAAGAATTATTCCAGGCGGCAGAAGAAAGAGCTTTTTTGTATAACAGTACACAGGCACTCGACGCCGCATCGTCTAAAAACGTTTTGAATTGGGAGGCACAGGTCTGGGAAAAACTTGAGCTATGGGGTAAAAAAGATCCAATTAATTTGCGAATGCTGACCGCATTGAAAATAGCCTATTTCCAATCTTTTATCCGAATAGAAGATCATTTTCTACAAAAAGGAATGGTTGGGGCCGATGCAAAAAACATGGCCACTGCCGTTATTGCCACCGTAATGACACCTTACCTTGATCGATTTATGCAATAAATTAAGTCATTCAAGGGTAAACTATGATGAGGTCTCACTGTTTAGCAAGGCGATGAATTCATTTTCCGTCAAAATGGTTATAGATGGAATTTCCTCTGCTTTTTTGCGTTTTGAACCTGCTTTTTCGCCCACTACAAGAAAATCCAGATTACTACTTACGGCACTTATATTTTTCGCTCCCGCCATTTCTGCTTTTTCCTGTGCCTCTTTTCTTCCCATCACCATAAGTGTTCCGGTAAATAAGATGGTTTTTCCATTAAACGGACTGTCTGCACTAACTTCTTTTGGTCTGTCCTCAGCGGTGGCCTTCAAATTAACGCCCAGTTCTGCCAGTTTTTCCAACAGATCAATATTCATCTGATCCTGAAAAAACGCAATGGCATTATCCGCGACAACAGGACCAATATCTTTTATTTGAAGAAAGCGCTCCTTATTCCAGGAGGCCAATTCCAGTACACTATCTATTTCATAGGCTAAGAGTCTGGACGCTTTTTTACCTAAATGGTGAATGCCTAAGCTATATAAAAATCGATGAATTGGATTAGTTTTAGCCTTATCGATCGCATTTTTAAGGTTATTAATTGATTTTTCCTTAAAATTATCCAATTGGATCAATTTCTCATAAGGTAAATTATAGATATCTGGTAACGATTTAATAAACCCTAAATCAAAAAATCTTTCTACAATTGATGCGCCAAGACCATCAATATCCATAGCTTCCTTAGACACATGAAAAATAATTCTCTGTAAATTTTGAGCCCCACAAACACATTGGGGGCATCGCCAGGCTGATTCACCTTGTTCTCTGACTAAAGGGACAGGGGTTTCCGTCTGATTTACCGGACAGTTAGCAGGGAATTGGATTATTTTTTCTGAGCCGTCTCTTAGCTCTGGAAAACTTTTTGAGATATAGGGAATGACATCGCCGGCACGTTCAATAAGAATGGCATCGCCTATCCTCAAATCTTTTGAAGTGATAAAATCCTCATTGTGGAGTGAAATGGAGCGAATGGTCACACCCGCAAGTTCCTTAGGTTTTATTTTAGCAACGGGTGTTATGGTTCCAATTTTACCCACCTGATACTCCACATCTAATAATACGCTTTGCGCTTGTTGCGCTTTAAATTTAAAGGCAATAGCCCATCGGGGGTGATGTGCCGTAAATCCAGCTCTTTCCTGTAGATCTCTGGCATCAACTTTCACTACAATGCCATCAATTTCATAAGGATAAGTATCGCGTTGAATTTGCCAGTTTTCACACTTCTTAATGACTTCCTCTATATTTTTACAAACCTCTCTTTCTGCCCCGGGGACTTTAAATCCAAGATTGGACAAAATATCCATGCTTTCATGATGAGAAGTAAATTTAGATAAAACATTTTCATTATTTGCGTCAACGGCATACCCAAAAGTATAGATAAATGCCTCCATTCCCCTTTTAGCCACCTCTTTAGGGTCTTTCATCCTCAAACCTCCGGTGGCAGTATTCCTGGCATTAGCAAATAAGGGTATTTTATTCTCTTTTCCCGTTTCATTGAAAAAGGCTATATTTTCCTCTTTTCTTTTTTCATTTAAGCTGGCAAAAACATCCTTCTTAATTAAAACTTCCCCTCTTAATTCTGCCTTAAGAATACCTAAGTCACTAAATTTTGCAGACATGGGAATAGAACGAATAGCCTTGGCATTGGCAGTAATTTCCTCTCCTAAAACACCATTTCCCCTGGTTGCCGCCCTGACCAGCAGGTCATTTTCATAAACAAGGGCAATACTTCCCCCATCAAACTTAGGCTCAATAGCATATTCGATAGCCATGTCTGCGGGCAACTGCAACAAACGTTTAATTTGTTGATCCCATTCTAATAAATCTTCTGCATTATAGGAATTTTCAAGCGAAAGCATGGGACTCAGATGTTCCACAGAAGGCGCATCCTCCGATAAATCGCTACCTACCCGTTGTGTCGGACTATGTTCTAATAATCTTTCCGGATGAGACTGCTCAAAAACTTTCAATAATTTAAAAAGCTGGTCAAACTTCAGATCGGAAATGAACGGGTCATGATAGACATAATAACATCTTTCATGAAAAGCTACCAATTCGATGAGAAGTTCATACTGATTGAAATCTTCTACCTTGCGCTGCCCATTAATGAACTCCTCAGTGATAGTATCCCAATGGGGAAAGGTCTTGAAATCGGCCATAAATTATTAATTTTTTACAAATGCAATGGTTTTAATGGCCTTATTATCTGTAATTTTCAAATAATAAACACCTGGAAACCAATTACTCGCTGGAATATTTAGTGTCAAATTAGCCTCCACAGTATGATTTTCCATTTCCCAACATATTCTGCCAAAAACATCTAACACTTGAAAGTTTAATTTACCAACAGGTAAGGCATTTGCCTGAATTTGAAGCAAGGAGGAAATGGGATTTGGAAAAATCTTAACCTCCCCCTTCAGTTCGGGAATACTTGAAATAAAAGATGAAATAGATTCACTAAGGATGACGGGCGAGGTCAGGTGCACGGGAGAATCGCCACCGGTACCATTGTTATTGTTGGTAATTAATCCCGCGGCATAAAAACGAACGGGACCTGAACCAGAAACCGGTGCCGTCCATGGGATGACAAAACTGTTGGCAACACTTGGTGTTGATTGCTCAATATATCGCCTATTATCAAGTAATATCTGTCTGAATCCGCTGGGAGCCTGTCCGAAAATACCTGCTGTTTGATTGTTTGCACCAGCTAATGCTGTCAATTGAAAACCATATTCACGAGGATTATTTTTTCCCTCTAAGGTCACCTTTATTTGGTATTGTTTTCCCGGGATATAGCGAGTTACCTGCTGATCTCCCTCAACTATGGCAACATTTAAAACGGGTAAATAATTACCGCCACTGTGACAAGAGCCGCAAGTTCCAATACCTAAAGGTGAACCTGTTCTATCGGCTCCCTGTGCATTTCCTGCGCCACTTGCATTGGACAATAGCAAAAATAAAACACCACCGCTGCAAGCAAAAAATAACAGAAATTTGAATTTATTCATCATCATAGGTCGTTTAAGGAAATACAGTCTAAGACTAAAAAAGTTGATTCTCAGCTTAACTTTTTGTGTTTCAGGTGAAATAAGGTGAAAAATAGAAAAATAGCGACACCCATTGCATTTTCAAAAGTAGCTTCAACCCAAAAAGAGGCGAAAAAGGATAAATATAGAGCCAAAATAAATGGATCCTGGTAATTTTTGCCGTAAAATAAGGGAATAAAAAATCCTGCACAAAAAAGAATCAAACCAACTACGCCAGAACTAGCCAGAACCATAATAAACTGATTATGAGGCGTTAATTTCTTTTCAAATGCTGGATAATCTCTTTTATACAGTTCATTCATCTTAATTCTTATATTCCCCGCTCCGACACCAAACGAAGGATTATCCACAAACAGTTCCATTCCTAATTTCCATGAAATGAGCCGTGAAGCATCGGACAATTGGTCCGTAGATTCACCTTTTAAGAACATATCTACATCGTAATATACATATTCAATTTTCTTTTTTAAACTAGGTATTAAC
>Ga0315907_10006824_pt1 | contig 12008 bp, 11 predicted proteins | sample LakEriMetagenome_3_FD_203525 | JGI IMG/M metagenome (GOLD analysis project Ga0315907, IMG submission 203525) | Freshwater fungal communities from buoy surface, Lake Erie, Ohio, United States - Buoy 12 MA123 | ecosystem: Environmental > Aquatic > Freshwater > Lake > Lake biofilm | place: USA...
ATGACCTGCTGCACCTGGGAGAGAAGCTCGCACGCGGCTAACCAGTCTCAGCTACGGCGCCCCATCCCACCCGAGTAGCGCAAGGTTCCCAGCATCGAGCTGTAGTTCAAACGTCGCGCCATCGCGCAACACCCCTCTCACACACCAGGCGAGGCGGCGTGGCGTGCGCTGACCCGATCCCTCAGCGGCTCCTTCAGTAGGGAGCACCCAGGCCAGCTCGAGCCTCTCATCAACAAGCGCGCTGCTCGGTACGAGCGCCGCAGCGGCACGCAGCGCAGTATCGGCGCGGGCGACGCGTGCGGGCAGCGCGGCAAGGGGAGACTCTTCCATCGCAATGCCAACAAGCTCGCCACTCCCGTTCAGCACCACACGCGTGCCGTCACCGGGCACCGGCACGCCGCGCACCTGCCGCTCCCAGATCACGAGCGTTCGTCCTGCCGCACTCCCCACCTCTGGACCGCCACCAGGAATTTCAAGACCCAACCGCACCAAGTGACGCAGCGCTCGGGCGATCGCCGCACTCTCGCTGAGCCCACCGCCCTCGAGCGCCACGCCACTCTTGGCGATCAGACGAAGCGAACCGTCGAGTGTGCTCTCGACACGTAGCACTTCACTACCATTCGTGCTGATCATTACTTGTCGCGTCCGCTGCTCACCACTCTCACTGCGTACCACGATGAACGGTTTGGCAGCAAGGTCGCGCAACTCTAGTGGCGAGAGAATCTGTGCGGCGACGATCGCGATCGGTCGTACGTTGATTCCCGCACCCTCAGCGAGAGGAGCACGGCTCGGCGCAATCGCCGTGCCAGGCGAACTGCACGCTGCAATCAGCGCGACCAGGAGTGAGAGCATCCAGCGGAACCTACACATATCGTCGCCCTCCAAGGTCGGGGAGTGTCGCCGATGGCGCGTGAGGCAGATGCCCGTAGCCGCCCCACCACTCTGGGGTGAGGTGCGCTGGGTTGTAGGCACTCAGGAGTGCGCGATCAAACGCAGCGCCAGCCGTTGCACCATCAAGCAGCCCACCCCAAAAGGCGCGCTCGAAGCGCAGTGCTGCACCCTGCCACGCCGTGCCGGCGTAGCTCACGTAAAAACTGTTGGGCTCTCCAGAACCTTGCACCTTGCGTTGGGCAATACCGAAAGCACCCGGGAGGCGTGAGGCTCGTTCGCCGTTATGGCAACTCGAGATGTAGACGAGCGAAGCTGCGGGTGTTCCGCGGCGCATTGCCGCGATTTCGGAGGGCAACACGATTGGGGCGCCAAGGCAGAGCCCCGCGTCGGCGCGGAAGCCACCGGCACGACTGCCAGACTTCGGGTCCCAATAGAGAGCGCCATGGCTGTGTACATAGAAGGCGGCCGATGTAGCACCCGAAACCATGGCGCGGCGCGTGAAGGTTGGCCCCACGGCACCAAATACCTCCCATCCGAGTGCCTCGAGCGCGGTGAGCGCCTGTCGGGCGAGCCGATCAGGGAAGGTGTTTGTCGCGCCCGTGCACGCCTCGGCGAATGCGGTGCGATTAGCGAAGACCGCAGCGTTCTCGTTGGGCGGCGATACCGTAAGTGCGGCGGCGAGGAGAACCGTTGCAAACATGCTCCCTCCTGAGTGAGAGCGGGGGCGAGAGCGGAGGAGCACTCTGGCACCTCGCGCGTATCGGCCACGTCTGCACAACCGAACGACAGGTGGTAGAGTCCCCGCAGCAACGCCGCGTGGACGCGAAGCTGGTGAGATTCCAGCACTGTCCCGCAACGGTTATTGGGAGTGGCTCCCATAAGTCCGGTCGCCGGACACGCGGCATAAAACGCTTAGGCCCTCGAGGCAAGGGAGGAAGCATGACTGCTTTCGTACGCGCGCACCGGTTTTTCCATCTCACCCTGCTGCTCGTTGCAGCACTCGTCGCCAGCGCATGTGGCGGCGAGGCCACCAACTCACTGGTACCAGTGAGCCCCACACCAGTCGTTGAGGCCGACTACCCACGCACCGTCACTGACGATGCACGCGTATCGGTAACGATCCCAGCGAAGCCGCAGCGTATCGTGGCACTCACCCCAGCGAGCGTTGAGGCACTCGATCAGTGGGGGCTCGGCGCGAACGTCGTGGGTGTTGCATCGTGCAGCTGCCTCCCGGCCGCCTTCTCGGCGCTACCGCAGGTCGCCGACTTCGCAGGAACTAACGTTGAGGCGATCATTGCCCTCAACCCGGACCTCGTCTTCGTTGGAGGCTCGGGCTTCACCCCAGACGATGCCATCACGCAACTAAAGGCCGCCAAGATCACGGTCGTCACCCTTGACCCGAAGAGCGTAAGTGGCGTGTATGCCACGCTGCAGCTGGTCGGCGATGCGGCGGGGGCGAGCGTGCCTGCAGCCGAGGCGATCAGCAGTGCAAAAGCCGAGATCGTGGCACTGACGGCGCTGGTCGCGGCCGAGCCACGCGTGAGCGTCTTCTATGAGATTGATGCCACGGGCGCTATCTACGGCCTCGCCCCCGACGACTATGCCGCAGAACTGGTCACAGCCGCCGGCGGCGATCTGGTCACAAGTGGTAGCAACGGCGTGTATGAGATCTCCCTCGAGGCGCTCGTCACCGCAGCACCAGACCTTATCCTGCTCGGCGATGCCATCTATGGGGTAACGGCTGAGGCGGTCTCCGCGCGGCCAGGGTGGGGAACCATTCCGGCCGTGGTCAGCGGTGCGATTCGTCCGATCGATGGTGACCTTGTCTCAACCCCAGGGCCGCGTATCGCCGAAGCGTTCCGCGCCATCGTCGCTGCGCTGCACCCAACGGTCACTCTTCCATAACGGTGGGAGTTCGCCGAGTCACGCTCCTCTCGCTCGCGGCGCTCGTCGTCGTAGCGATTGGGGCGATCGGCCTCGGTGTGGCGAACATCGCGCCGCTGGATGTTCTTGCCATCATGGGGAAGAGCGTCGCTGGGCTGCCGGTGGGTGGCGAGATCTCCGCTGGCTCGACCGCGATCGTTATGGAGATTCGCCTGCCACGCATCCTTGCCGCGATCGCCGTGGGTGCGGCGCTGGCAACTTCGGGTGCTGCATTCCAGTCACTGCTGCGCAATCCACTCGCCGATCCGTATGTGCTCGGCACCAGTAGTGGCGCAGCACTCGGAGCCGCGATCGCCTTCCTCGCGCCGATCACTGGGATCGCCTGGGAGCTGGGTGGTGTACAGCTTGCGGCGTTTGTTGGTGCTCTCGCCTCGGTGGCACTGGTTTGGCGCATCGCTGGTATCGGTAGCGGTGAGGAGCGCATCGCCAGTGTGCTGCTGGTCGGCTACGCCGTTGCGTCACTGCTCGCCGCAGCGCTCTCGCTGGTGATGCTTGCAAGTGGTGCGAACCTGCGCGCCATCTTCGGCTTCTTGCTCGGTGGTCTCGATGGTGTCACTTGGCCGCGTCTCGCCGCCGCCGCGCTCCCAATAGCGATCGCCACCCTGCTCCTCGCCCGCCGCGGTCGCGCACTCGCCGCCTTCTTGCTCGGTGATGAGGCGGCAACACACCTGGGCATCGACGTGCGCCGTGAGCGCCGCATCGCCGTAGCACTCGCCACCCTCGCGACCGCATCAGCCGTTGCCCTCGCCGGTCTGGTCGGGTTCGTTGGCCTCGTGGTGCCGCACCTTGCCCGCCTCGCCGTTGGTTCCGACCCACGCGCCGTGCTGCCACTCTCCGCGATCGGCGGAGCGCTCCTTCTGCTCCTCGCCGACACCGTTGCCCGCACCATTGGCGTGCCAGTCGGCGTGATCACCGCACTGATCGGTGCACCGTTCCTGCTCTGGCTTTTGCATCGCGCCCGTGCCGGGTACGCCCTATGAGCACGAACACCAGCATGAACGAGACCGCAACGTACGAACTACTCGGCGCACGAAACCTGCAGGTCGACCTTGGCGGCGCCACCATCCTGCGCAACGTTTCACTCAGCATTGGCCCAGGAGAACTCGTTGCCATCGTAGGGCCAAACGGTGCCGGCAAGACCACACTGATGCGCGCACTCAGCGGCGCAGTACCGGCAACCTCCGGCGAAGTCATCCTCTGCACCGAGCCAATTCAGCGCCTCTCTCGCGAAACCATCGCTCGCTCTATTGCCGTCGTCAGCTCCGACATCACGCTCCCCTTTGCCACGCGCGTTGAAGAGCTGGTCGCGCTCGGTCGCATTCCACACGGTCGCGGCCCTGCCGGTCCAACCGCCCATGATCGCGAGCGTGCCGCTGCCGCCATTGAACGAGTTGGTGCAGCGCATCTGCAGGGTCGTGATGTACGCACCTTGAGTGCTGGTGAGCGACAGCTCGCCGCCATCGCACTAGGCCTCGCGCAAGAGACACCGATCCTCGCCTTGGACGAACCAACCGCGCATTTGGACTTGCGTCACCGCATGGAGATTGCCGATCTGCTCACTAGCCTCGCCGGCGACGAGACGATCATGAAGACGAAGCGCACGATCGTGGCGATCTTCCATGAGCTCGACATCGTGCGCGATGGTTTCTCGCGAGTCATTCTTGTTTCCGATGGCACCATCGCCGCCGACGGCACACCGGCAGAGGTGCTGACCGCGGGCCGCATTAGCAGCGCATGGGGAATTCCCCTGGAGCGAGCGGCGCGACTCTAGCTGCGTTTGCGCGGCAGGTCGAGGAACGGCAGCGGCACGACGGTCGCAGGAATCTCGTGGCGGGTCTCCTCAATCGCCCACTCCAATCCAACGATCGTGCCAGGCACCGCGTGCTTTGCTGGGAGTCGACCAAGGGCAATAGAGCGCTTGAGAAGCGGCGAGAAGGTGCCGCTCGTGGCGCGGCCGATCGTGTCGCCCTTGCGCGTCAGCGGAATCACCTTGCGCCAGGCGCGCAGCGGATGCTGGATGGGATAGCCAAGGTCAAGGTAGGCGTCCTCAAACACATTCAGGTCGAGCTCGAGGCCAACGAGTCGGTCTGGTGGGCCGCCTGCGGCGACCTCATCCATGAGGGCGCGCTTGCCGATAAACGATGGCTTGTCGAGGTCCACGAGTCGATCGAAGCCGATCTCGTACGGTGAGACCGCCTGACTGGGGTGATGTGCGGTGCGGGAAGAGAAGTAGTCGACGCCCGCCATGATCAGGCCCGCCTCAAGCCGCGCCACGTCGAGCGCCTCCATGCCGGCCACGCGCAACGTGTGCGCCTCACCCGCAGCGATCAGTGCATCCCAGACGGGGAGCGCCGTGCCGAACGGCATAAAGAGCTCGTAGCCGAGATCGCCGGAGTAGCCGGTGCGCGAAACACCCACGGCAACGCCACCGATGGTGACATCGGCGCGACCGAAGAAGCCGAGGTCGCTCATGTCGCGCCCAACGGCAGCAGAGAGCACCTCGCGCGATCGCGGCCCCTGTAGCGAGAGGCCGCAGATCGTTTCGGTCTGATCTTCGATGGTGACGTTGAGGCCCTCTGCGGCGGCGTCGAGCCAGCCGTGCTGCGGCTCTGCCGAGGTCCAGAAGTAGGAGCCATCAGAGAGCAGCGCAACCGTGCCGTCATCGAGCACGCGACCAGTCTCGTCGCACCATGGGGTGTAGATGACACGCATTGGCTTGATGCGATCGACGCGTCGGGTGATGACGCGGTCGACCAGCTTGGCGGCGTCAGGGCCGGTCAGGCGGTACTTGCACATAGGGGTGATATCGAAGAGGGCGGCCGAGAATCGGACCGCGTGATATTCCAAGTCGTGGGCGGGCATATACGAGTCGGCGATGAAGAATCCCGACCAGTTGCGCCAGCGGCGTGCCTGGTTGAGTTCTGCGGTGCGAGAGTGGAACGGCGTCTCGAGCGGCATGCGTCCCTCCCTCTCTCTCAGCGGCCTAGGCGGTACCATTGCCCGCACCTGCATCCTAGCGATTCGGGGCGAGGTTGGGAGGAACAGTGGCGGATCGGTACGACGCGATTGTTGTGGGCGGTGGGCATAACGGCCTCACTACCGCGGCGTACCTCGCGAAGGCCGGACTGAAAGTCATCGTCCTTGAGCGCCGCTCCGTTCTGGGTGGCGCCACCCTCACCGAGTCGCCCGTGCCGGGCTACAAGTTCTCGGTCGCCTCGTACCTGGTGAGCCTGCTGCGCCCGCAGGTGATTCGCGAGCTCGACCTCGCCAAGCACGGCCTGCAGATGGCGCCGTCGGTCGGCACCTACACGCCGCACTGGGATGGCTACCTCGATCGCCGCACCGATCACGCCGACACCCTGCGCGAGATTCGCAAGTGGTCGCACCGCGACGCCGACAACTACGACGACTTCAAGCAGACCGTCACCGACATCACCCGCTTCATTCGCCCAGCGATCGATATGCCAGCACCCGATCCGTACGGAGATCCGAAGGAGTGGCTTGAGTACGCTGGCCTCGCCAAAGACTTCGGCCACCTGCCGCTGCGCACCAAGGGTGCCCTCCTTGATCTGATTACGGGCAGCGCCTACGACTTCTTGCGCCGCTGGTTTGAGGGGGAGCCGCTGATCGGCACCATGTCGGCATCAGGCATCATCGGAACGTTCTTGGGGATCAAGTCGCCGGGCACGGGGATGGTCTTTTTGCATCACTACTTCGGTGAGATTGACGGCTCGTTCCGTGAGTGGGCCCTGCCGCAGGGCGGCACTGGTGCCGTCGCGGCGGCCATTGCGAGCGCGGCGCAGTCGTTCGGCGCCATTACCCGCACCGACGCGCCAGTGAAGCAGGTGCTGCTGCGCGGCGATAAGGCGATCGGCGTGGTACTTGAATCTGGCGAAGAGGTCTACGGCGACACGATCGTGTCGGCCGCCGATGCGAAGCACACCTTCCTCGACATGCTCCCCGCCGGTTCGCTCCCAACAGAGTTCGAAACCGCGATTCGCAACTTCAAGTTCCGTGGTAGCTCAGCAAAGGTGAATTTCGCCCTCGACGGCCTCCCAACCTTTACGGCGGCACCTCCAGGGAACGGCCACCTCATGGGCACGGTGAGCATCTCGCCAAGCCCGGACTATATGGAGCGGGCATATGACGACGCGAAGCATGGCCATCCGAGCAAGCGTCCGTTCCTCGACATGTTGATCCCAACGCTGGTCGACCCATCGATGGCTCCTCCAGGGAAGCACGTCGCCACGGCGTTCGTGCAGTACGCGCCGCATAAGTTGGCGCCAGAGCATGGCGGTTGGGACAACATCAAGGAGCAGTTCGGTGATCTCGTTGTGGACACCATCTCCGAGTTTGCGCCGGACTTCCGCGACAAGATCGTGGGGCGCCAGATCATGACTCCGCTCGACCTGGAGCGCACCATTGGCCTCACCGAAGGGAACATCTTTCAGGGCGAGATCCTGGTGCAGCAGATGGCCTTCAACCGACCAGTCAGTGGCTGGTCGCGCTACAAGACACCGATACGCGACTACTGGCTCGCCAGCTCCTCGGCCCATCCGGGCGGCGGCATCATGGCGGCCCCTGGCCGCCTCGCCGCACTTGAGATCTTGAAGAGCAAGCGAGGGGAGGCGTAATGGCCGCCAAGAAGTCTGCAGCCAGTAAGGCTGAGCTGCCGCCAAAGGTGCAGAAGGCTTCACGTGGTGTGAAGGCACCCGCGACCGCCGACGTGGTGGTGATTGGCGGTGGGCATAACGGCCTCGTTGCCGCCGCCTACCTGGCACGTGCCGGGATGAAGACCATCTTGGTCGAAGCCCGCACCGAACTCGGCGGGATGGCGCTCACCGGCGACGTTGACGGCATTCGCGCGCCAATGCTCGCGCACACCGTGGGTCGATTCCGACCGCGCGTTGCCCGCGACCTTGGCCTGCAAGGCAAGGTAAAGCTCGTGGAGCCAGAGGCGCGCAACTTCGCGCCGCACCCAAGGAGCGGCACTGCCATCACCTTGTGGCGCGATGCGAAGCGCACCGCCGCTGAACTTGCTACGCGCCCGAACGGCGACAAGGTTGCCGCTGGCTACTTGAAGCTCGACGGCCGCATGCGCCGAATCGGCGGCTACTTCGAGAAGGTCCTTGACGGCATTCCGCCAGATCTCGACGGCGGCAAGTCGGTCGCCGAGTTGCTCGCCGGTTTCGCCTTCCGCGCGCCGTTCACCGGACTCGAAGAGGGCGACGGTCGCGAAATTCTTCGCATGCTCCCAATGTCGGCGGCCGACCTGGTGAACGAGTACATCAACGATGATCACCTCGAAGCACTCATCGCCTGGCGCGGCTCGCGCTACAACGCCAGCGGGCCGATCTCGCCAGGCACCGGCGCATCGCTCCTCTTTGACAGCATTACGGGCGACGGCGCCGACGGCGGCGCATCGGGCGAAACCGTTGTTGCCATTGGTGGCCCGGGCGCACTCATCGGCGCAATCGCCGATGCGGCGCGCGGCTTCGGTGCCGAGATTCGCACGGGCGCACAGGTCACCACCATCACCGAGCGCGACGGTCGCGTGACGGGCGTGGCACTCGCGAGCGGCGAAGAGATCATTGCGCCATATGTGCTGTCTACACTTGACCCAAAGAGCACGCTGCTCAACCTGCTCGGCGTTGAGGCCACCGGTCCAGAACTGCGTCGACGACTGCGCGCTACGCGCAACACGGGCGTGACCGCCAAGCTCAACATTCTGCTCGACCGGCTTCCAGTCTTCCCGAGCGCGGGCTCGGCGGCCGAACAAGAGGTGCGTCTGCGTGGCCGCATCACCATCCTCAGCGACATCTTGGGAATTGAGCGCGCCTTTGATTCGAGCAAGTACGGCGAGATGAGCGACGTGCCAGTGGTTGAGGCAATGATCCCAACGCTGATTGACCCGAGCCTCACCAACGACAAGCGCCACCTGCTGAGCGCCGTGGTGCAATACGCGCCGGTCGACCTGAAGGGTGGCTGGACCGCCGATGCACGCAAGACGCTCGCCGACCGCGCCGTTGCGGTACTGGAAACGGTTGCCCCAGGGATCGGCGGCCACATCGTGGCGCGACAACTCATTACGCCGGCCGACCTGCAGAGCGACTGGGGTGCAACCGGAGGCCATGCGATGCACGTCAACGAAGGATTCGATCAGTTTGCCCAGTGGCGCCCGCTCTACGGTATTGGTCGCTACGAGACGCCAATTGATGGCCTCTTCCTCTCAGGCGCGGGCACCGCGCCGGGCGGCGGCGTCACTGGTGCTCCAGGCGCCAACGCCGCCGAGAAGCTGATCCGCCACCTGCGTCGCGCCGCCGAGTAACCAAACTTTGAGTCTGTGATGGCTCACATGTGCCCACAGCGGCGCGTATGGCAGAGTTAGCACATGAGCAGCACCTCCGCGCCAAACAACCTGATCGCCGCAGATGGTGGCCTGCCGCCTGATCCCTTTCCGCTCGTTAACTGGCGCACTGACGCACGGCATGAGCCAAAGCAGGAGCGTTCAATTGCCACTCGGAAACTGATCCTTGATGCGACGCGAAACCTTGCGAATGAGAACGGTATCAACGGCGTCACGATGCAGCTCGTCTCGAAGCGCGCCGGCATCGCCAGCGGCACCGCCTACCAGTTCTTCGACGACCTGGAGTGCATCTACCGCGACATCTATGAGGAGTGGTACCGAGACTGGTGGAGCGTCATCCTGATGTACACGAGTGAACTCTGGACGGAGAAGTGGGAGGAGCAGCTGAAGGCGCTCATCGCAGGAAGCTGCAATTTCTTACTCAAGCAGGCCGACTCATGGCCAGTGATTCGCCACGTTGATGCTACTGCGGAGGGGCGGAAGGCTGCACCGATGATGTTGAACGCACAGATTGACCGCAGCGTGCGCAGCGCGTCACCGTACTTGACTTCAAGGGGCCTCACCAAGGAAGAGATCCAATTCTTGAGTCGGGCGAATACGTACACCGCCCGTGGCCACCACATCTTTGTCGCTCTGGCCACGACAACGCTTTCTGATGTGATTGACGGCTCATTTGCTGCCCAGAGCGCACTCGTCCGAGATCTTCTGCGGCGACACGACGCCGCATAGGCAAACCCTCCGAATAAACGAGAGTAAGGCTCACCTTCTGTGCGTTGAAGCTGATTCAACGCGAAGGTTGTTCAAAAAATACGTGAACCACCGCATATGTGTGCAACAGTAGGGGCATGCCTGCTAAAACGCGACTCACGAAAGGGAAGATCGTTATCGCCCCCGAGGGCCCACTGACACCTGCGCCGTTCCCGCTCGCCACCTGGGCTGGTGGCCGCCGACGTATGCCGAGCCAAGCTCGCTCATTGCGCACCCGTGCCCTAATCCTTGAGGCAGCGAAGGATTTGGCCAATAGCAAGGGTGTTGGCAGCGTCACCATGCAGATGGTTGCCGCCAAGGCGAAGATCGCCGCCGGCACGGCCTACCAGTTCTTCGACGATCGCGACTCCATATTCTTTGAACTCTATGAAACCTGGGCTGGTGCCTGGTGGTCGAGCGTAGTGCTCTCCACCTCACGTCCTTGGACCGCCGCCACCTGGTCCGAAGAGATTGACGCCGTCGTCGAGAGCGGGTGCAAGTTTCACCTTAAGCAGAGAGAGATGTGGGAGGTCATTCGCTACGTGGAGTCCACTAAGGTCGGCCGCGAGGGGATGAAGCTCCTCTTTGACGCCAACGTCGAGCGCTGCATTCAGTGGATGAGCCCGTACCTCAAAAGCGTTGGCATGACCGCCGCCGAGATCCGCTCCCTCGCCATCTCGATCTTACGCACCGCCCGTGGGCACCACATGTATGGGCCAATCGACAGCGCCTCGCTTCGCGAAGTGATCCGCAGCTCGCAAGAGGCGCAGCGCGCCATCGTTGAGATGAAGCTGCGCACCGTAGGGAAGAAGGGCGGTGCGAGTAGCGCCGTAGCCCGCTCGAAGTCGGTCTAGCGGCTTCGGCGCGCTGCCAAGAAGAGCAGCACTCCCACCACCGCGAGCGCCGCTCGTTCCGCTGCACCGGCACCACCACCAACGAAGTAGCCTGCGAACCCTGCGCCGTACAGCAGCACCGTGTCGATGATGAGTCGTTTCGGGTGTGCCAATCGAGACGCTGCAAAGAGCAGGCTCCCAGCCGCCAAGATTGCAAATGACGGATGGAGTCGCCCCGCCACTGTCACTACCTGCCAGCCTGGGTCGGTTGGGAAGATGGTGAGCCCCACAATGCCGATCGCGGCCAGGATCAGCGCGCGACAGATTCCCGCCTTGCCTGGAACGCCCCAGTTGCGGGCGAGCAAGATGAGTACCACCGCGAAGATCGCGCCAAGGCCAAGGTGAAAGAGCCAAGCGGCTGAGCCCAACGCGTGTTCGGAGGCGGCATAGATCCGGGCGTCAAGCGTTTGGTCGAGGAGGTCGCAGCCAAGAATTGCTGCCGCACCAAAAAGCACGAGTCGCTCAGCGCTACGGCCATGTACTAATGAGCGAATCACAGGGCCCCAACCCCAATGAGAGCGCCACCGGCAACGAGGCTCCAGCCCACAACCAGGTGCAGTCGCGCGCTACTCATGGCGGCAAGTAATTGTCGCCCGGCAAGAGCGCCAACGATTGCGCCGATCGTGGCGGCAACGATCGCGTTGCGAATGGCAACGTCGGCAACAATCGCGGTGATGCTCCCCGCCGTGCCATACACAGCGAGGCGGGTGAGGTCAATCGTGATGGCGGCGAGAGCGCCGGTGGCGGCAAAGCCGAGCGGGGTGAGGCCGGCGCGAATCAACACCGTGCTGCGAATCGCCCCCTGGTTCCCAGAGAGGCCACCAAAGAAGCCCGAGGCGAGCGCTCCAGTGCTCACGCCAACCCTGCTGAGACCAACCGGCTGTGCGCCGCGACGCAGCTCATAGAGCGAGAGGGCGGCGATGGTGAAGCCGACCACCACCTTGACGGCTGTGATGGATTTGGTCACCCCAAAGAGCGGGTAGGTGGCAATCACGGGGATGCCTCCGAGTAGCTCCAGGAAGAGCGCCCCGACGAGCCCACCGGCGATCGCCCAGGGCACAAACTGCCAAGCGATGACCCGATTGACATGTGCGCGGAAGATCACCAACCGGATGGCACTCGCAATCAGGTGAACGAGCGCTACCGAAGCAATAGCGAGTGGCAGA
>Ga0315907_10006825_pt1 | contig 12004 bp, 8 predicted proteins | sample LakEriMetagenome_3_FD_203525 | JGI IMG/M metagenome (GOLD analysis project Ga0315907, IMG submission 203525) | Freshwater fungal communities from buoy surface, Lake Erie, Ohio, United States - Buoy 12 MA123 | ecosystem: Environmental > Aquatic > Freshwater > Lake > Lake biofilm | place: USA...
CATTTTACGTTCTTACGTCAAGCTACTATTACTTCTTTTTTTATTGTAAATATGGTTGACATGCCTGTTTGTTTCAAAAAAAGTAAATCCCTTTATTCAAAAACGTTCGAAATCCCTCTACTTAAACTTTCCAATATTTTAATGCGAGCCGGACAACGTGGTAAAACGATGAAAGCTGTTTCGTGAAGTTTTACTCATTGTTTTCATCAAGTTATGCACTCCTCGAATCAAGAAGACTTTATTTCGTGACGCACTTTACACGGTTTCTTACTATCAACCCATATTCAGCGTGACGGTTCTTGTGACAGTTTCACGCGCGATGGGGAGTTCGGTTTAATTCCCCAACATAAAATTAAAGATTACGGGTACACTTTCAATAGTCATTACTTTTTAAAAAATTTCTTATTCGAACGCCTTGAGAAGTACGCCCCACTTTTTAGTTTTTATATTCGTAAAGTTGATAAGAGTGTCCGTAAAAATTCGCGAGGAAAATCAGGTAAGTATATGGTTATTTGAAAATATGTACCTGTATACAAACGACTTTACGTCAACGTTCGTTGATTGTTACGAGACTTAAAATTTCAGAAATTTAAAACCTTTCCTGAACGATTAACTAAAGTTCTTGAAACTTTCCTTTTAACCCCTCACTTGAGTTTCGTTTGCAAACTGCGTCGGTTTACTCACACCTTCGTCTTTCGTAATTATAAAAAATCTCTATTAAAGACGTTGAAGGCGACCTCGTAGTATGGCAACTCTTGCCGTGGTATGGTAATAAAGACAATAACTATTTTAAAAAAATATACAAACGTTCAACACGAAAATATAATCTTCGAACCAGAATGCTGGCATTTGTGACACCTCGACGAGGGAGTTTATCATATGTGAAAACTGGAATTTACGTCCCTAAAGATTGAAATGCTTTAGTTCTAACCCCTATTACTTCAAGTCGTACTAATAAACTTTTTTACCTTTACTCTGATATTTACTATTTTAAGTTCCCGATTTTAAGTACTTCACTTCAATGAGGTTATGATTACGTTTCTGGATGTTTTCATCTTTCGCATTGATACACGACGGTTGGTCATCGCCCATATTTTCGTCGACTTAAAGAAATTTTCCACAGCTTCTCTAGACTCTTTTTTCGAAAATTACGAATTAAAGGTAAAGGTTATTACATTTATAAAAATCATCGTAATACAATTACTTATCAATTTGGATACTCTCACCGGTGGTATATTCGGGCATTTTTTACTACTGTACGATTTCTTAATAAAAAGACTGTTTTCGTTTTCGGAACTTCGAAAAACGATGTCTTCTCAGTGAGTCAATCTATTCGTCAAGCAAAGTTTGTCAATATTTTCACCGGTCGAGGGGTTCGATTTGCTCGTCAAATTGTATATAAAAAGACTGGAAAAGTAAGTACTTACCGATAACGTTAGTGTGTGTATCTTTTTGTACGTAAAATTTTTAACCTCACTATTGCAAAGAGTCACTAAAATTTCCTTATCCTATATTTCCTGACAAGCGACGGATAAATTTATTACAACTAATCTCGTCACTGCGTACTCATTGGGCTTAACGTTATTCTTCGCAGGATTTTTTATTTAGGACTTCCGTTTGGTTTATCTTATACACTGAGCTCTTTTGAAAGGTCTTTGTTAACACCCCCCCTTTTTTGAATTTTTGTTTGGGAGATTTTGAAATTTTTTTTTCTGTATGTTCAGTCACCGTTCTAGGTTTTATTGTTTATAATGTTATTAACTGTTTTAGTTTTCGAGAACTTCTTAAACGATTTGGATTCCTAAAAACCGCTCGCCGCGATTTTTACGAATGTGGGTTCCGTCCAACGAAACAAAAAACAATTCGTTTACCCATTCAATTTTTATTAATTTGTGTGTTTTTCCTTTTATATGATATTGAACTTATTTTTCTATTCCCTTTTGTCTCTGGCGCAACGTTCCTAGGGTTGTACGATACTCTGCTTATTACCCTGTTCTTCGGTTTATTATTTCTAAGTTTAGTTATCGATTTCAATCGCCACGCCCTTGTTTGACAGTATTAGTCAATAAGTACCCTTTTTCAATAATTGAAGACTTGTTTAAGTATTTTAATTTCTAAATTAACACAATATCCAGTTAATTTCATCTTGTTAGAAGGTCGCTTCTTCCGCCGTGCCCACTGAGGATACCATCCAGTTTTTCAAAACATCGATATCGTTACCAACTGAGGTTGAAATCTCGTCTCCCTTTCTGGTGTAGTTTTTTCGTATTTAAATCTTTTCGTCAATAGACTCGTTATTCCTTTCTCAAGTGTTTCATCTATTATTGGATTCATGCTATTCATGACTATTTGTATGCAACTTTTATCAGGATTTTTCCTCGGATGATATTATTTACCTGAACCAGGTCTTGTAATTGAACTTCGAGAAGAAATGTTCAATGAAACTCGATTCGGAGCTGAAGTTTTCTACATGCACGTTCGTGGAGTTGATACTATTTTTGTTTTATCTTATATGCACATTTTAAAAAAAATCTACCTTAAAAACTACGTTACAGCTGAATCGGACGGTTGACTTCTAGGGGGTTACGCCTTTTTCTGATTCCACTATATCGTTGCTTTAGGAATTTCTCTAAGTGCTACCCATTTAAGTGATCTTACTTTAACTATTATTGCTAATATTTTCCACTCCGTTTTAAATTTCGTTTATAAAACATACTATATCATCTTTACCAATAAACATTTAAATACTGATCAATTAACTCGATTAATGATGTTACATTACTTTACCCCTTGATATTACTTATATCTCGTTAAGTTACACGTTATGTTTTGTCATGAATCTTGAGATTCGGATAGTGGTGAAAATGTTTACGAAGATAAATCTGGTACTTACGTATCCTGATTTTATGACGCTTTTTTAAAAGAAATTCAAGACGCTTGATACTGAACTTTGTACGTCTTCGTTTATTTCTTTACTCATCACTTTGACGCTAGTACCGTTAATTACTTCTTCTTCGAAAGATGAAATATCAGTGAATTAAATGAAATTCGTTTCTACGGAGTTGCTCCTCACTGATACTTCCGACCTCTCATGGGATTATTAGTCGTTTCTCCTTCCCACTACGAAGGTTTAATGTGAATGGGACTATGATTCGTTTTATTAGCCGCTTTACCTATTATTTATAACCTTTACCAACCTCACCACCGATATTTACCCATTATTCCTATGCAATTCTCAATGTTACAAACGATCGCATTCATTTTATTTATGTTATCAATGTATTGTACCGCTAGTATGCTTCCTTGTGGACGTTATTATTACGAACCTGAAGGTGGTTACGTAGGAAATCCTTGAGTTAAATTCTCTTATCAATACGCTTACCTTTACATGGCTTGAATTATGCATCACTTAGATATTATTGAACACTGAGGTTTTAGATATACCCGAAGTTTCATGAGTCGATGTAAAAATATTCGAAAAGTTAGTAAAAAACGTATGCAAGTTTTACCAGTAGTGTTTATGAGTGAATATCGTCATGCTCGTCGAGCTGAACTTACATTCTCGAACATTTACCAAATCAACATGGCTTGAAACAGCTCTGTTAAATATTTTAAACGGTAGTAAATCATTTGATAATAATATCAAACCGAGTACTATCAATATCACCCTTTCTTGAATGTCTACTGTTATTCGCCCTATTTTACTCCTTATTACCTATGTCTTCAGTAAATTTTGTAACTTCCTTTTGTGGACCTTTGCTTTATGGTTTGGAGCTCAAAAAAAAAATAAACCTACACCTCGGATTTGGAAAAAATCCTCCATTATGAATTTCACGTTCTTAAGAGACTACTTCATTTTAAACGATTTAATCTGACAGGACGGTTTTTTAATCGATTTCCTTCAAAAAAAAGTTGCTGATAAATGAATTAGAAAATTCGTCGTCTATTCCGGTTACTTTTTCAATGAACGATGACTTTTTGATCACGTTGTACGCTTTTACATTAATCTAGTTATTTGACCTGGTTATTCAATCAATATTTACGAGTTTAACAACGTCGCTTCGACACTACTCGTTACCCTTTTTTTAGCTATGTCGTTGTTCCTAGTAATTGGGACTCTATATTTCTGAGTCTTAGTATTCTAGATATCATTCGAGGACGAAATTAATTTATATAATGAGCGAAAGTGGTTTAATTATTGCCCTCTTTACTGTACTGTTTACCCTTTTCGTTGTTTTAACTGAACGAAAGCTTCTTGCGTACGCTATGCGTCGAATGGGACCTACTTTAATGGGTCGTAACGGAGCTTTTCAAATTGCACTCGACTTATTTAAATTAGTGACAAAGGAAACTTTTTTAATTCCTCGACCAACTACTGCCCTTGCTCCAGTTTTTTTAACTTTACTGTATTGTTGTCAACTTATGTTTTCTCAAAATTTCGTCTGAGGTCCTTCGATGTTTTTATTTGAAAACGTCGATTCGATGGTTTTATATCACCTAATTCTCATTTTATTTGGTAACATCTTTTTTACTGTCGTTGGTCTTTTATCCCAATCTCGATATGCTATTATCGGAACTGCACGAGCTTTAGTTCACGTTATCTCACTCGATATTTTTGTCACTATTGTTTACTCCTTGTTGGTTTTTAGCTCTCAATCGGCTAATTTTCACGATTTCGTAATTGGTCAAAATTTATATTGATTTATGTTTTTGTACAGCCCCGCTGCTTCAGGTTTTTTTATTTTATTTTTACTTGAGTCAAAACGAACCCCCTTTGATCACGCTGAAACTGAATCTGAAGTTGTTGCGGGTTATGCGGTAGAATACAGTGGGTCCATGCTACTAATGATCTTCTTAGCAGAGTACTTACACCTCGTAATCGCATCAATTCATTTCATTTTATTTTTTATGGGTGGATGATACGGTTTAGAGTATTTATGGTTCTTACCACCCGTTTTCATGTCCCCACATGATGCGTTTTACTGAAGTGAGTTATGTAATAGTTTGACTTGAACTGAATTCGATATTTTATAATAACTTCGAAGCATTTTTTTTTATCACTGACCACTTAGTCTTGTGGTCTTTCACCCTTTTGCAATTTTACTAAAAGTAATACTATTATTGCCATGTTTCGAAATGAATTAGTAGTTTTTATGTGTTTAGTCGTTTCGCTTTTTATATATGAGGGGGTTAAAGTTTTCCACTTCTCTTTAAGCGGTCTAGGAAATATGCCTGACTGAACTGCGCGATTAAACCCTAATGACAGTCTTATAAACTCATTTAACTTTTTTTGAACGAGCTTTACTTATTTGCCTGCGTTTTTTTTTACTTGTCTACTTATAACACTCACTCTCTATTCTATTCGCACGAGTGGTTATTGAGTTGGGATTTGCCTTTTCCTACTGATCGCTTATAGTATTGAAATGTTCGATTTCGTTGGACTCAACTACCATTGGGAAATTCGCGATAAGAACTTAACTTCCATTAATCTACTACTTTCAAATAATTTGAATAAGTATCACCCCTTTATTTTCTACTTTAGTGTATTTTTACTAGCGCCATCGATCTTGTGCTTATTAAATTTGCACCGCTCCACCAACTTATTTATCGGTTCGTTCTCCCTATTCTTAACCTACGGGGTGGTAATTAAGGTTGTTTGTTGAAACAGTTTCGCCCTGTTTTTAGGAAGTTGATGGGCTGTACAGGAAGGTACTTGAGGAGGTTGGTGAAACTGGGACGCATCAGAAGTGCTAGGGTTACTAGTTAGTCTCATCGGTGTACAGGTTTTCCACACACGCTCAAGCTGAGACTCAGTAATGTCACTACTCGAACGATCGCTCCATTTAACCGGTGCATTTATTTTCAGTTATTTCTTTATTCAGCTAAATTTTGATCTGGTTTCACATAACTTTGGTTCCAAATTCTTTTTTTTCTTTAATAACAATCTTTTTTTTTTAGAAGTCTTGGGAATTTGTATAATAATTGGGTCAGCTCATTCGTTGGTTATATACAAAGTCCGAAATCAGTCGTTCGCAATGCTAGTTCCGAGTCCCGATACTATTAGCGGCACGTTTAATTGGCTAGGTTTCTGTGTCTTGTATGCTTCAATAGCAGTAGTTTTGTTCAGTAGTTTTTTGCCGTTACTAAACTACTTCATTTGAAACTATTTAGGGATTAATACTTTCAACGCGCATTTCGATATACATTTGTTTGTCATTGTTACCTTTCTGTTGATTATTATAACTTTTTCAACATTGCGTATGTCTCAGACCTCGTTCTTGGTTTGTATCCTTGATTTTGGCTGCTCCAGTCTAATCAATTTGATACTCTCGTTGACACAAGTGCGGTTAACCTCCTCATCATTAATTCATATTTTTCTTTTGACGTTAATAGCGTTAAACGTTTCGTCCTATTCCTTAAATTTTGTTCAATGATTACCCTCTATGATTCACGAGGAAGTCTTAATTTCAAGCCAAATAGTGTATTTGAAACATTCATTTTTCAGCTGCGACATGTTCTTTGTTGATAAGATCAATACATATCAATCAGCTCATTCTTCATTGAATTTTGGTTCTTGAAATACGCTTTATCGTACAAATTCGTTCAATTTAAATTCATTTGTTCTTCGTTACGATGTGGAGGTTTGTTATAACTACTATTTATTATCTGAAGACTTTTATAACGCTGCATTATATATTGAAACTAACTACTTAAATAATTTAATTGAGACGTGATACACAATGTTACCACTCCTACTCGGATTATATTTTACTACACGCTATCGAGTTCCATACTAATAACTTCTCACCATCCTCTAGTTTAAAGAGTAAAACGTTACCGTTGGGTAAAGTCTGGATGTGTAATTCTCCAGAGGATGACTATGTTTAATAAAATCTACTCCAACTTCAAAGCTAAAATGTTACCACCGTCTTTAAATTCTAAAAATCGTTTGTTTATTGAACGTGATTCTAAACATCGACGAATCACAGCTAATATCGGAACCACCTTCCGAAACTCGAAATGACGTAATTATACGCTCAAAAACACAAGTTCTTTGGATCGTTCAAATTACCTCCGCAGCGTAGGCTCCTTTTTGAAAGCAATTCTTAGTTTGTACGTTTTTTATGTTCTTATTCTTTGTCTTTCAGCATTAGGACTAGACGCTTTTATCGTCGATAGAATTAGTGATCATCTCGAATGTGAGCGTGAAGTGATTCAACATTGACGCAATTTTTTACCTATACTCCTTCACTTCATTTTACGTGTCGTTTATGAAGAGATTACGAGTTATTTGTTGGGATTCCACTCCCACTCGTTTTCGACAGTTGTAGGACAGATTCGTCGGACCATTTATGGTGTCGTCACTCAAGACCCCTATAAAGCCATTGCCGCTCAAGCTGCAATTGAGAGAGAAGCTGCTCGTGAATTAGATGCGGTTGTTCCTACCACCCATCTAACTCGACATTATTCGACTCTCTTAACAGCTACATTGATGGATATTGAAGCGAACAGTAAAGGTAAAATCGACTTCAACCAGTTTCCTGTCAAACAACTGTTTGACGTTGTACATTTAATACCTCAATACGATCGACCGGTTATTCGACTAGCAGGTCGCGATGCGGACTGTGGATATCCGGGGGTAGTACCTATGTATATGCCAGCCTTTCGACCTAAAAAATTACCAACTGAGCCTAGATATCGAACGAAAGAAATCGATCGATGATTACCTTCGTACGGCCGCCACTCTAGACTCAAAAACAAAGTTTCCTATGAAATCTTTAATTGCGGTGATTTAGATTATCAACTTGTTGCTGAGTATGCTTTACATAATGAACTTTATTTAATTGCTGAAAGTATGGTTTATCGTACGGATGCCGCAAAAATTATGCGATGATCCTATCGTTACAACTTATTACATCGGAAAAGTATGATTAATTCACACAAACTAACATCGGCTAAGAAACTGTTAGGACCTGGATTTTTCGATTCGACTTCCTCAAAAAATAATGTTTGATTCTCTACAAATTTTTCTCGACAAAATCTTTTCAACTCAAGTTCTACATTAAAACAACTCAATGCTCATTGACACTTAATGTACCGATCATCTTTGGGATCAACCTCTGATAATCATATTGGTTCACAAAATTTCAAAGACATTCAAAAATCGTTTAATTTCTTGTGTTACTACGAGTCTAGTTTTCATTTTTTATTAAAACGAGTATCAACCTTTTTAACTCTAGGTTCTAATGTATTCACTTCGACTCCAGCTCTAAACTCTGCATCTAATTCTATTGACGACCGGTCTGATCGACTTAGTAACAATGCATGACGAATGCTTGTTACCAATTTAGGTCGTTCGATTACGTTAACTGGTGGCGTTATCAACCCTTGACATTCTCGTCTGAGTTTACCAACATCGTCTACCAACTCTAAGCCATTAAATTTTAGTAAAGACGTTGTTTTACCTACATGGGAATACGATTTCTTAACTGACGACCAGTTAGATATGTTAATTAATATTACGGCTTCATTATCTGACAATTCACATAGTATCTCTTTTTTTGCAGTAGACTTTTCGTCTCACGTTGATTACCCCGTTGATTTACATTTCGTCACAAGTGAATCGATTACTTCAAATCCTTTTAGCCCCTTTTTTGTTCTTCTCCGAAATGAACAATATTTCGTTAAAGATTTGTATCTCCTCTCGGCTCTTTATTCTGGTAAACGATCTTAAAATTTTTATACTTACATGATGGAATTGGTAGACATGCAAGGCTTAAAACCTTGTCCTAACGGGTCCTGGTTCAAGTCCAGGTGTAAGTAAATCGTCTGAAGACCGACTTTCACACTTCTTTAATAGTATGTATTTTACTTCTCACAACGTTACTAATTTTTATTTTTATGAATATCGAACTACCTTCTTACCCCATAGTCGAGACTAATAATCCCTAGGTACAATTTGAAACAATTTAATTTACCTCCACTACTCACCCTGAAATTAATGACGACAAATCTAGTTTTCCCCACTTTACACTGTTAGGATTTTTAAATGGGTCTTTTGAGTTATGCAATACAAAACTTTTATCACGTAAATCAATCATTGCCAATTACGCAAAAAGCAGTTCTGGCTTGAACATTTCGTAATATTCACTTAATCGTAGCTTTTATGAAAATTAATACTAACACTTTCTTTAAAATTGGTATTTATTCAACCTCCAACTCGTTTATTATCGAGTCCCTTCACGTTTTTTTCAACGCTGGTCTTTATAAAATATTCAAACGCTTATTATATAAATGAAAACCCTTACTAGGCTCTAACTATACCCAAAGTTTAGAGTATTGGACCTTTAAACTCGGTATTGCTAGTCTAGAACATGAGACCACTAGTGTGTCCTTATTACCAACGAACAAAACATACTTTTTTAATCAGTATTTTACAAGCGTGGTAGTATCAAATATTTCTCTTCACAATAAGTATTATCGAACTGTACTCATGAAGTTTTTACAATTACTCCTAGTTAATTGACAATTATGGAAAAAAACTTATCAAATCTCTTTTCAGTACATTATCATAAATCGTAACTTTCATTTAATGCGATGTTATAACAAGTACTTCTTTAAGATGTACAATCTGTAACTCTACGTTCTAAACATACCCCCGGTATTTAATAGTTTAGATTTAATGTCTAGTCTTTTGACGCTTTTCTCCTTTTTCCCAATCTTCTTAATTTTGCACTGTTTGTTTATTTTCTTGTTTAAAAAATGAATTGGCCCAGTAGGGACATTTTATAGTTCAGTTATGACTTTCTCATCTTGCCTACTGTTAGCACTCAACGAGTTGTACTTTATTCTTGTTAACGGAAGCTACTACTACGTTGACTTTGGGCGTTGATTTTTCTGTTTAGATATTATTGACTCGCATTTAGTATTTTGTATCGACAGTCTTGCCTTAACCGCCGCCGCGTTAGTCTTAACGTTAACTATGTTCGCACTCTATTTTGGAGTCGAATACATGTATCGAGAAGCTTTCATTAACCGACTTCTATACCTCTTAAATCTTTTCGCCACCAGCGTTATTTTCTTATTTTTCTGTTATGATTACTTTTTAATCATGTTTGCTTGAGAATGTATCGGTCTTTTTTCTTTCCTTTTAGTTAATTTTTATTCGACTCGTGTGTATACCATTAAAGCGGCTCTCAAAACGTTCGTTTTTTCACGTATTAGTGATATGTTTATGTTTATTTGTTTTATTTTAACTATTGTTATTTTTAACACAACGGACCTTTCATTAATTTTTTTACAAACTCCGTTTATGGCTTTCCACTATCTTTTTATTGGAAATACAGCTATTCACTTTTTGACATTCTTTTCGTTTTGCCTGGTTACTTCCGGAGGAATTAAAGCTGCCCAATTTTTTGCCCATGTTTGATTACCGGATGCTATGGAAGCCCCTACTCCTGCATCGGCACTGATCCACTCATCGACCTTAGTTGTTGCTGGAGTATTCTTAATTATTCGATTTTCTGTTTTGTTCGAGTTTACTTTATTCACGAATTACTATTTAATTTTACTCGGAGCCTTGACCTTATCCTTCGGAGCGATCACGGCAATTTTCCAAAATGATATTAAAAAACTAGTTGCTTACTCTACTATTAGTCAAATTGGATATCTCGTTTGTGGTTGCGGTTTCTGTTGTTATGAAGAGGTATTAATTTATCTAATTATTCATGCTCTTAACAAGGCGTTTCTATTTGTTTTAGTTGGGTATACAGTCCACTTTTTCAACGGAAATACTGATATGCGTCAAATGGGTGGTGCATATTTATATTCTTTAGATATTTCCGTTCTCTTGTTCGGTGTTTGTTTAAACCTTGCAGGACTTCCTTACAGTGCTGGTTTTATCGGGAAAGAATTTTTATTATTTCAAGTCCTTCGCGACGATTTCCTTTCGTGATTCGTTCGAGGATGTTGACTAGTTAGTTTCTTTTTTACCCCCATTTACATGTTGATTTTAGTATTCGTCGTTTCGTTCGGACCTAAAAAAGGTACAATCCTAACGTATGCAAGTTACTGATATGCTAATTTTTATAGTAATTTTCAATTACTTACTTCATCCCTTAAAAGCAACGTATCGGCTAGTTCCGTAAAATTTTATATGCAACACCGGTTTCAATTTACTTCGATTACCTCCCGTACGACTGTTTACATTTTATTCTCTTTTTGATGTTTCTTCTTCTTTTTCGGTGAAATTCTGTTATTACTAACTTTTAATTTTAACACATTAACTGATTTGATTCCATCGAACTTCTTTATGTCAACGAAAAGCCATGTAATCTTTTTACTCGACAATGGTAGTGCCTACCTCAACGAGATTATTTTTTTTTATATTCTATTTTTTACTCTATGTTCACTTCTATTTTTGTTAAATTTAAGATTCACTTTTAATTATCGATTCTTCTCGCACCAGTCTCAATTAGATATTATTTTTATGCTTGTTGTTTCTTATCTATTCTCCTCAAAATTTGTTTTTATCGTAAGTGTGATTTATATTTTCTCCCAACGTATCGTTGACCTTCTTCAACGTTCGTTAAATTCTTTCAAATAAATTTGTTTTATTTTAAAAGATTGGATCTTTTTACGGTAAAATAGCTCAATTGGTAGAGCATTGAGCTCATGCCTCAAAGGTTTAAGGTTCAAATCCTTATTTTACCTGTTTATATATATTTATATCGATAAATTAGATCATTTAAAACATAGTGCTAGTTAAATTTAGGAAAAGTCGTAGTGTTAATGAAGCTAAGTTCTCTTACTAAGTACTGCTATGGAAACGTGAACACGTCGATGACTGTCACAAATTTTAACCGATTAAAGGTTGAATTTACGAGCTAAGCCTGGAGGCACTCGAGGTTCATACCCTTGCAGAGGTTGGTTCAATTCCGACTAGCTCGCTTTAAAGTTTAGAATAGGACGGAGTAGTAACACGAAGACCCAGTTTAGAATAGGA
>Ga0315907_10006827_pt1 | contig 12002 bp, 9 predicted proteins | sample LakEriMetagenome_3_FD_203525 | JGI IMG/M metagenome (GOLD analysis project Ga0315907, IMG submission 203525) | Freshwater fungal communities from buoy surface, Lake Erie, Ohio, United States - Buoy 12 MA123 | ecosystem: Environmental > Aquatic > Freshwater > Lake > Lake biofilm | place: USA...
GTTGGAAGCCGCAAAAGAAGTCGCCACCCGCGCCAGCAGTAAACCCATCGAAGCTGCAATCGAACTCGCAACTAAAACCTTGGAATCCCAAATCTCGCGACTGAACCATCTTACGGCCCTCAATCCAAACATCTCAAAATCCGAGATCGCATCGCTAAAATCCACTCTCAAAGAAACCACCGAGACCCTCTCCCAATCCCGCATCCGCCTCGATTCACTCAGGCTGATTTACTGCGGATGAAAATTGCAATCTTTGTCCCAGCTGTGACAATAATTGTAAAGTTCGAGTTGGAGGATGATTTTCTAGGGTTCATTTTCATTTCTTAGGGCTGTGATTATGATATTTCGTAACAGCGCTCTTGCGGTTTTGGCTTTGAAACATAAGTGTTAGTTCAGTGATTGCCTCTGAAATGCCTGTGTCTCCGCCCCGTGCGTGGGTTGAGATCAACACCCTGAGTCTGAAACACAATCTGGAATTCGCCCGCGAGGTTTCAGGATGTGAACTGATGGCTGTGGTCAAGGCAGGAGCTTATGGTCATGGGTTGGAAGCGATTTCACGTGTTTTGGAATCCTGCAATGTCGCCTTTCTTGGGGTCGCTAACATTGGTGAAGCTCGGCGCATTCGTAATGCAGGTGTCCAAACGCCCATCTACCTACTCGGTGCAACCTGGGAAAAAGAGCGTGAGGAAATTGTAGCTCGTGACATCGTTCCCTGTATCTCCACAATAGTAGAGGCCAAATCGTTTCATGAAATTGCCAAACGCCTTGGCGTCTGCCTAACAGTACATCTCGCGGTCGATACCGGTATGGGTCGCGGTGGATTTCTACCTGACGATCTAGTGGAAAAACTTGATGAACTATCAAAACTTGATGGCTTACGCATCGAAGGCATCGCCTCTCATCTTTCTTCATCTGATGAAGACGAATCGTTTACATTACAGCAGATCGCAAATTTCGATGGCACGGTGAAAAAACTTGGTGGTATAGATGCATTCAAGTGGCGCCATCTTTCCAACAGCGGCGGGATTCTTGGATATGAGAATCATTGCTGCAACCTCGCCCGCCCGGGTTTGATGATTTACGGAGTTTCGCCCATCCCTGGTTTCCAAGAAAAACTTCGCACGGTGATGTCTTTGAAATCCCGCGTCACTCTCGTGCGCACCGTGCCCGCCGGCCACAGCATTTCCTACGGTCGCACTTTCGTCACCACCCAGCCCACACGAGTCGCTACGGTCGGCATCGGTTATGGCGATGGCTATCCACGCCATGTGTCTGGCAAAAACGCGGAAGTATGGATTCGAGGAAAACGGCATCCCATCATTGGGCGCGTAACCATGGATCAGATCATCATTCGCCTGCCCGATGACTCGGACATCGAATGTGGGGATGAAGTCGAACTCTTCGGTACGAATATTTCCGCAGACGAAATCGCGAAACTTGCGGATACGATTGTTTGGGAATTGTTCACCGGCATCACGCCGCGGGTTGAACGGCTTTATATCTGAAATCCTCAGTTGAGCACTAGATCTTTGGGATTAAGATTTTTTTACAGAAGGAAACGAAGAGAACGAAGGATGTGCCAGCACCTCATTTTCAAATCACCTGCCGTAGAATCGATAAAAGCAAAACCAAGTTGTGCGCAAAGCCCCTTCGTTGACTTCGTTACCTTTTGTTAAAAACTGAATTCAAGTATTCAATTCCTTTGCGTCTTAGCGCCTTTGCGCGAGATAAGTTCCATCAACCATGCAATTCATTCTATCAGTCCTCATGACCAAACTTTTGGTAGGACTTTGTGGCATGGCTAGTCCCTGCACTTAAGAAGCAAGCTTGGGTGGGATCACTTCTTTTATGGTGATCGTGCTTTGCTTTTATTTTGATTTGGTTCTCGCGCAAAGTCGCAAAGACGCAAAGGGAAGAGATTGTTGAGCCACGAAGTTTACGAAAGTTTGGAACAAAAAAACGTCTACCTCCGCGAGGGAAGTAGACGTTGGAAACTTTCGGGGATGAAAGATCAACCCCAGTCGTCATTGCCGCGACCACCGCCGCCGCCTTTGTAGCCGCCGCCGCCGCGACGATCACCGCCGCCTTTGTAGCCACCGCCGCCGCCACCTTTGTAGCCGCCACCGCCGCCGCCACCGCCGCCGCCACGACGTTCACCGCCGTAACCGCCGCCGCCGCCGCCGCCGCCGCTGCGGAATCCGCCGGGACGAGCTTCTTTAGGCTCAGATGCGTTCACGCGAAGTGCGCGACCTTGATAGTCTTGCCCGTCGAGCGCTTCGATTGCAGCATTCAATTGGCTTTGATCTCCGAGCGTGACGAAGGCAAACCCTTTAGAGCGGCCGGTTTCACGATCAGTGATGATTTTTACCCGTTCGACCGGGCCGTATGCGGCGAAGAGATCAGTTACGTCTTCTTCGGTAGCGGTGTAGGGCAAATTGCCCACATAGATGTCCATTTTCTTATTCTTTGAGTCACGCCATTACAAACCATACTTCCTGAGACCATGGCGTTAAAGGACCAGACGAAGCGCGCCAAACCGCTAGGTTGCAGGAATGACGTTATTGAATTAATGAATAATTCAGAGAATGGCAAGATTTCTTTAATGCGAAATCGCTGCCAAAGAAAAAAGGGCGAGAGATAGCTCCCGCCCTTTTTGGATATATTCTGAGGCACAAAGCTTATTCTGGAAGCAATGGCAAGACGCCTTCACCGGGAACTGGAGTCACAAGCTCGGAATCTATGGGCGCAGTCGTTGTTTCTTGTTCGCGGACGCGTCTACCGGTCGGGTCGATGATTTCCGCGGTCACAAAGATGATAAGGTTGCTCTTGATGCGGTTTTCCGCCTCGCTTTGGAACAATCTACCGAGAACTGGGATATCGCCAAGAATAGGCACTTTATCCTCCACAATTTGGACATCCTCACGCATCAGACCACCGACAGCCACGGTGTAGCCGTCGTAAATGGTGAGCGAGGTATCCACACTGCGTTTGGAGAAAACCGGCATTTCAATGCGGTTTTCCGTGACCACCAAGGTGATTGGGTTGCCGTCGCCATCGACTGAAGGAGCGAGAATGGGGCTACCATAGTTGACGAATCCCTCGAATTCCACGATTTGTGGAAGGAAACGAATATCGATGAGGAAATTATTTTCACCAATGTTTGGCTCAATTTCCAAAGTCACGCCCGTATTACGGGTTTCCCATGCGACCGGTGAAGCAGGAGTGACAGGAATGAATTGTGGAGCAGCTGCTACGCCGCCTCCACCAGCGCCGCCAATTGCACCACCGATGTTTTGCGGGACTTGTGGGGGTTCGTATTCGATAGGATAGATGAATTCGCGGATGACCTCGATGGTTGCTTTCTGACCCGAACGAGCAGTGACCGAAGGAGCAGTCATCAAATCGCTACCTTTTTTCTGAGCAAGGCCACGCATAATCATTTGCACTTGGCCATCAGAGAACAAGCCCGTGACACCAAGGATACCCGGAGCAACCGATGGATTTTGTGCTGAGCGGTCAGGATTATTCAGAATGGAGTTTATGCTATTACGATTGATTGCATAATCACCGCTTCGTAGACCCGCTGTTGGGGTATTTGTGACAGCCGTACCCGGTGAACTTGGGATACCAGGAATCAGGTTTCCAGCAATCGGATTGATAAAGTCTGCTGCGGTGCGGACAGCTCCAGATCCCACGGTTCCTGCGGTGCCGAAGACGTTACCGCTTGAACCACCGATGGGGCTGAATATCCAGTCGAACCCAAGTTCATCGCTATTTTCCTGAGTAATTTCAACAAACTTGGTGGTGATTTTCACCTGTTTTGGCTCTCCATCCATGTGGAGTTGAACTAACTGCTCCACCTTATCTAACTCGGCAGCGGTATTGGTAACCAACAAGGTACCTGCTGAACCCAACGTCGCAGCACTGCCTTCTGTAAATTTGATACCATTCGATTTGAGCAATTCGATAATTGGAGGGCGTTCCTTCAAGCTATCATTCAAGCCACCGCCACCACCTGCTGCGGCAAACGGATCGGCCTCGGCTGGTGCAGCGCCTCCACCGTTGGAAGACATAAGCTTAGCTACGAAATCGGGTGGGACTCGGAATGTGCGAGGGAACATATCCTCGCCTTGCTCGGTGATCGGCACGAGAGTCACAGCGAAGTCATCCACTTTTAAACGCAATTTGGTTTTATCGCAGATATAGTCTAGGGCGACACCGAGTGGGACATTGCGCAGGCGAAGCTCGTCAATACGCGCTGAACCTAAATCACCACCACCGCCACCCAATAAATCCTCACCCGCTGGCAATTCTCCTTCTGCAGGAACCAAACCGCCACCTAGGCTATTGCTTTTGGGACGACGAATGACCAAGTTGATGCCTTTTTTCGCGGGGTCGAGCTCACTCACATCAAGTTCACCAGCACGCAAGCGAAGATAATCAATCGCTTCTTCAACCGTTCTGTCTTCGAAATCAATTCTAGGAATAATGATGTTGCGTAGTTTTGCATTGATAGCAACAACGCCATCGGTTTGGCTAGGGCCTCTGGTTGTTACCGGATCAAACGTCGGGACATCGGCAGGAATAGATAATTCCCATGCTTGGTCGACTTGCATCAACAACTCAGCGCGAGTTTGACCATAGGCGGCACGGTAATAATCGCTTTTCGACTGTGCAATTTTTTCCATCCCACGACGAGCAGCTTCGTTGTGTGGATCAATGCGAAGAACATCTTCATACTCTTTTTTCGCGAGATCGTATTTACCGAGATCATAGTAGCCTTGTGCCATGTAAAGAGTGCGGCGAACTTGATCGACCTTTTTGACGTGATCATTGGTAAGCGCAGGGTTTGTGCGGATGGGATCATCCAAATACGCCAACTCAGTTTTAGCGGTGACGTTTTCAGGATCCATGTCTGGAGCGAGAACCACTTCAAGCAACTGGCGAGCCTCGTCGTATTTGCCAGTTTTGCGATAGGACTGAGCAAGAGCCACGCTGGCGTCTGCCAAATGTTGAGTGTAACTTTCACGCCTATCCACAAGAGCAGGAACGTTTCTGACATTTCCCAAGGCCGCTTTGTATTTATCCACAGCTAGTTGGAAGTCAGCTTTCTTGTAGGCTTCGCGGCCCTCCGCAACGAGGCGATCTGCCTCAGTCACAGCTTGAGTTCTGCGGATGATTTCGCGTTGGGCAAGACTGCCTTTGCTTGATTCACCTCCACCAGTTTGTGCTGAGGAAAGATTAAAGGGCATGGTCGCAGCAAGCAGTATGAGGGATACGGCTGTCGGACTGGAGCAATACGTTGGCTTTTTTTGCATAGTGGGCGGAAACTTTCTGGAGAGAATATATAGATTTGAAAAGCGCATTTTTGAGAAATGTTGATAATTTAGCTAGGAGTGCAAATTGCGTTATGGGCGTTTGGCGATCTCATGGAGCTTAGTTGAGCCGTCTTCGAGGGTCTCACGGACCACAATTCGGGTCGGGGAGACTTCCATCATACGGAATCGTTTGGGCTCAGTATCCTTTGGTAATGCGAAGTCTGTGAGCTCTTCAACCTTGAATTCTTGACTGCCCAAGCCGAGCGCTTCAAGGGATAATTTCGCGGTGCGATCGTATTTTGTGAACTTTGCAGCATTGTCCAACCTGAAATTTGCGGGGATTTCATAAACCATGCCTTTTTTATTCGGCTTCTGGTCCTCAACTTTGATGTAGTCGATATTTGATTCGCCTTCCGCTCTATTCTCAAATCCAAGGTATTTAAATCGGCCTTTTGCCTCTTTTGCGGCATCTTCCTTAAAGAATAAAGTATTGGGTTTGATCGGTTCTACTGCTGGATTTTTCACCCAGACACGCTTGGTATCGTTGTATTCGAAATTTATATCAGGTGTGGCTGCGGTCGGATAACCGTTGGGGCGCAATACCCACTTAACGGATTCGTCGCCTAAATATGCGAGTTTCAGAATCAAATTGGGATGTTTACTGGAATCTTTGGGATCTGTATTCGCCTCAAACTCCTCGAGGTTAGTAAAGCCATCTGAGTCTTCATCGCGCTGTGGCGAGTCGCCAAAACCCGGATCGATGCGATTTTCAAGCCACCATTTATTGGGTATGGGTGGATGAACGTCATCGCTTTTAGGTAAATCAACGGGTTTTTTAGGAGACTTTTTATCAACGAAAAGAGGCACTCCCGTAAAGAGATCGACAGGCCTACCCTCACCATCCTCGCCCTGCACCCATCTCTGATCGATCAGGTAGGAGGAATTCGCCAAAGCGACTTTATCACCATCCTTTATCGACACATTGTCAGAACCGCCACCTTTCGGATCATCCGCAAAGTCCTTCTCCACTGAGCTTCTCATTTTAAAGCCCGTGTAACCAAGAGCCACGGCAGCGACAAGCGTTCCAGCAAGCGCTACCTTTTCGTAATGATCAGAAATCCAAGACATATGAAAAATTTAACTTAAGGTTTTGCGGGTTCTGGTTTGGGTAAGAACAACAGGAGATCGAATCTGATAAAGACCTCTAATTCTTCGTCACCGAGCACTTGGTATAAAATTCTTGATGTGTCTGTATTTGCCTGTGCTCCGGCAGGTAGTGGTGCGGGTGCTGGTGTAGGAGCGCCGGGATTTACTGGTGGAGCAGAGGCGTCATCAGCGCCTTCAGGTTGCGGATCTACAACAGGTGCGGGTGCAATGTCAGGTGTGGGTGCAGTGCCAGGTGCCGGTGCTACTCCCGACGCAGGTGCAGTGCCAGGAGCAGGCGCTACTCCCGGTGCAGGTGCAGTGCCAGATGGGGTTCCGGGTGCAGGTGCAGGATCCTCAAAAAACGCTCCAAAGGGAGTCGCAGCGTCAGGTGGTTTAGGAGTTTCAAATTTCGCATCGGAAATTCTAGGTGGAGCTTCCCGCTGATTGTTGATGCGAATGGAACGGATCACACAGTAGTAATTGTGTTTATTTCCAAGCTTGGTGATGAAGTCACGGACGGCGGGTTCTGATCCTTTGAAGACGATTTCATATCCAAACTTTCTTGCGACATCATTTTTTCCTGGAATGTGAGCGATATCATTTTCCTCAGAAATTTTTTCTCTGTAAATCCGAACTAGCTCTGAGGGTTTTGCCTCGGCCATTCCTAACAATATGTGTTTGATTGCGTTGAGTTGATAATCCAAGAGAGAGGTGGAACCCGTCTTGGCGAGTTGCCCCTTGTATGACTCAAATCCCATGAAGAAATTTTCAGGCAATTTTCCTCCCGTAGCATTGAATGCCTTTGCTACTTCCTCGCTCGCTAATTTTACGTTTCCAGTAAATTGCTGAGTAGTGATTTTTTTGGATGGGTCTAATTGATAGTTCTTGTATAAATCACTTAGATCTTTGATCGCCTTGTCGTATTCTTCCAAAGCTTTATTCTTCGCTTGGCTGTTATCTTTATTGGGATACAATTTGAGTTTTTCAAAATTACGCACATCCGCATAAGCAGAATTGTAATCTTTTTTGGCCTTCTCGTATTTAGATCCACCTTTGATCGCAACAAACACCAGTATACCACAGAGAACAATCGTGATACCGATTAAGGCTGAGAGGAATGGGTTTTGTTTAATCCAATTCATAATGGCTATGTAAAATTCTTAAAATCTGAGGGTTACTTAACGGCTACCGGTTCCGCGAGGGGCAGGATCAATTCGAATGGGAAACCAAGATCATCTTCTCCACCAGCTGCCGATGGTTTTAACAACTGTTCGTCGCTGAGTTGGATTTCTTTTGTATCACTGTGGTTGTTGCCACCCCTAGTTTTACCCTCTTTCACGGTGAATTTAAACACAGTGCTATTGTCACGTAGGTTTTTCAAAAGATCGGATACCACGTTTTGGCTACGAGGATTATCCCGCCAAAATCCGCGAACCATGATCGCGTTAGCGACATATTTTGGCTCTGCTTTTTGTTTATCTTTGTCTTTTGGCTTCTCTTTATCTTGTGATTTTTCCTCAACCACGGGTGGAGTTGCGATCAGGCTTGCTGCGACAGCCGCATTGTTAGCGAAATTACGCGGGATAACTTGTTGCGCTGGAGAGATAGGTGGAACAGGGCCGTCTTTTGGTGGGATAGGATTATATCCATAAATGGGTGATAGTTCAGTTAGCCAAACGGAATCGCTGGCAAAAGCTTCGCGAACTTCATTAATCAAATTATACCAATAGACGTGATCCTCTTGGATATCTGTATAAGCCGTTGCATACTCATTTGATGAATCTTCCTTTTTCAGTAGGGCCTTAATTTTTTTTGCATCAGGAGCCAACTTATCTCTCACATCCGACATGCTTTGCTTCTCATTCTCCGCGTCAGCAGCTGCCAACTGCGCCAACAACGCCCAAACACCAAAGCCGGCTACAAGGATTGCAGCGGCCGCGATCAAAAAGGGCTTACGTCTTTCCGCTTCGCGCTTCTGCTCAACCGCAAAAGGCACGAGATCAATATTGATGGATGATTTACCAACTCCCCTGAGTCCGAGACCTACCAATTCTCCCATCATGTGAGCTTCTTGTTGAAGAATCTCAGGATCAACAGTGAACGCAAGATTGGTGAGCGGATTGAAAAACTCGACTGGAAGGCCCAGTTTTTCCTCAAGAAACTCCAAAGTGTATGGCAAATTCGCACCACCACCAGCCAACAAGACTTTCTTGGGTGCACTACCATTGTGCTGGCTTCGATAGTAATTTGTGGTGCGGGTGATATCGGATGCGAGACGAGTTAGGGCGTTACGAATAACCATCGCCAAAGCAGCAATCGATTCATCCAATGTATCTGTGTGTCCACCACCAAGCGCCACTAGGCCATTGTGAATTTTCTGATGCTCCGCTTCACCAAATGGGACTCGATACTCTTTTGCGATCGCCGAGCTGATAGACGATCCACCAATCAAAACACTGCGGGTGAAAAAGCGTTTGCCCTCGACATAGATCAAGCTGCTGGTCTTCGCGCCAATATCCACAATCAATACCGCATCATCAGAAACACCATAGGCAGAACGATAAGAATTATAGAGTGCCATTGGAGCGACGTCCACCTCCGCAGTGGACAAACCGGACAAGTTGACGATGTCGTTGATCTTTTCCAGTTCATCGCTTTTGATAGCAACGATGACTGCTTCTTTTTCTTTACTGCCTTCGATTAATTCATAGTCCCAAACGACTTCTGATAGAGGAAAAGGCACGTGTTGTCTTGCTTCGAATGTAACCAGTTGTTCTAAATTTTCATCCTGAATCGCGGGTAGCTTGACAAACCGCATGAACACAGCCTGTGCGGATATCGAGTAGCGAACTTTCGCCTTTTCGATATTCAGGCGTTCAACGATATCTTTGATCGCAACTTGAACCTGCACTTCCCTTGATGCTTCAAAAGCTGGATCCGCAACGATGGTTTCAGCCGTATATCCCTTAAGTATCAGATCACCATACTTGGAAGTTTCAAATACAGCTGCGCTGATGCGTTGAGAGCCTATGTTTAAAGCTACGATAGTCGAAGAATCAGCCATGGTTTGAGGGTATCAAAAATCTTAAAATCTAGTGAAGAGGCATTAGAAAAAATTAGCGACGCTCGATGAGAACCTCCGCATAGCGATCCCACCACATATTTGCGAATGGAGTTTCCATCTTATTTAGCAGAGGCACGGTATCACTACGAGAAATTTTATCTGAGGTTGTATTCCACCAACCTGCTTTGCTAGCGCCACTGGTTTCCTGTGCGACTTTTTCACCGTTGATCAATACTTCATATCCAACCAAATTTACCACTCCTTTGCCTGCACGATCACGGCCGGTCAGGCGCTTGATAGATGCCGGAGAGAGATAGACCGAAGAGAAAATTTCCTCATTCAAAGGCACGTTAACATGAGTGATATCTTTTGTGAGCAACAAGTAAGCTCCTTTTTTTTCCGGATGCTCCACAGCGATATACCATTTCACCATGACTCGCTCCGCTGTTTTCGAAGGCGGCTCAGGTGCCATCTGGATTTTGAATGACGCCTCAATTTCCAACCAATCTTTTGGTTTGAACGCTTTTGTCTTACTCACATTGAAATCCGGCGATGGAAGATCATCAAATGCCGGCTTTTCTGGTTCGACCTTGAATGATTGAGCCCTAGCTGTGGAATCAAAAGAAACAGCTATGGTAGCGACTGCAACCGCTGATAGTAAGGAAAGTCGTAAATTACGCATAATGTTTGGATATAAAGAAAACTAAGGAATTCTTGCTTGGGTTGACCAGATAAAAGATCAATCTAAGTGAATTTCTTGATAGAAAGCAAAAAATCCAATCAATCCCCCGCACAATCCATTGACGAAAGGGCATGGCTTGCACATCACTTGAGGCATGAGTGTGACGCTGTTTCCTTTCCCAAGTTCTAACCCCTCTGTGGTTGGAAGTTTTGGGGATTTACTCGCGCTTCGTTCTGCAACGCCCGCAAGTCTCTTCCTAGAATGCGATCTCGCCGAGATTCGGCTGGATCTATTTCACCAAGAGATTTCCCAACAAGGCCCCCAACTCTGGGCTCATTTGAACGGCTTTCCCCTGCTCTTCACCGCCCGCCGCCACTCCGAGGGCTCACCCTTTGATTTATCTGTAGATAATCGGAAATCCCTTTTAGAATTAGCCTTACCCGCTGCGACACTGATCGATATCGAGGTTTCCAGCATCGCTGAAATGGCTGATCTTATCGCTAACTTCAATACCCAGTCCATTCCGTGGATCGCCTCGTTTCATAACTTCGAGCGACTCCCCACCCTAGACGAGCTCATCCCCCGTGCAGCCCAAGCCAAGCAGGCGGGTGCTGCCGCATTCAAATTTGCGGCGCGGCTGAATCGGGTCGAGGAGCTAACCACCCTAGTTAATCTCCAGACCCACGACTTTGGGCTTCCCGTCGCAAGCATGGGCATGGGCAGTTTGGGGGCTGAATCTAGGCTTCTCTGCGCACAAAATGGCAGCGTATTGAACTATGGCTTCATCGGAGATACCGAAACCGCACCGGGTCAGTGGCCTGCAAAGCTCTTGAGAGAACACATCCATGCTCTAGGCAAAATTTCAACATGAAACCGGTCTACACCCTATCCGATCTCGCTGAAGCAGCCGCCGCAACCAAGCCCGCGCGCCTAGCTGTGCTGGGCCATCCCGTCGCGCATTCCGCGTCTCCGCAACTCCACCAACCCGCCTTGGACGCTTTTGGCATCGATGCCTCATACGTCCGCCTTGATGTCGATCCTGGTCATTTATCTCAGGCCTTCAAGCTCATGCGTGAGCTTGGATTCATCGGTTGCAACGTCACCGTTCCGCACAAATTCGAGGCGATGGCAGCTTGTAGCAAGGTTTCACCCCATGCCGAACTCTTGGGTGCTGTCAACACGGTGCTGTTTTCTGATGATGAAACTCTAGGCTACAACACCGATGGCCCAGGCATCATCGCTGCGATCGAAGAAGCGTTTCAGATTAAAGCAGACGGCGTTCACACCCTGATTCTCGGAGCTGGTGGTGGAGCTGGACAAGCCATTGCAACCCAATGTTGCATCCAAAAACCAGCGAAGCTCACCCTAGTGAACCGCAGCTTGGATAAAATCAAAACCCTTGCCGCTCGTCTTAAAGAAATCTCGCCTGATACAGAGATCCAAACCCTCACCCTGGCAGATCCTGTTTTGAAGCAGTTATGCCATCAAGCCGATCTTCTCATTCAAACCAGCTCACTGGGACTAAAAGCTGATGATCCGAAAGTCATTCCAGATGACTACTTCCTACCGCATCACTGCGCCTACGACACGATCTACAAACCTGCAGAAACCCCTTTCTTGGCCAGCGCCCGCAAGGTCGGCTGCAAAACCGACAACGGTCTGAGCCTTTTAATTCACCAAGGCGCTCTGGCGTTCAAATATTGGTTTCCTGATAAAGACGCCCTCTCCATCATGAGAGAGGCGATGAAAAACGGTTAGAGCCTTTCAAGAATCGCGTCACCCATGCCTGCGG
>Ga0315907_10006830_pt1 | contig 12001 bp, 10 predicted proteins | sample LakEriMetagenome_3_FD_203525 | JGI IMG/M metagenome (GOLD analysis project Ga0315907, IMG submission 203525) | Freshwater fungal communities from buoy surface, Lake Erie, Ohio, United States - Buoy 12 MA123 | ecosystem: Environmental > Aquatic > Freshwater > Lake > Lake biofilm | place: USA...
TGGCTTAGAAGTCCTGGATATTGTAAACTACCACAAAGAAAAATAAACATGACCAGGCAAAATCAATATTTTCCGCAGACAAGTCCCCACCCCGGCGAAACTTTAACTGAGAAGCTGGAGGAAATGCAAATGGGGCCAAAAGAGTTTTCTTTGCGTACCGACAAACCCGAAAAAACAATCATTGCCGTGATGAATGGCAAAAGCTCCATTACACCCGATATGGCAGTGCGTTTTGAAGGTGTTACGAAGATTCCTGCTCACTTTTGGATGAACCACCAAAGAAGCTATGACGAGTTTATTGTCAGAGAGAAACGCAAAGTGACTATTGAGGAAGCAGTGCCATGGGCGAAACATTTTCCATTGACAGACATGATAAATAAGGGCTGGCTGCCACAAGTCTCCTCCATTCAGGAAAAAACTATGGAGTTGCTGGCTTTTTTTGGTTTCTCCAATCACAAAGCCTGGGAAGAATACTACTTCAAGCAGCAACTTAAAGTAGCTTTTCGAATATCCCTCTCACAAATCCAAGAACCTTATGCCCTTTCTGCCTGGCTTCGCAAAGGAGAATTACAGGCAGCCGAACTGCCAGCGAATGTCTATTCGGAAAAGAAATTCAAAGATGCTTTACCTAAGATAAAGTCCATCATGGCAACCCACCCCGAAGGATTCTTTAATCAGTTACAAGACATCTGTCTCGACGCTGGCGTAAAAGTGGTACAAACTCCCTCCATCAATAAAGTACCTATCAGCGGTTCCACCCGTTGGTTAAACAATACACCGCTCATTCAGCTTACCGACCACTACCCTCACAACGATAGTTTCTGGTTCACTTTCTTTCACGAAGCAGGCCATATTTTATTACATGGGAAAAAGGATATTTTTTTGGAGAAAGTTGACTACTCCGATAAAGATCTGGAAAAGGAACGGGAAGCAGATGAATTTGCCAGTAAATGGACGCTTACCAATGAAGGAGTAAGAAAAAAATTGACAGTTGCCCAGCCATCATTATAGGAAGGCTTTTATTTCAAACCCAAACAACGAATATCTTCTTATCCTGCCAATCGATCCATTCCGATGTCCATGTTTTGGTATTGCCATGATCGAAAATGAGCAAGTAACCAACTTTTAGTGCCTGTCTGTTTAAATAATCAGAAAGCTGATTTAATCCTTCCTCATGTGCTGCTTGGCCTCGCCAGATTTTGAGTTCTGCCACGTATTTATGATTGAAATAGGTAATTACGACATCCAAACGGCGCTCCTCTGAAATTTGAACTTCTTTAAAATCGTAACCTGACCCATTAATAATTGGTTTTATAAATGCAAGAAAGACCAATCTGCCATTTTTCTCAAGAAAATCTCTGTCTTTTTGAGAATATTGGTCGCGCATAAATGCTTGAAATTTCAATAAAACCAACTCAATATTAAACTCAGAGTTAGGTAAGCGGTACCCCTTATTTACATTATAATTTTGTAAAGATATTTTTGAACTGGTTTTCGACATCATATAATCATAAATAACTTCCTCGTAGATTCTGTTATGAACGGTTATTCCTTTTCCATTTTTTAATACCCCATGCATCAAACCCAATTGGATAACAGGGTCGAAAATAGAATATTGTAAAATTTCAACTTCAATTAATTGTCTAAAAACCAAGGCATACAGCTCGTTATTTTCTTCCAGGTTCTTAATCAAACTTTCAAAATTGGTATTACTTTCTTTTGCTATTTTTACTACGGTTGCATCCACGTCTTCTGCTGTCCATTGCAGATTTGTTTTGGTGAGTAAAATCTCTTCATCATATATTTTACAAAGGCTGCTGACTAAAAAAGGGTAACCTGATGTATAATAAAACAACTTATCCGCTATTTCTTGTGTATCCATTTCAAACCCTTTATCCGCTGCATATTCGTCGAGCATTGACCTGATTTCCTCAGGTTGAAGATTCATATCCACGGTAAAAGCAGATGCAATATTCCACGGTGAATTGTACTTCCTTTCCTTGTCGGATATAACGACAGAATGAAAGGTTTTAAAATCTTCTCTTGACAAAAATTTATTTAGTAGCATGGCAAGAAAGCTAACAAACAACTGATTATTGCTACTTTTATCTACTTCATCAATGAGTAGAACTATTTTTTTTTCTGCTTTAATGACTAATTTCGTTATTAAGCTGGAAAGCGATTTTAAACTATTAACTGCATTTTTCGATTCATATAACCAGGATGCTAAAGTGGGTATTTTATATTCTGCATAGGTTGCCAGAATATCAACGAATCCTTCAGAAAATACCGCTTCTTCCTTAAATATATCATCGCCAATACCTTCAAAACTGATATTGAAAACCAAATATTCTTCCGATGTACTTAAACTTTCAGACAAATTATAAAGCATAGTAGTTTTACCATACTGCCTGGGACGGTTTATAATGAAGTATTCTCCCTCAACCACCATGTTATATGTCTTTCCCAGTTTCTTAGAAACATCAGCTACATAATGTTTATTGGGAATACATAAACCGGTCACATTGAATTTTTTCTTCATTAGGTAGCTTATTTGATAAAAAGCTAAAGATACATTAAAAAATAAGGTTTCAGGAGTTGTTAGGGTTAAGTGAGACTATTGTCCCATCCTTACCATATTACAACACTCGTCTATATTTTAATATATTTCAAGAGGGTCCTTGAACCTTTTTTGTTAATTTGAATATAATAAAAGCCCTGAGGTAATTTTTCATTTTCTATTAGCAGTAAGTGTTGACCTTCAGAAAAAAGTTGAGAAGTTAATTCTTTAATCAAAACGCCATTTGTGCTAAAAATTCTTACTGAAACAAACTGGTTATCGGGCACATAAAAGGACAAAGTGCTTTCTCCAGAACTGGGATTTGGGTAAAGAAAATCTTTTTCTGCCAATGCCATTGTTTTATCCTCTGTCGAAGTAAAAATTGGTACACTTGAACGCAATAGGACAAATCGGTTTGGAGATTCCGTCATTGCATAAATTTTACCGTCAGGCGCTTGCCGTATATCACGGAAACGCGCATACCCATTCATACTTCTTGTTGAAGACACTCTTTTATTATCTTTCATCTTCAGCCAATGAATATGAGTGCCGGCCAATGCTCCAATTAAAATATCAGCTTCATTGTTAGGTTGTCCTTTCTTGATAAATGCCATTCCACTTGGAGCTATAGATGGAACCCAATAGGTAAGGGGAAGTTCCATACCCGCAAGGGTGGTATCAGGTGTTATTGGCGTTCCATCGTAATTGATGCCAAAGGTAACTGCAGGCCAGCCATAATTGGTGTTTGGTTTAATCAAATTCAGTTCGTCTCCACCTCTGGGGCCATGTTCGTGAGCATATATTTCACCTGTTCCCGGGTGCATGGCCATACCTTGGATATTTCGATTCCCCCAGCAATAAATTTCAGGTTTTGTATTTGGAACGCCTACTAATGGATTACTCGCCGGAACCGTTCCATCATCATTGAATCGCAATATTTTACCCAGATGGTTGTTTTTATTTTGCGCATTTTCCTGTGCTCCACGGTCGCCTACCGACATGTAGAGCAGGTTATTTCTATCGAAAACGATCCGACTACCAAAATGAGTCCCTGAGTTACGAATCGGTAATGCTCTGAATAATTCTGTGAAATTTTGAAGTTGGTTACCCACAAGCTTTCCTCTTCCTAATGCCGTTGTTTGCCCACCACTCGCCACAACTGCATACGTAAGATAAACAAAATTATTAGTGCTAAACCCTGGATGCAAGGCAATGTCCAGTAACCCCCCTTGTCCATTTTGTGAAACGGCGGGCACACCACTTATCTCATTCATCGTCCCGGTAGAAATAGTATAACGATAAATTTTTCCTTGTTTTTCTGTAAACAGTACTTCATTGTTATTGATAAATGTAAAGGCCCAGGGAGCGGCCATATTATTAATCAATACTTTTTCTTCAAACAATTCCGGGGTTTGGGAAAATCCAGATTTTGCCATGAATACAAAGGTGGCCAACACAAATATCATACCCCATTTAATATTGAGTTTTAATTCAGAAAAGAAGTTTGATTTTTTCATTTTTTCCATTTTGGGAACTTTTCTATCTCTCAGGTTTTGAGTAATCTGGATGTTTAATAAGGAAATTCCTAAATAAGAAACACAAATGTTTAACATCTGTTTATAAACTTTAAGGTTATATTGGTCGACAAATCTTGTAAATCCTGATTCAAAATCAGTTGCATACTAAAACAATTTTGAATCCATATATCAAATTTGGGATAGTCGCAAAAAGAGAGTTTATTATTAAATGATAAAAAATCCTTTAAGACAAACAATAGTTTTGGCTAAAAATACTTGTTTTACATGCCTATTAAAAAAAATAAATTGTGTATATGATTATATTTGTATTATTTATTTTATTATAAATTTGATTATGGCCATCGCAATAAAATCTATACCTGTTTTAAAAGATGAAGCTGCCCGTGCTTTTACTTCTGCAGTTACGGAAAATACTTCAAAAAAATCTTCTGTAGATTTTTCAAAACAAGTGTCTGTTGCAACTAAAATTTTAGCTAAAGCAAAAATTTAGTTCTATTTTGGGATTTCTTCTTAACAAGTGTACCCTTAAAATATATGACAGTGAGGTCATTAATTCATGTCAACCTTTTGACTGTGGCAACTCCGATGTAAATGATTTTTTCTGCAATGATGCCCTTAACTACTACGCTGAATTATTGGGCAAAACTTATTGTTTTACATTGGATGAAAATCCAGAAATTATAATATGTGCTTTTACTATTTCTAATGATAGTATAAAAACATTTAATTTACCTAATGCACGAAAGAAAAAAGTAAACAAAGACATTCCCAGGCAAAAGCAAATGAAATCCTATCCAGCAGTTTTAATTGGGAGGTTAGGCGTACACAAAAATTATAGATTGGTAAACGACGAAACTGATAGAACGGGAAAGCAGTTAATGAATTTTATAAAATCCTGGTTTATTGATGGCGCAAATAAAACAGGGTGTCGTTTTATGTACATAATGAATTTATTCCTTTATTTAGTAATGAGGAACAAGAAAAGGAATATTCAATTGGTTCGGATGCCAAATTAGAAACACGATTATTATATTTCGATTTAATCATATTAAAGTCATAATGCCAAAAGACCCATTTCATTTTTAAGCGGAGCTGCGCATACTTCGTGTAAGTCGCCGCAACATCGACAATTATATCAAAGCCGGAAAACTTAAACTTGTTAGAATCAATAAGCGGAATCACTTTGCAGTAACCGAAGTAAAAGGTATGATACATGTTCCTGAAACTCCTAAAATTAAAAGCTACCATGATGACATCCAGACGATGCTTAACAAGTGGCAAGGATGAATTAGTTGGGTGAGGATTGGTAGATTTAGCTAACCAAATCAACCACTATCGACTTTCCTATGTTGAGTAACATTGAACGTGACGAGCGTAAAGCACGCCGCGAGTGGATACCTAAACTGGCACAGCAACTAAAAGCCAATGAAGACGAACTGCTTGCCGCTTGGTTTGCAGACCGAATACAGGAACTTGTCCAGTATGAAAAAGTAACTAAAGCCACCATTAAAACGGTGGCGTCACAAATGGAAATAACAGTAAAATGATGGAGCACCAAATTGAAATATATACATCTCCGGATGGTAGTACTCAGGTTGAAGTTCAATTTGAAGGGGACACTTTTTGGTTAAATCTTAACCAGATTTCTAGCCTGTTTGAAAAAGATAAATCGGTAATTTCAAGGCATTTAAAGAATGTGTTTACAAGTGGCGAATTAATCAGAGATTCAGTTGTTGCAAAAAATGCAACAACTGCCCAGGATGGGAAAACCTATGCTGTAGAATACTATAATCTTGACGCAATCCTGTCTGTCGGCTACCGTGTAAACTCAAAACGAGGCACCCAATTCCGCCAATGGGCAACAAAACGATTGAAAGACTATTTGATTGAAGGTATCGCTATTAATGAAAAACGACTGATACAAAAAAACAAGGAGATACAAGTTCTCCACGATGGTATTCGGATTCTTGGCAGAGCAATTGAAGATCAGGCACTCAATAATGAAAATTATGCCTTCTTGCATCAATTTAGTGTGGGCTTACAACTCCTGGACGACTACGACCATGAGTCGTTAGACGAAAATGGAAAGCACACCAATAAAGCGGAATACCCTTCCATGGCTGAATACATGGACATTGTAGAAAAAATGCGCGCTGAATTTAACTCAGATGTCTTTGGTAAAGAAAAAGATGGCGGTTTTGATAGCGCAGTGAATCAAATCAGACAAGGATTTGGTGAACAAGAAGTTTATCCATCCATTGAAGAAAAGGCAGCCATGCTGCTTTATTTGGTGGTAAAAAACCATGCTTTTGTAGATGGGAACAAACGCATCGCTGCTGCTTGCTTTCTGTTGTTTTTGGAGCGAAATGGACTACTTTATGCAAATCAAGGGCAGCCCATTATCAGCAACGAAGCACTTGCCAGTCTAACCTTATTTGTGGCAGCAAGTAAAGCGGATGAAATGGAAACCGTGAGACGATTATTGGTTAGTGTATTGAATAGAAACATAAAATAATACGGAGTGAGGATTAGGGAAGGGTCATAGATAAACCTGAAACCGGAGCGGCTTAATAATCTGCAGGAATTGGGGTGCCACGAAATCCGTTTCAACAGGCGAATCTTCTATTTTAAACCGCCTCTTCCAATGGTAGTAAAGGTAAGTGGATATATTTATTAACTGACAATAGATACGAGAGGCGTTTTTTTAGTAAGCGATTGGGTTCCTGCATATAGCACGCTAGATACTCATATTCAGTATCATTTTAAATCCAATCCAATTTCAATTAGATTAAGTGGAACGAACATCTTAAATAGAAAATACTATTCCTTTGTGGGAGGTCCCCAAATAGGAAGTATGTATTTGCTAACGGTTACATGGAATAAATAGACTTCAAAATAGCCTATTCACTAAGATGCATCCATAAATTGGAACCCTAAATTTACCAATCCTGAAATTCTTTCTTTACTGTGGAAAAAAACCCAATAATACGTTTACCAATAGTATTTTCAAAACTCATTTCCCTGCGTTTAAAAAATACCATACTTCAAACCTAGACATCAATCTTATAATAAGCATTGAGGATGCTTTAGATGCGTTTATTAAAGGTTCAAAGGAAGATGCTAAGAAAATCAAAGATGAAGTCTTACAGTACTTTAAAATCCTTGATTTAATTGAGTTTGCAATAGACTTAGACCCTAAATTTAGCGAAATGAGTATTCCGGAGTAAAGTGGGTTCTTCGTCACTTTTGGTGAATACATTAATTTTATTAATCTTATATTCTATTTCAACCACACCTATTTCAATGAAGATTACTGTTAAAAATTAGCCAGTTCTTGATCATTACTATTTTTTTAATTAAAACAAAATAAGAAATTTTCACCAAAAGTGACGCAGAACCGTAAAGTGAACCACTTATTCCGGAGCACTTTACTCCGGAATACTCAGATGATTTAGTGCAAATACCATAATCCATCTATTTGGAAATTTATTGTATCTTCAATTTAAGAATTATTCAGAAACTCTTAAATGAAAAAATTATGACCAAATTAACCAGAGAAGATGTAATTAAATCAATTACAGATGGAAATAAAGATTTTAACGGCTGGGATTTGAGTGGTTTAGATTTGAGTAATGTTAAATTTTTGCAAACTTCAAATCTTTCTGGTGCAAATCTTTCTGGTGCAAATCTTTCCAATGCAATTCTGGTCTTGGTAGATTTTTCAGAAACAAATCTGGAAGGGGCAAATTTGAGTGAAGCAAATCTGGAAGGGGCAAATTTGAGTGAAGCAAATCTGGAAGGTTATCAACTTTATAAATCCAATCTGAAAAATGTCAGTCTGAAAAATACCTATCTTTCCTTTATTGATTTAGATGGAGTAAATCTGGAAAATGCAAATCTGGAAAATGCAAATCTGATTTATGCCTGTTTGAAAGGAGCAAATCTGTATAATGCCAATCTGTATAATGCCAATCTAGAAGGAGCAGAACTAAAAAGAGCAAATCTGATAAATACCAATCTGAGTGGAGCAAATCTGGAAGATGCAAATCTAAAAGGAGCAAATCTAGAAGGAGCATTACTTTGGAATAACAATCTGAAAGGAGCAAATCTGAAAGGAGCAGAACTAGAAAATGCCAATCTAGAAAATGCCAATCTGAAAAATGTCAATCTGAAAAATGTTAATTTGGAAACTGCTATTTTGAAAAATGCTATTTTGGATGGAGCAGAACTAGATTTTTTAACTTTATTAGTTGTAGTTGAAAAAGGAGCAAATCTGAAAGGAGCAAACCTAAATGGAGAAAATCTAGAAAGGGTAAATCTGGAAAATATCAATCTGAAAGGAGCAATGCTGAATGATGCCAATCTGAAAGGAGCAGAACTGGAAGGAGCAAATCTGGAAAGAGCATATCTAAAAGGAGCAAATCTGGAAGGAGCAAATCTGGAAGGGGTAAATCTGAAAGGAGCAAATCTGAAAGGGGTAAATTTCAAAGGAGCAAATCTGAATTATGCCAATCTGAAAGGAGCAAATCTGAAAGGAGCAGAACTGGGTGGTGTAAAACTTTCTAAAACAAAAATTTCAATAGTAAATCTTGTTTATATAAAGTTTATAATACCAGGTACTAGACAACTTATTAAATTATTAGATTTTGTTAAGAAAATTTTAAATAATTTAGATATGTTATTTGAAATTGGTATTGCAATTGGTATTGCAATTTGTTTAGGCATTGGTTGATTAATTATTGTTATAATTATTATCCTAGAACTAAAAGAAAATTTATTTGGGGTCAATATACTTGGAAATTAATTGAAGGAAATATTGACCTCTATAAAGCACATAATGATTAAAGAACCAGAAACAACTTATATCCTTATATATAAAACATCATAAACCACATTCCTTTTTCAAATTCTATCTCATAGGTATTTTTAACTATTGAGATTTAATGAATATTCCGGTCAAACTGGGTTCTTCGTCAATTTTGTTGAATATATTAATTTTATTAAGCTCATATTCTATTTCAATCACACCCAATTCAATGAAGATTCCTATTAATATGAGTCCCTGTTCTTGCTCATTTCTCCAAAATGGTCGGTTAATGGAAATTACACAACAATCATTTGCAGAACAAAATACCAAACATTGCTGACATTTAATCATGGAATAGATATCAGTTACAAATTCTAAAAACAAAAAATTGAGTATTCCGGGGCAAAGTGAACCACCTATTCCGGAGTAAAGTGAACCACCTATTCCGGGGTAAAGTGAACCACCTATTCCGGAGCAAAGTGAACCACTCATTCCGGAGCAAAGTGAACCACTTTTTTGAGGATGATTTGACATCTATATTCGGTTTTAAAAACCTGATATGGCAAATCAAATTATTCCTATGTCTAAATTGAGAAAGTTTTTAAAATTAAGTCTTGAAGGTAAATCTCTGCGTCAAATTAGTGAGCTGACAGGAATGTCACGCAATACTATTTTTAAATACAATGATTTACTTAAAAAACATCCCTTGTCTCAAAAGGAGCTCGCTAATCTCAGTGATAAGGAGTTATACTCCATTGTTTACCCCCCTGCCGTTGAAAAGCAGGCTCACGAGGTTTTATATGGCTTGTTTCCAGAAATGGATGTAAAATTAAGTAGGGTTGGAGTTACAAAATTTATGCTCTGGGAGCAATATAAACAAAACCACCCAGAAGGCCTGCAATATTCACGGTTTTGTGAACATTACAAAAGATATGAGAAAAGTCAGCAGATTACCTGTGTTTTAGAACACAAAGCAGGAGACAAGATGATGGTAGATTTTGCTGGTAAGAAGCTTTATTTAATTGACAAAGAAACCGGTGAGGCGATACCTGTGGAGTTTTTTGTTGCTATTCTTCCATGCTCCCAATATACCTATGCAGAAGCATGTTTGAGTCAACAGACTCCGGACTTTTTACATTGTCTCGGTAATGCCCTGAGTTGGTTTGGTGGTGTTCCTGAGGCTATTGTGACAGACAATCTCAAACCTTCTGTTAATAAGGCCAGTAGGTATGATCCTGAGATTAATCATAGTATGTCAGATTTTGCTGACCATTACGATACGGTGGTACTGCCAACCCGTGTTAAGAAGCCAAAGGACAAAGCACTGGTTGAATCGGCCGTCAATATACTGTACACAAGGATTTATGCACCTTTATACGATAGGGCCTTTTATACCTTGCAAGAATTAAACGATGCCGTCACCGAGTTGCTGTGCAAGCACAACCAGCAATATTTTCAAGGCAAGACTATAAGCCGCAAACAACAATTTGATACCTTAGAACGCAATGTTCTCAAACCCCTTCCTACTTGTGCTTTTGAACAGAAAACTTATTTACAGGCTAAAGTGCATCCAAATTGCCATGTAATGCTTGGAAAAGACAAGCACCATTATTCTGTTCCCTACCAATATATTGGAAAAAAAGTGGAGATCGGCTATACATCTCAAACCGTAGAGGTATATCTAAAATATGAGAGAATTGCTATTCACCAGCGAACAAGAACGCCATACAGATACACGACTAACGAAGCACATCTTCACCCCAGACATCAATTTTATCAAAACTGGAGCCAGGATCATTTTATAAAACAAGGAATGAAAATAGGCCCCAATACACTTAGGTTAGTCGAACAGATGTTTCTGCAATGTAAGCACCCTGAACAAGCGTTTAAGGGGTGTCAGGGGGTATTACAATTGGCATCAAAACACGGCAACCATCGTATTGAGGCGGCGGCTTCTGTTTGTATTCAGTACGACTTTGTATCTTATAGCAAACTGGACAGAATACTTACTCTAACGGAGAAAGGTCTTTTAGCATCCTCCAATGACGACAACCATAATGTAAATATTGACCATAAAAACATCCGCGGAGAATCCTATTATAAATAAATTGTAAAAAGATGAATTACCAAAAAACACTGGAGTTAATGCGCTCCTTACGCCTAATAGGCATGGCCGATCGATACAACGCAATTATGGAAACGCCCATCCACCAGCGACCAGATGCTGTGGTGATTTTAGCTCAACTCGTAGAGGCGGAAGAATTATATCGGAATAATCGCAGAATGCTTAGCGCTATAAAAAATGCACGATTTAGATATCAGGCATCTCTCAATGATGTGATATACTCAGATCAAAGAAACATTACCAGAGAGATAATTACTTCACTGGCCGACTGCTCCTTTGTTGACAGGGGAGAAAATATAATCATTACTGGAGCTACTGGCTGTGGAAAAAGTTATTTAGCTTCCGCTCTGGGTTATCAGGCTTGTACAAAAGGTAAAAGAGTGGCTTACTTTTCATTGCCCAAATTACTGAGTAAGCTGAAATCTGATAAGCTTGACGGCAGCTTCCGCAAAGAAATGGATAGAATAGAAAATAAAAATCTACTTATTCTTGATGACTGGGGGCTTACGCCCCTGGATACCGCTGCACGCCTTGCACTACTACAGATTATTGAGGATAGACACAGCAGATACTCAACTATTATAACCTCTCAGCTACCTATATCTGCCTGGCATCAGTATATAAATGAAAACACAGTGGCTGATGCTATCTTAGACAGAATTATTCATCAGGCACACAGAATCGAGCTTAAAGGCGAATCATTACGTAAAACAACAAAAATATATGCCGGATGAGAAGATACGAGAAATACATTCGAGCAAGTGTGGAAAACGAGAATAATTCTATCGAATTATTTCCCGTTTCCCACAACTACAAAGTTATGACGATGATGATTTATTTTAATTATTAGATTAACTTCGCTGATAATATCAGTGAGGAGTACCACACTTTTATCTGAAAAAGTTCAGTTATTTTTTTGATTTTTTTAACCCGTCAAATCATACTCTGAGGTGGCTCAGTTTGACCGGAAT